>ORMF010742424.1_pt1 | contig 42810 bp, 51 predicted proteins | sample 1779871 | NCBI WGS metagenome assembly ORMF01 (sample SAMEA104232316, study PRJEB22302) | groundwater metagenome | biome: forest; feature: aquifer; material: groundwater | place: USA | collected 2011-08-07 | depth 5.4 m
CCGTGGGTGCATTTGGACATCGCGGGCACGTCGTGGAACACGTCTACGAAACCGTATTTAACCACGGGCGCCACCGGTTTTGGAGTGCGGTTGTTGTTGGAGTGGCTCAGCCAGAAAACGGAATCCACGACGCCAAAAGCCAAAAAATAAGCCGTTTTAACCGCTTGCCGACGTCACAATATTTCCAAAAAGCGTAATGGTGAATATCGATCATGGCCATCAAGATTGAACACGACCGTCCCAACTGCATCGGCTGTCTTTCTCCGGAAACCCTTATTGTGGGGCCTTTTGGAGCCAAGCCCATTTCGGAAATCAAGGTCGGGGACTTAGTGCTCACTTCAGGCGGGACTTTTCAACCGGTCACCGGCGTGATGGCTCACCAGCATGAAGGAAAAATTTACCAGCTGACCGTTCCTTCCATGGGCTCTATCTTCATCACAGAGGAACACGAAGTGCTGATAGTCCGCCGAAAAACGGCTCGTGAAAACAATGCGGCTCCGTTCCACTTTGAGTGGGTTCCAGCGGCTCAGCTTCAAAGCGGAGATTACGTTACCTATCCCAAAGCCAACGCACCTTTTCTTGCCAATGTTGGTAATGCCTCCAATTCTTCCAAGGGCCCAACTTTGTCTTTAATGAAAGAAAAATCAATCGAAAGCCAAGAGCGAGTCTTGTTACCCATTGAAATCGTTGAAAAATCGTATTCGGGCACCGTCCACAACCTGGAAATTGCCAACAATCCGGACTACTGCACGTCGGCCGGCATCGTGCACAACTGCGCTGCCTGTGCCGGCGTCGCGCCGGACCACTGGGAGATGAATGCCGACGGCAAGTCCGACGTCATCGGCTGCACCAAGCGGGATGACGAGTGGGAAGAAAAAGACATCACCGATGCGGAATACGACGCCAACTTGCAGGCGGCCCAAAGCTGTCCCGTCAACGTCATCCATTTGGTCAAGAAAGAGACGGGCGAGCGGATTATCTGATTGAATATTCGGCATTTTTTACGATTTTTCCTTAAGCGCTATCGAGATTGCATGCGCCGAGGTCCGTTACTTCTTCTTTTTCATTTCTTCGACTTTCCAACAGATTCGGTCGAATGCCGTAGTAAATTTTTCCAAGACTTCTTGTGCCGCCTCACGTACTTCAGGGTGGGGATGGTTTGATAACCTGAATACTTGTGTTGCGGCGAGGTCCAGGTTTGTGTGGTGGTATATTTCAGGATAATGGATAGCGCCGGTGCCTCCTTTTCTGCGGTCCATCCATGCGACTCCCCTGAGTGCTCCGAGTATTTTTGTCTTTGTTGTCGCGTCAATGCCTTTTCCCTGCCTTGATGCTTCGGGACCCCATTGGCCGATTTTGCCTAAGTGGTGAATGTATTGATCAGTTCTTTGTCTTCGCTGGGCTTGTTGTTGTTCGTATTCTTTTTGATGTCTTGCGTCTTCTTTCTCGACTTCTGTTCGCCAGCGTTCATAGGGAAGTCCTGATCCTTCCTTTTTCCAGATTTCCCGCATTTGGCCTTCCCGGGCCCGTTCTTCACGCGCTTCGGCTGAAAAGTACCCTAACGGGTTTTTGAAGAATTCCCACATGGTTATTTTATGTAGAACCAAGCCTTTTAAGTCCTTTTTCGCGCTAACCTTTTCACAACCGTTTCAATTCCAAAAAGGTGGGTATTGTCTTATGGCTAAGCACAACGTAATCGTTTATTCGACGCCGTCCTGCGTGTACTGTCGCCTTGCTAAGCAGTATTTCAAGGAGAACAACGTGGAGTACACGGAGATCGACGTGGCCGCCGACCAGAAGAAAGCGGAAGAAATGATTGAAAAGTCCGGACAACTGGGCGTGCCGGTCATCGAAATCGACGACCAGGTCATCGTGGGTTTTGACAAGCCGAAAATCCAAAAATTGCTGGGCCTGACGGCCTAAGACAGGTACAAGAAACGGGGTTTTGCTTATGGTTCGCATTGCCATCAACGGGTTCGGTCGCATTGGCAGGACGGCGTTCAAGATCGCCTTGGAAAAAGGCTTGGACGTGGTGGCCGTCAACGACTTGACGAAAGTCAACGAGTTGGCCCATCTTTTGAAGCACGATTCGAACTACGGCACGTATGCCAAGGACGTCAAGGTCGACGGCGGCGATTTGGTGGTCGACGGCAAGCGCATCAAGGGCTTGTACGAGCGCGAACCGGAAAAGCTGCCGTGGAAGGACATGAAAATCGACGTGGTGCTGGAGTGCACCGGCCGCTTTACGGACAAAGAAGGCGCGTTCAAACACATCCAAGCCGGCGCCCGCAAAGTCATCATCTCAGCTCCTGCCAAAGGCGTGGACACGCTCGTGTTGGGCGTCAAGGACAAGTCCAAAGAGTCGGTCATCTCCAATGCGTCGTGCACGTCTAACTGCATCATTCCCGTCATGGCCATCCTGGACGAGCAATTCGGCGTCCAGAAAGCCGCTATGACTACGATTCACGCTTACACGCAGGACCAACATTTGCACGACGCGCCCCACACTGACTTACGCCGCGCCCGCGCTGCCGCTGAAAACATCGTTCCCACGTCCACGGGCGCCGCGTCGGCTACCGGCGAGGTCTTGCCGGCAATGAAAGGCAAGTTCGACGGTTTTGCCGTCCGCGTGCCGGTGCCCGTCGTTAGCTTGTCGGACTTCACCGTTTTGCTCAAGAAGAAAGTCACGACCGAGCAAGTCAACGAGGCCTTCAAGAAAGCCGCCGCCTCTGTGCGGTTCAAAGGAATCCTGGGCGTGACGGAGGAACAATTGGTCTCTTCCGACTTCAAGGGCGACTCGCGCTCTTCCATCATCGATCTTGGCCTGACCAAAGTCATCGACGGCGATTTGGTGAAAGTCGTGTCCTGGTATGATAACGAGTACGGTTATTCCAGCCGTTTGGTGGAGTTGGCGGAAAAAGTCGGCAAAAGCTAGATTTGGTTTTCGCGTTCAAATTCTTCAGGTGTAAGGATTTGGATTTTTTGGAAGTGCATGCGCTTCAGCAGGTGCGGGTCGTACGTAATGATTGCGTTGGCCTTTGCTTCGACCGCTGCTTCCAAAATCTTGTCGTCGTCAGGATCTTCAATCACTACTTTTAGTATTGAGCTTGGTTTGACCCATCTTGCGTGTTCTACGAGCAATTGCCGGGTTTTTGTAATGGCTTTCATGTGATCCGGTCCTGTTTTTTCTATGATTTCATCCCGTTGGACTACGTCGAGATATTCATTGAATATTTCCATTGAAATGGCCAAATGGATTTTTCCTTCGTGAACGTGTCGTAAAATCCGCCGACTCGTGCCTTTCCAAAATGTTGCGGACACCAGGACGTTGGTGTCGCAGACGATGGTAGTCATTTCTTGGCTTTGCGCATTTGGTGGATCAAGTCGTTCACTTGGTCTTCACGGATTTTCTTTTTGGCCGCCACTAACGGTGCGGTCACTTCGTCCCAGGACATCGACGTCACCTTTTTGACCATCAAGGTATCTCCGGAGAGGTAGAACAACACGGTTTCCCCGTCTTTCAGATGCATCTTGTCACGCATCTTCTGCGGGATGGCAATCTGTCCCCGGCTGCTGACCGTTCCCGTGCTGACATCGACCATGGTTTTCACCTATCTTGTAAATAAGATTAATCTTGTATTTAAGCTGTATGGGTCTTGCCGACTTTCACGCGGCATTCTTCGCAGTCCACGATTTTGCACGAGTAATGCAGGGCCACGATAAGAAGGACCGAACTGACCACGACGATGGGCAGTTGGTTTTGGTGGAAAAAGAAGATGAACGAACCGCCGAATCCGGCAAAAGCCACCAGCGGCAGCAGCAAGGGTGAACAACAGGCCGTGGCGACCATGGTGGACAAAAAGGCGCCGGCAGTGGTGGCCGAGTGGCGTTTTTTTCCGTGGTTCAAGTGGCGCCAGGAGTAAAGTTGGACCGCCGCAATAAGACCCAACATGAGTCCGCCGAACGCGACGAGAAACTTGACGTGCCAAGGCGTGCTGTACAGCCAGCTGGTCAGGCTTTGTCCCGGAAGCGAGGTGGACGCGTACAGCAAGGCGGACGCCATGACGGCGATGGCGGCGGAAAACAGTAAGTAGTGTTTGCGGCGGTAGACGGTCGCAAGCGCGTTGGAAATGGTCTTCATGGGCTGAATGCATTGGTGGCACGCGTTGGATTTAAGAATTGGGTTTAAATCCGCGGTCGGCGTCTTTTCTGCATGTTCGTTCGCGACGCGCTTTCCGGCCGAGTGGTGGCGTTCTCTTCGAGCCGGTCCAAGCGGCCCCACAAGCCCAAAACGTGCCCTTTTTGCAAGGGCGCTGAAGGGCTGACGCCGCCGGCGGTGTTGGCGTTGCCGGATGCGGATTGGTCGGTGCGGGTTTTTCCCAACGCGTTTCCGGTGGTCAGTGGTATAGCAGGCCGCCATGAGGTCATCGTCGAGACGCCCTTGCATTCGGGATTGTTCGAAAATTTTTCGCGAAAACAATTGGCGTTGGTTTTTGAGGCTTTTCAGAAACGGTTTGCCGCGTTGTCCCACGGCAAGAACGCGCGGTACGTCCTGCTGTTCAAGAATTTCGGCGACAAATCGGGCGCCAGCATCCCGCACGAACACAGCCAATTGTTGAGTTTTCCGTTCGTTCCGGATGCGGTTAAAACCGAGTTGAAAAACCAAAGAGCGTTGGAGGCTGACGTAAAGGGGCCGGCTTTGGTTGAGACTGCCTTCTTCAAGGCCGTCTGTCCTGCCGGTTCGCTTTTCCCGTTCCAAGTGCGCGTGTTGGCGAAAGACAAAAACGCGCGGTTCGAATCGTTTTCAAGCTCGCAAGGCGTGGCGTTGCTGGCGTTGCTGCAAGCCGTGGTCCGGAAAGTCAAAAAAGCGCAAGGCGCGCCGGATTATACGGTGGTTTTCCACGCCGCGCCGCGAGGCAAGAAAATGCGCTTTTTCGTGGACGTGTTGCCCCGCAAATCCGTGTGGGGAGGCGTGGAATTGGGAGGCGGGGTGTTGGTGAATTTCAAGAAGCCCGAAGCAGCGCTGAAAGAATTGAAATCTTTGCGATAGTTTTCTACCATTTTTTTCTAGACTTTGCCGAACTTTTCAATGGCTTTTTTGATGGCGAGCGCATGGTTTGGAAATCGATCGGCCAGTGGATCAAACACTTTTTCTACGGCCCGTAGGATTTTTTTTTGTTGTTCTCCGGTCACTTGGCTTCCTGGCGTCGCCCATGAGCATTCTGCGTGTTGTACGTCGGTTGCCGGACGTTGAGACATTCGCGATTGGAAAACAAAACGGACAGGGTGTCCCCCTTTGGCAATCACCACGAGATAGGATGGCGATTTTCCTCTAGCGTTTGGGGAAAAGATGGCCGAAACGATTTCATTTTTTCTGGCAACGGGGTGATGGTCGTCCAGAAAATGCCTGCCTGGACGTTCCTTCCATAGCCCTTCAAACGGCTTCTCATTCATGCATCAGGCTGGTACCGTTGCCGATAAATAGCTTTCTTAGTCGCTGCGACTACCACCGGTAGTACCAGTGCCACACCAAAACGAATAGGACGATGAGCGTGGTGCCTTCAAGGCCGCCGAGCCAATAGAAGAGTAGGTTGCGTACCTCTTCGGCCAACAAGGCTAAAAGAAGTACGATTCCCCAGATGCTCATAGTCGGTGCAACGCCTTGTTGTGTTGGAGGTTTAGTTCGTCTTGCCGCCGGTGATGACTTCCGTGCTGACGTTGACGCCTTTGGGCACCGACGTGGTGACGGTCACTTCGCTTCCAGCGCCCGTTTTGGCCTTCGTTTTCTTGGTTTTTCTGGCTTTCGCGAATGCGTGGACGGCGGATTGGATTTTGCTTTTCGGTTTTTGTCCCGTCTTGACCGTCGTGGTCTTGGTCGTCTTGACTACGGTGGTTTTGGTGGATTTGGACGCGGCTTTCTTGGCCGTGGTGCCCTTTGCGGCCGTCTTGATTGCCGTTTTGCGTGCGACTTGGGCTTTGGGCGCGAATTTCGCCGACACCTTGACCGAGGATTTGCGGGCCGCGACTTGGGCCTTGGCCGTCGTCACCTTGATGGATGCCACGATGCGGCGGACGTCGGCCTTGCTGGCTTTCGTCTGGCTTTCGGCCAATGCGGCGTCGCGCGCCTGCGTGATGCGCTTGGACAGCGAGGCGAAGTTGGTTTTGTTGTCTTTTTCGTGAGCAACCAATGCCGACTGGGGGGCCTTCAGAAGCGGGTAGAACTCGTCACGCAAGTCGCGCTTGATTAAGACGGGATCCGAGGCGGCGATGAGGTGGCTGTCCAGTTTGGATTGGATTTCCGTGATCTTTTTTTGGTTTTCCTTGACTAAGCCTGCCAGTTTTTCGTTGGATTTGGTGAAGCGTTTGTCGATGAGGATTTCGATTTGGTCCTGCGGGATTTCGACGTTGCGCAGCTGTTCGTCGATCGTCTTGAGCTGTTCGTCGACTTGGTGCCATTGTTCGTCGACGGTTTGCATTTGTTTGCTGGATTTTTCGTATTCGCCGTCCAAGTGGTCGAACTTGGTCTCCATCACGGAAATCTTTGAATCCTGGTCCTGGATACGCTCGTCGATGACGTCGAGACGCTCGGCGATCAAGCGGTATTGTTTCTTGATTTCCTCGGAGTCGATCGTAGTCGTGGTAGTGAGTGTCGTAACGGTTTCTTCCTCGTGGCTTTCGACCGGTGCGACGGATTGGTAGGTGACGGGTTTCCATTCGGCATGGCTTTCGCCGTGTTCTTGCGTGCCGTGGTCGGCCAAAGCCGTCTGGGTGCCGGTTGAAGCAGCGGCAGCCGGTTCGGGGTGGATTTCGACTTGGACTTGGGCGGCTTCCGTCTTGAAGCGGGTGCGTTCACGGTCGCGCACGGCCGTTTCGGCTGCTGATTCGGCGTCTTTCATCTTCTTGTACGCGTAAATGTCCAAGCCAAGCGCGCCGACGACCAAACCTGCTTCCAGTACTCCCACCATATGATCAAAACACCAGTCAGAATGCTGCCGCTCGCGGTTTAAAAACCTTTCGAACATGTTGTTTCTAATAAGTAGTAACAATTTAAATATTGGTGAGCCATTGTTGAATATAATTTCGTGCCCGTTCGATCCGGGCGTGATTTTCTGATTCTTTGCTGCCCGGCAGTATGTGCCCGGGTTGTTGGGCCAGTCGACGTAGGAGGCCTTTGATTTGATTGATTTCAAACGGTCCTATGCTTTCGATTTCTTGGTGTCCGATCACGAATTTTTTTGGGTTTTCATGGCTTGGCTTAAAAAAAGCGATTCTCTTGAGACTCAAGATGGGCCGGGGTTGTCCGTCTTCAAATACCAAATGGAAACTTTGTCTTCCCTGGATTTTTTTCGTTTCAAAAATCGGGTGCTGGCGGCCGTCGGGTGCGAGAATTCCATGGTCCAAAATGAAGCGTACGTGTGGTTTGGCATGTGGGTCTTCAAAATACGTCAAGGCCAAAATGTGTTGTTCTTTCCACGGTTTTGACGGGCTTTCGTGGGTAAAGGTCCAATTAACGACTCGTCTGGGGTCGTGTTTTGGGATTCCGGGGGTGATGAGTTCAAACGCCGCTGCTACGTCGGGTTCTTCGAATCGAATCTTTTTTTCATTGGCCAGTTGGGCAAGCGTTTCAAACGGCATGGACTGATTCGGTGCGTTGGAGTTATATATTTTGATGCGGGAGGTATTGATTCGTTTTTTTCGTTTGGCCTTTATTTTTTCTCGTCGGCTTTCGCGCTTTTCGCTTCCTTGGGTTTGGGCGTGAAGCCGAGGGCGTCCAACGCTTGCGTGCCTGAGGCGGTGATGACGGCGTTGACTTGGGCGGTGTGGATGGCGATGGTGTTGCCGGCAACCCGTTTTTTGATGCGCATGCCTTTTTCCAAGTATTTGGGGTGGATGCCGGGACCGGAGGGGAGCAACGCTTTGACTTTTGCGCTGCCGTAAATGTCGAGGCGCATGGGAACGCCGTCGGCGGTTGAGCCGCCTGTGATTTTCAATGTGTAGCCTTCGAGGCCGATGATGGCGCCTTGGATTTCGTCGCCGATTTTCTTGCCGATCAGTTGTCCGGTTTTGGCTTTGTCGACTTCTTTTTGGAACGCATGTCCAGTCTTGGGGTCGTTGAATACGATTTTCATGGAAATTACACCTCGAAGTAAGTTTGCGGAAACGATGAAACGAAGCTTATAGCGGGATTTCGTTCGTTTTGCTCTTGTTTTTTGTGGAAATGGCGTTTTTTAACGCTTCGCCATGTGGGTTGTGTTGAAAAAGTCAGAAAGTTACGTGGAACAAAAGAATCGATGGCAAGGGAAAATGGAAAATAAGACGTTTTACCCGTTGCCGCCTGCGTCGCTTTGCTTTTTTTTGGTTCGGGCAAGTTTTGTTTTTTTTTCTTCTCAGCGATTTTCAACAATGCCCGCCATGTGCTATAGTAAGCGACACAAATTTTTAGACGAATAGGTGTCGCGAACTTGATAGCAAGTGACGCCACTTTGTATGATTATTTGCGTCACTTGCTATATTTTACCGATTTTAGGACTTCGTTTTCGAAGCGTTGGCCGGCTATTGCGTGGAGTTCTTCCTTCCATTTCCAGACCGGTGTATCGCTTTGCCTGTGGCCCTTCTCATCGCGCTCGACGATTCTGATCTTGTGGAAATGCCATTTCCGCACCATTTCCGCTACCAGGGCCGGCGGCACGCCCTTGTAGCGGGGTCGTTGTTCGGCATAGTGCGCATGCAGGTTAGCCACTAGGCGTTTCACCAAGGCGCGCTTGATTTGAGCTTGCGTGCCGGTATGCTGGGTTGTATTGTGGTCAATCGCGGTAGTCACGTTGGCCGTATACCGCGGGTTGCCTTTGGTTTTGGGATGTGTGGTGAATTCGATGTGAAAAATGTCGGGTGGCATGTCGGTTTCGCGTTTTCCGGTTTTTTTTTTGTTTCGGTTTCATGCGGATGGTTTTTTTTTCTTTTTGTTTTTTCACTGTCCGAAGGCGATGTAGCCTTTGATTTTTTTGATTTGTGCCAAGAGGTCTTTTTCGCCGTCCGTCAAGGCGGCGGCGTATTTGCCTTCCAGGGTCTTGACGGTTTCTTTGTCCACGTCGGAATAGAGTTCGTCGTTTTCGTTGATTTGGCGGCCGAAGACGGGTCCGTCAAGGGAAGCGGCGACTTGTTTTCCTTTCTTGGCTTCGTCCACCGCTTTTTTGTCTTCCTGGATGGAGCGGACCGTGGCTACGGTCTGGCCTTTGGCGTTCATGAGGACGTAGCCTTTGCGGAGCTTGCCTTCCATGATTTGGACGCCGACGATGCAGGGGTTGGACACGCGGAAAACATGGCCGGGCAGGACTTTGATTTTGGCAGGCATTGTGAGGGAGGAAAAGGCTTCTTTTTTGAGTCCGGCTTCTTTTTCGGCACGCCAAGCGTGGTAGCCTTCGATGAGGTTGTAGATGATGTTTTCCTGGAATACCTTGACTTTTTCTTTTTCCGCCAGGGCCAGGATGTCCGCGTCGGCGGGTTGGTGGAACGAGAACAACACGCCAAGGAACGGGTTGTTTTGGCGGATGGCGCAGGCCAGGGACACGTCGTTCTTGGTCAAAGGTCCGATGCCGGCGCGCTTGACGGGAACGCCGTTGTTGGAGAACAGTTTGGTGATGGCTTCGAGGCTGCCTAGGGAGTCGGCTTTGAGCACGACGCCGTGGCTCTCGTTTTCGAAGACCAAGTGCGTGTATTCTTCCTTGAGTTTTTGCAACGCCGTTTCCTGGTCGTTTTCGGTTACGCTGAAAAAGCTGGAGCCGGCCACGGCGTTTTCGGCGTTTTCGGCGGCGACTTTCACGCCGCTGGCGGCGCCGACGGATTTGACGGAGGAGAATTTGTGTTTGGGGTCGCGCATCTCGTCCATGGGCTTGGGTTTGAGTAGGGCTTTGACTTTGCCGACGCGGGGTCCTTCCGAGGTCAAGAAGGCCACGTTGTCGCCGGTGTTGAGGATGCCGTCGTACAGGATGACGTCGAGCGTCTTGCCAAGTCCTCTTTCTTCCTTGACTTCCAGGATGCTGCCTTGCGCTTGGGCGTGTTCGTGCAGTTCGAGGCGTTTTTCGAGGAATTTTTGCGCTAGACCCGCGACGTACAGCATCAATTCGCTCAACCCTTCCTTGCTTTTGCCCGAACAGGGCACGATGAGGATCTGTTTGGTGAAGTCGGACACGCGGTCGAAGCGTTCAGCGTTGAAGCCGTATTGGTAGAGTTGTCCGATGAGGTTGTAAAGCCGGGTGTCCAGGTCGGCTTGCACGTGGGGCAGCTGGCGTTCGATGGATTCGGAAAACGGCAAAGCCTGGGCTTTCCATCCGGAGACCGCGTCGATCTTGTTGAACGCGACTAAAAACGGCGTCTTGTATTCCTTGAGGATCTGGATGGCCTCGATGGTCTGCGGCTCGATTCCTTTGGTGCAGTCGATGACTAAGATGGCGATGTCCGCGATGGAGCCGCCGCGTCGGCGCAAGTTGGTGAATGCATCGTGTCCCGGCGTGTCGATGAAAAGCAATCCGGGAATGGTGAACTTCAACGGCAGCCGCGATAGGACGGGTTTGCAGAACGTCTGGATGGCGTCGAGGGGAACTTCCGAGGCGCCGATGTGCTGGGTGATGTGGCCGATTTCTCTTGCCGCAACCCGGGTTTCACGCAATGCGTCCAATAGGGACGTCTTGCCGTGGTCGACGTGGCCGAGGATGCAGACGATGGGTTGGCGCAGCATGGGGAAGGGGTCACCGGAAAAACAGGTACCAGTACGTTTTTCTTTCAGCCTCTATAAAATCATGCTTTCCATGAAAACCGTCGCGCTCATCGGCCGCTCGACGCCCCCGTTTGATGAAACCCTGTTGGAATCTTGCCGGACGTTGGGTCAAATCGTGGCAAAACGCGGCTTCGTCTTGTTGACCGGCGCGTGTCCGGGCTATCCGCATGCGGCCGTGCAGGCCGCCCATTTGGCTTCCGGCAGGACGGTGGGTTACTCGCCGGGTGCCGACGTCAAGCACCACGCGGCAACGTTCTTTTCACCCGTGGATGCTTTCAGCGAAATCCGTTATTTCGGGGACTTGAGTTGGTCGGCGGTGAAGAACTTCACGTGGCGTTCCGCGCATCTGGTTGACGACGCGGACGCGGTGTTCAGCGTGGAGGGCAGTTGGGGCACGCTTTCCGAGATCGCGTTGGTCTTCGAGACGGAAAAGCCTTTGGGCGTACTTGGGTCCGGCGGCGCGTCGGGCTTCGTGCGCACGCTTGAAAAACGCTTGGCTCCTCGAAGAAAGCGGCCCGTGCTCTACGCTTCGGACCCCACGGCGTTGGCCGATGCGGTGTTGTCGCAGCTGTAACTTCTTTTCAGCCCGTTTTTGTTTGGATTTTTGCCGTCCTTGTTTTGGCGTTTTTTTTTTCCACGCCGCTTTTTTTTTCCTTCGATGGTTTGTTTTTCTTTTTTTTTTAGGTTCCGGTTGATTTCAAATCAACTCTTGGTTTTTCTTTTCGTGCCTTCCTGTTTGCGGTCCATGGTGACTTTTGACTCGGGTTTTGTCTTGGACGCCGTCTTGGGTTTCGGATTGGGTGCGTTGGGGTTGGTGCCGTTTTTGCACACCAACACGATATTGGCCGCGTTTTCGGACGCCTCGCCTTTGTTGGTCGTAGTCCTGGCGTTTTCGCACCTGGCGTTTGAGAGCTTGCCGGGCGTGTTTTTCGGGGTGCCGACGGAAAGCCAAGGCGTGTCGGCGCTGCCCGGACACGCGCTGGTGCGATCTGGACGTGGGCGCATGGCGTTGGAGGCGGTCCTATCCGGCCTCTTGGGCGGCCTGGCAGGCGCGGTGTTGCTGGTTCCGTTGTTTTGGTATTTTGGGCCCGTTTTTTTCGCGTTGGTGCGGCCCTGGACGGCGTGGCTGTTGGCGTGCGTCGTGGTGGTGGCGCTTGTCGTGGACGGCGCGCGTCCGTCGCATGCCGCCGCTTTTTTGGCCTTCGGTTTTTTCGGCGTCGTGGCATTCGGCTTGCCGTTGCGCGAGCCTTTGTTTCCGTTGTTGGCGGGGTTGTTCGGAATGCCTGCCGTTTTTTTCATGGGTCGCCTGCACGCCTCGTCAGGTCCACCGGGCCGCTTTGCGTCGGCAGGCCTCGTGGCGTTGGGCAGCGTGTTGGGCGGCGTTTCGGTGTTTTTGCCGGCGCTTTCGCCGTCGTTTCTGTCGGCGTTGGCTTTCCTGTTTTTGCCGGTCAACCCCATCGCGGCGTTGGTGGTGTCGTCCGCCGTGTCTTCTTCGCGCCTGGTTTTTGATTTTTTGGGCGTGCTGGTCCTGCACACGGCGCGCTCGGCGCCTGCGGCGGCTTGGCGGCAGTCGCACGTTTTGGGTGATGGCTGGATTTTGTTGGTCGTGGGTCTGGCGGCGTTCGTGTTGGCGTGGTTGGCCGTGGCAGCAAGTTGGCGGCGGTGGTTGCAGGCGGCCGCCTCCGTGCCGTTTTCCGCGCTGGGCGTGGCCTTGTTGGCCGTCGTGGCGTCAGGCGCGTGGGCGTTGGATGGGTCTTGGGGTTTGTTTTTGTTGGCGTGGGCAGCGACCGCGTCGGTATTGGCCCAACGTCTGCACGTGCCACGCAAGTATGCGTTGGGCTGCCTCATGGTCCCGGCGATGCAGTATGCGTGGGCCGTGTAGGAGTCGCGTGCGGCCGCCTTGGCAATGGAATACCCGGGTTCGGTTTTGTTGAAAATGCAGCGGAAAAGGAAAGAACAGCTGCTTGGATGGAAACAAAAGGAAAAGTGGCCCCAGGTGGGAAAAAAAGAGGGACGCGTTGCAGCACATTGCAGCGGCAGAAGGCAAAAACGCGTACGACCGCTAGGAAAACGTCTTCGTTTTTGTTTTTTTCTTCCTTCGCCCGGTTGCCGTCTTTTTTTTGTTTTTGTGGCGGGGGCGCGCGTCTGGTTTTTTTCCGACGGCGTTTTTCATTTCCCCCGTTGGGTTTTTTTAACTGCGGTACCGTTGTAGGTTACATGCGCGGGCAGGCTTCGTTGGAACTGTTCTTTTCGGTGTCGCTGTTCGTGCTGATGCTGTTTTGGATGAACCACTTCGTGGGTGTGGCTTCCGACGCGTCGTCCGCCGCGGATGCCGCCGCGGTGCGCTCGGCCGCTTTAACGCTTCAGGAATCCGCCGACGCTTCGTGCCTAGCACAGGCCTCCATCTTGGTCCGCTCGCCTTGCCTTTCGACGTCGGAGCCCTTGGTGGCTAGCGTTTCGGGTCGTGCGGTGTCCCTCGGCGGCGTGTCGGTGCCGACGCGGTGCGCCTTCCAAAACGGGGCGGCCGTGGCTTATGCCTGTGGTTCGCCTTGGTGCGTGGCCTGGAATCCGGACGGCACGCTTACGTTGGTGGAGGGAAGTTGTCCGTGAGGGGCCAGTTGTTCAGCACGGATTTTTTGGTTTCGGTCCTGGTCATCACCGTCGCGTTGGGCGTGTTCGTCCACGCGTTGGAATTTTCCGTGCGTGGTTTTCCAGCCGAGGCGTCCAGTGCGCCGCTTCTGTCTTCCGCGTTGCTCGCCCAGCGGCACGTCTTGGCGTTGGATCCCACCCGCATCGTCCAAGGGGGCGGGGCCTGCGGCGGAAAAGCCACGGCTTTGGCCTGGTGTTATCCGCTGGAAGCGTCGGACGGGCCCATCGCTTCACGGTATTCCGATTCGGATGCGCATGCGTCAGGTGCGTTTTCCGTGGTGTACGAAAACGGCGTGCCCCTGGGTCCGGGGCATGCCTCCGTAGGGGATTTGCAGACTCATGGCGCCGGGCGTTTTTCGGATTGGTTTGATGCTGCGTCGGGCCAGCATTACGTGTTGTTCTCGTCTACGGACGCCTCGTCTCCGGCTCAGAATGGGCGGGGCTACGCGTTGGAATACGTGACGCTTCCGCCTGGCTTTTCGCGCGATGCGGACTTCTGCGTCCATCAATCCGTCCTGACGTTTCCCACCCGTTTGGTGCAGGACAATTGCCGGCGTCTGACTTGTGCGGCGCTGGCCGGGTCTGAGCGGCTTGTCGTTTGTGGTTCGGCGCGATGCGCTTTTTCGGTGCGTGTGTGCGGAGGGGCGTCACGATGAAGCGGGGCTTTTTGTTGTCGTTGGACGCGCTGTTCGCCTTGAGCCTCGTCTTGTTGGCGTTGTCGTTTTTTGCGATGCGGCCTTCCTTTGAGGCGCAAGCAGGTGAGGCGTTGTTCTTGGGCGGCCGCGACTACTTGGCTTCCGGCGGCGCGATCGAGGCGGACTTGCTTCGGCGGGGTTGGGCCGTCGACGTACTGCGGCCGGTGGATTCGGCCGTTTCAGTGCGTGCCGAGCGTTTCGTATATCCCCGCGTGTGCGGTTTGTCCACGCTGCCAGGCTCTGCATGCCTCAACCAATCGGACGCCGCTTTGGCGCCGCCGCGCTTCGGCGTATGGGTGGGTGCGGGTTGATGCGGGGTTTTTATACGGGTTTGGCTGCGGCGCTTGCCTTTTTCGCCTTGTCGGCCGTCTGGCTCTTGTCGGCATCGCTTTCCGACCGGAGCGTTTCGGATTTGACGCAAATGGAAGCGTTGCGCGTGGCGGAAAGCTCCGTCGATGTGGTGACGTATGCGTCATCTTTGCTTGCCGATGCCGAAGGCGATGCCGCGTTTTTGGTCCACGGTTGCGCGCCGCAGGGAAGCTTCTGCAACGAGGCGCGGGCGCGCGTGTTGGATTACGCGAACGCGTCGGTGCGCAAGTTGTCCGGCTCCGGGCTTTTGGTGCGGGCCGTTCTTTTCAATTTTTCTTGCGCTACCTTGCAAAAAGCCCCTGCGGGTTTTTCCGATGCTTATTTGGTCAACGTGTCGCTCAATGTCAGCTTGGACGGGGGGCCGGTGCGGGCGTTCCGTTGGGTGAACCAATCCGACGTCGTGCTGGTCAACTCTACCGCGGCGTTCCGTTCGGTCGTCAACAGTTCCGGCCCTGCCGGCGTTTGGGATGTGCGGATCAATTGTTAGGCCTTGGCTCCGTTGAAAAAGTTCCCCCCCCAAAAAGGACAATACAATGAAGCAATCAAAAAAAATGAAGCCATTTTGCCCTTGCCGCTGCAACTGTGTTGCTTTTTTTTGTTTTCACCGAACGTCTTTTTTTCATTTTCGGCTAGACTTTCAACAAAGCCGTGTAGGCCTTGCGGCTTTTTCTGCGGTGGCGGTTTGAATCCGGTTGGCCGTTTTCTAGCCGGTCGGGCCTTTTGGAAAAGGACTATAAACGCCGCGTGACATCTAAAACCCCTGTATGCGTCCGCTCGTTTTTTTGGTGGCCCTATCCGTAGTCGTCATTTTGGGCGTACTGGTCTATCCTTACTTGAACCGGGCCCAGACTCCGTTGAGCCAGGAACAAGCCGTGGCCTTCGTTTTGGACGACGTGCGTCCGTTGGAAAGCCAAGGAATCCAGTCCCGCGTGGTCCAAGTGCGCTCCCAAGGCAGCCAGTGGGCTGTCGACGTGTTGTTGACCCGCAATGGGCATTCGGTCTGCCCCGTTGTCGACAAACGGTTTTACACGCTTCCACCGGTGGGATATCGTTCCGAACCGTTGTTGTCCACCTGCAGCCCTTCGGTGTCAATCAATTACCGTGAAGAAGCGTTGATTGCGTCGGCCAAACTGCTGCCTTCTTTGGGCGCCGACGCGTTCGGATGCGCTTTTTTGGCCGGTTCGGTTTCTTCCAATTCCGCACCGGATTACGCTTCGGCCTTGACGTATTGTCCCCAGGCGGACTTCAATGCTTTGGCTTCGTTTGCGTCCGATCTGCCCCCCCAGTCTTGGGCGGTGGTTTGGCTCGATGCGAGTTCGGCGCGTTATGTCGCCGTTTCTTCGTCCGGCAAGAACGTCAAGTCCGCGTAAGCCGGCTCTTTTAAGGTTTTCAGGTATGGCGTCGGAAACCAGTTTTGATGCGTTGCGCCAAATCCAGATGGCCGAGCGGCACGCGCCCGCGTTGGTCAAGCTTGACGACGACTTTTACCCCCGTTACAGCGCCTGGTTGGCCGAGTTGGAATCGCACGTCACGCGCCAATTCTCGTTGGAAGGCGCGCAGACGTTGGAAAATTCGCGTCGGGCCCTGTCGGACTTGTTCGAGCTGCGCAAACAGAAACTGTTCTTCAAGGCGCTCAAGGACTTCCGAAAAGGCGCGGTGAGCTCCACGGGGCTGTCCGGCCAAGAAAAAGAGTTATATACGGGCCTCATTACACTTTTGTCCCAATACCAGCTTGCGCTGAACCAAGGCCCGCCCGCGTCGGAAAACGACGTCCCGGTCGAGTTGATTTGTGATGTTCCGGCTTTTGTCGGTTTTGACGCCCAGACGTACGGGCCGTTCAAGGCCGGCCAAAACATTCGGCTGCCCCGCAAGCAAGCCGATTTCCTGGCGCGCAAAGGAATCCTCAAGGTAATCCAATGATCGTCCCCAAAGTCATGAACGCGTTCTGCGTCAAATGCAAGACGCACACGCCGCACAAAGTCAAGGTGTCCACGTCCAAATTCAAGCCCGGCCGGACGTTGGCCTGGGGCACGCGCAAGCACGAACGCAAGCTGGCGGGCTACCATGGAAAAGTCAAGGGCAAAGCCACGGTGCGCAAGCAAGGCATCCGGAACAAAATCATGCTGGAATGCAACACGTGCAAAAAGAAGCACGAACGCGTCATTTCCGGCCGCATGAAGAAGAAAGCCGAAGTGGCCCGCTGACGATCCGACAAGGTTGATGTTTATGAGCAAGTTTTTACGCGTGCAATGCGACTGCGGCGCACAGCAAGTCGTCTTTGGCGACTCTAAGACGGCCGTGTTCTGCCAAAGCTGCGGCAATCCCTTGGTGGAACCCACGGGCGGCCGCGCCACCGTGCAGTGCCGCATCTTGGAAGTCTTCGGTTGACCCGGATTACGCAAGAAGGCACCAATGCGCCATTGGCTGTAACGGGAAAAAAAAGCCGCACGTGGTAACGACGGCGGAAAAAATAATGATGCCGAAGGCAACGTAGAATGCATTGGCGTAAGCGGAAATTTTCTTTTTTTTTTCCTTCGCAATATTTTTTTTAACGCAATGAAAAAGGTTTGACGCGTCATGGAATATCCCGAAATCGGCGAATTGGTCATCGTCAAGGTCAAGAAAATCCTGCCCTTCGGCGCCATCCTGTCGCTGGAAGAGTACGGCGGCGCGGAAGCGTTCGTCCACATTTCCGAAGTCTTCTCCGGCTGGGTCCGTAACATCCGCGACCACGTCAAGGAAGGCCAGGTGACCGTCGGCAAAGTCATCGCGGTGGACCGCACCAAGAACCAAGTCGACCTCTCGTTCAAACGCGCGTCAGAAACCGACAAGAAGCGCAAGACCCAGTTGTTCCAATCCGGCAAACGCGCGCGCAAGATGCTGGAAGTCACGGCCAAGAAAATCGGCAAGCCCATGCCGCTGGCCATGCAGGAAGCAGGCCTCCCCTTGGAGGCGGCGTACGGCGACTTGTGGTCGGCGTTCGAGGCCCTTTCGGCCGACGCCGTCTTAACGGTCAAGATTCCCGAAGCCTGGGAAAGTGCGTTGCGCGAAACGGCCAAGCGCGAAATCAAGCCCAAACGCGTCCAGATGCGCGGGCTTTTGACCCTCAAATCCTATGCGTCGGACGGCCTCGTCAAGATCAAATCTTTATTGGCCGCCCTTGCCGCCCGCACGTTCGAAGACGCCACCGTCGACATCCACTACGTGTCGGCCCCCGTCTACCATGTCACGGTCGACACCGACACGTACAAGCGTGCCGACAAGATCCTCACGTCGCTTGCCCGCGATGTCGAGGAAAAAGCCTCCGGCTCCGACTTGGAGTCTTCGCTTGAAATCCAGAAGTCGTGATTGGACTCGCGTCGTTTTTGGGAAAAAAAAGAAAACTCAATACTAGTGCTTGGCCAGGATTTCCAGCGACTTACGGTGCTTTTTCATGACTTCCGCAAGGATGGCGTCGTATTCCTCGTCTGAAACGATCCGAGCCTCGGGCTGCGTCTTGGTCGTTTTTCCGTCTTTTTTCTTGACCATCACGTCCATGCTTTACACCTGGGTTTCCATGCTTTTTACCTTTTGTCTTGACCATTTCTGGATTTGGTTCAGGCTTTTGCTTCCTTGGGCGACTTCCAAGACAAACTGAGCCGTAGCCTCAGATTCCGATTCCTCCAACCGGAATCCGTTCATCTGCAAAAAGGCGGCGGTTGCGGCCAACGCGGTGCGCTTATTTCCCTCGATGAAAACATGTCCTTTGTTGGCGAGGTAGTCCAAAAGAAAAGCGGCTTTTGCGATCACGGGTTGCGGATGGTCGTTGTACTTGTTCTGAAGGCCTGCCCAAAGGTACTCCAAATTTGCCGTATTGAGGACGCCATGTGGGTCGCCGCTGATGGCGACGGCTTCCTCATTGGTGCGAATCCATTTGTGTAACGCTGGGTACTGTATCATGGTTTTATCCGCATCGGCTCTGAACAAAAACCTTCGGTTGATTCTTTGTCAACCGTCCGCGTTCAAAAAATCCGCCACACCCTTTTTAATGGCCCGACTTCCTAATCCTCTCATGAAACGCCTGCGCCGCTGTTCTTCGTACCACTATACCCTTCACGCGCAATGCCCGCGTTGCGACGCGGCCGCTTATTCGGCGCATCCGGCGAAGTATTCGCCGCACGACCCGTACGCCGATTTGCGGAGGAAAGAAAAATATGGCTGAAACCGTTCCCGCACCGGCAAGCTTCGGCCACGCATCGTTTTCCGGCTCTTTCATCCGTTGCAGCCAGACGCCCAAGCTCAAGAACCCGCTGCTCATCGTGGGCCTGCCGGGAATCGGATTCGTCAGCAAGCTGGCCGTCGACCACTTGGTCCGCGAGCTGAAAGCCGAGCCGTTCGCCACCTTGTATTCCCCCCACTTTCCCAACCAGGTGTTGGCCCTCAAGTCAGGCCGCCTGCGCCTTTTTTCCATGCGGTTTTACCACGCCCGGCTCAAGAAACGCGACGTGGTGTTGGTCCGCGGCGACTTGCAACCGTTGACGGTCGAAGGCCAATACGAAGTCTCGGCCCGCGTCCTGTCCTTCTTTGCAACGCTTGGCGGCTCCGACGTCTTGGCTATGGCCGGTTACGCCGTCACGCCTCCGCCGAAAAGCCCTTCCATCTACGGCTTTTCCACGTCGAAACAACTTTGGACCCAATTGCAGAAAACGGGGGCCAAAACCACGTCCGTCATCGTTCCCATCGTCGGCATGGCAGGCTTGGTTCCGGCGTTGAGCAAGCTGTACGGCTTACGCGGTGCCTGCCTGTTGGTCGAGACGCCGGGCAATACGGTGGACGCCATTGGGGCCAAACATTTGGTCGGATTCCTTGGCAAATGGCTGGGTGAAGACTTCGACGTCAAGGCGTTGGATTCCCGCGCCAAAAAGGCGCAAGTCCTGCTCAAACGCATCGAAAACCAGGCGCGCCAGGAAGAAGCCGCCGGCATCATGGGCAAGTCGCCTGAAACCTTGCAGAAAGAAACGCAGGCATACATCCGGTGAGCGGGCGTGGGTGCGTTTCAAGTGGAGCGCTTGACGCCCGAGGAAATCCGCACGACGCTTGCCGGTGCTCATGCTTCGGTTTTGCTGCACGCTGAGGCACGTCGTCTTGGACATGAGCCTGGAAACGATGCGCATGCCCTGGCTGTTTTGCATGTGGTTGGACGCGTATCAAAACCGGGCTTGCTTCGTTGGCTCCAGACAATGCACGTGTCGGCGTCTCGAGACTCTTTCGGTCTCACCGGCCCTACTTTTGATGAGCGGCGGAAACTGGCAGACGCAGCGCAGCACCATGCCCAGGAGCAATGGACGTATATCCAGGAAGCCATCGACGCTTTCAAACGCAGCTTGAAGCGCAAGCCCATCCAATAAATGGCTCAGGCTTCCTTTTCTTTTTCATGTTGCACTTCGCCGACTTCCATTTTCACTCCAAGTATTCCCGTGCCGTTTCTCCCGACATGTCGCTGGACGGCCTCAATGCCGGTGCCAAGGTCAAGGGCCTCACGATTTTAGGCACCGGGGATTTTACGCACCCGTTGTGGTTCAAGGAACTCAAAAGCCGCCTCCGTGCCGATGAGGGGGCCCCCGGTTTTTTTCGGTTGGATGCCGGCGATTCGGATTCCGTCCGCTTCATGCTCACCTGCGAAGTCAGCACGCTATGCTCCACCCCCGCAGGCGCCAAGAAGGTGCACCACATCTTGCACGTGCCGGAAATGGATCAAGTGGTGCAGATCAACGACGTATTGTCCAAACGCGGCAATTTGGCGGCCGACGGGCGGCCTATGTTCGGCAAGACCATGCCTGTCGAATTGGTGGAATTGGTGCGTTCGGTTTCAAAAGACGTGGTCTTGGTGCCGGCGCACATCTGGACGCCGTGGTTCTCGGTTTTCGGCTCCAAATCGGGATTTGATTCGATGACCGAGGCGTACGGCGACCAGGCGAAGCACATTTTTGCGTATGAAACGGGAATCTCAAGCACTCCGGCCATGAATTGGCGCGTCTCATCGTTGGACAATTTGACGCCGATGAGCAATAGCGATTCGCATTGTTTGCATCCCGATACGTTGATTTACTTACCCGGGAAGCGTCCGAGGCCGATAAAGGACTTTCAGACGTGTGAACCCGTCTTGTCTTTGGACTTGAAAGGCGATCTAAAGTTGAATGCGGGCATTCCGACCCAAGTGCACAGACGTCTTTCTCCCCCGAAGCTAATCCGAGTAAACGTAGGCCGTGAATCTATTCAAGTCACTCCGGAACATCGTTTTTTTGTTCTTCGGAATTCGGAGATATGCGAAGTGGTTGCATCTAATTTGAAAGTAGACGACTTGGTCGCCAGGGTGCGTAAACTTTCATATGCCGGAAAAACGGTGCCCCTTCCTTTTTACGGTCAATTCCGGTATTTTTCCCTTTCGGAATCCGGCCTCAGGATATTGCGGGAAAAACGTCTCCTATTCAAAAAAAGGCAGCGTGATGTTGCCGATTATTTGGGCGTGTATACGAACCACTACTGGAAAATCGAAAACGGCCTTGTCTCAATCCGCGAAGACTTGTTGATGAAACTATGCCAAATTTTTTCCATCAATTCGTTGGAACTTTTAGCCCATCATGTGGGCGATTTTTTCCCAAAATTGTCTTTCCCAACGCAAACCACGGCCGATTTCTGCCAACTACTCGGCTATGTCCTGGGTGACGGCGGTTATACGTTTAAGCATCCTGAGGCTGGTCTGAATATTACCGACAAGGATTCGGCACTTCTTGATTGCTACCGTCAAATTGCCCAAGGCTTATTTTCTGGTTCCTTTATTATTCGAAAAAATCCCGGTAATTCAAACAATTTGGAACTTCCTGCAGCCGTTCTTCACTTTATCCAGTTGGCCACCGATCGAATGATTGTTCCATCGCCTGAACGAAGAATTCCTGGCCTTGTTTTTTCCCTTCCCGATGACCAAGTCGCGGCCTTTTTAAGGGGGATTTTTGATGCGGAAGGAACCGTCGGACATCATTCTGTCTCGTTTACCTCCTCTAGCCGCGGACTCTCCGATGACGTCGTTCATTTGTTGAAGCGTTTGGGCATTTCGGCCCATCCGTACTCTGATTTTGAAAAAAATAAGAAAAAATGGCGATATCCGGTCCATATCTATGGTCAAGATAACCTGCGTAACTTCCAGAAGTCAGTCGGGTTTTGTTCAAAGCCGAAATCCATTAAACTTGAGGCTTATCTGGGTGGGTTGGTACAAAAACCAAAAGCGTCCAATTCCGATTTCCTTCCTTTGGATGAACTTTTGTCTTCATTATCCCGGAGCTATTCCTTGAGACGTTTACCGCCTCATTTGCGCCATCATCTTCGGACTCCACGGTCTTTGAAAAGAATCAATGCGGTCGAACTTGTGCATTTTTTTTCCACTCAACTAGCTGGCGCAGGTTCTCACGCGGTGCAACTGTATCGACGATTGGAATCGTTCGCTGGCAGCGATTTGATATTTGAACGAATTACATCCATTCAGGAAACTGATTCAGATACGCTGTACGTGTATGATTTGACTATCCCGGCTTATGAGAACTATGTCGCGGATGCCTTTGTCGTGCATAATTCTAACCATCCATGGCGCCTTGGACGGGAGTGCAATGTGTTTGAGTTTTCGGAAGCCGATGACGTTGGTGATGATGGTGCCGACGGAAAAAAAGACCGCGAGGTTTCAGCGGTCGCGGATTCCGGTGGCGCAAGGAAAAAAGAAAAAAACCGCGCCGGCCTTGCCGATGACCCCGTCGATTCCAATACCCGTTCCAAGGCGCCTTTGTCCTTTGACGCCTTGTGGAACGCCGTCCGCGAAAAAGATTCCCGTCATTTCAAGTTCACGATTGAGACGCCTCCCGAATACGGCAAGTACCATTGGGATGGCCACCGCGCCTGCAATTTTTCATGCCCTCCTTTACAGACCCGTTCATCCAATGGCATCTGCCCCAAGTGCCGCCGCCCGCTTACGATTGGCGTGCAATATCGCGTGGAGGAACTGGCCGATCGCCCGATTGGCTTCGTGCCAAACGACGCAATCCCTTTCAAGACCCTGTTGCCGTTGCACGAGTTGTTGGCCGCGGTTTTGGGCGTCGGGTTGGCCGCGAAAAAAGTCCAGCTCGTAGCCGACCGGCTCATGGCGCAAGCGGGCACGGAACTGGGCGTCTTGCTTGATTTGCCTGAAAAAGACTTGGTGGCCGCCGGCGGTGCGGCCGTGGCGCAAGCCGTTTTGTCCAACCGTGCCGCCACCATTGCCGTAAAGCCTGGCTTTGACGGGGAGTATGGACGCCCCGTAATCGAAAAAAACGCTTGAATGTCGTTCTTTTGACCTCGCAACGTTTCCGGCATCCTTGCTTTTTCTAAAGTGGCCTCTTGGAATGCTTTGATCGGGCTTGAGTCACGCATTTATACTGGGCTTTCGTAGTTTAATCCAGGTGGGTTTCAAGCAATGCCGTCAGATGACTTGTTGTGGGCCGGAATCGTGTTAAGCGGTCTTTTGGTCTTGGTGTCGTATTACGTCGTGGTCTGGGCGCGCTCCGTCCGCAAGCAGATTGGCCGCGTCAGCGAGTCGTCCAACGCGTTGGAATCGCGTTTCGGCGGTTTGCGTTCCGACGTCGGTATTCTTGTTCGCGAAGTGTCGGACAAAGCCAACCTCGCGGATGTGGATGCGTACTGTGCGGGTTTTGCCGCTTCCCACACGCGTAAAAGCAAAATGGTGATCAAACGTGATTGATTCGGTAACGTTGGGCCTCGGCGTCGTAATCCTGTTGGTCTTCGGCTACATGGTCAAAGTCGTTCTGGACTTGCAATCCACGATTTCAAGTTCGGTGGAGCGCATGGAACGCCAATTGGGCCAACTGGAGCAGTCCGCTGCCCAAGTATCGCAGGACGTCGGCAGCATCAAGACTGCTATGGGTGACAAAATCGACCGCTCCTATGTCGAACGTCGCCTCTCGGGTTTGGCGGATTTGCTGCGCAAGAAAAAACGCTGAAATTGAGGATTTCCGTGATGCGGCTGTTATGGTTTTGGCTTTTTTTCGCGGCGTTTTCCGCTGCCTTGAGCGTCAGCCTGTCGGCACCGGCAGACGGTAGTTATTCCTCCGTATCAACCGTCGTTTTTTCATTCTCGGCCGATTCCAACGTTTCGTCGTGCGCGCTCTACACGAACGCTTCAGGCTGGACCGCGGTGGCCAACAATTCCAATGCTTCTTCGTTTTCGTATCCCGTTAATCCGGACGCCGCCTTATCCTGGTCCGTCGCTTGCTCGGATGGCAACCAGACCGTTTTTGCACCGGGCAACCGCACGGTCCGGCTCGATACGGCTACTCCGTCCGTTCCAGGCAACCTTTCGGCGACCGGCCACACGCCCGCCATCTTGACGTGGACCGCATCATCCGACGCCTCGCCACTCACCTACCAAATCAGCCGCAACGGCACGTCGGTGGCCAACGTCACGACGTTGACGTTCTCGGAAAACGTTCCGGCGTCCACGACGCACAATTATTCCGTGCGCGCGGTCGATCCGGCCGGTTGGGCTTCCGTTTTCGCATCCCTGTTGGTCAACGGCCCGGCTTCCAGCGTGGTGATATCCAACCTGGTCATCGTACCCACGTCGTCGACCGCCACGGTTTCTTGGACGGCAACGCCTGCGGCCAACGCATCTTTGACCTACGGCATCGGCGCGACGTGGCTGACGGTTTCCTCCGCGTCGGTTTCAACCACGGCCAATCTTCCCTTGGCCGGTCTTTCCGCGGCCACGACCTATTCGTACAACGCCACCGCCTGCGCTGCCACATGCACCGCGGTTTCCGGAACCTTCCGCACCCTGCCTTCGTCTTACCCGTCGCCTTCCCAAATCCAGTTCAACAGCTCCGCTGCTGGCTCTTTCGCTCGCTTTTCCGCTTATTGGACCGATTCATTGAACCTGTCGCACTATGTTTTTTCGACCAACGCATCCGGTACATGGGCCAACGCGACTTACACGTTTAACGGCTCTTACAGCAACCACTCTTTCACGTTGCCTTCAACCGCCCTGACCGTTTCGTGGCTGTTTTACGCCAACAATTCCCAGAACGGTTTGAACCAAACCCCCGTCCAAAACTTTACGGTGGTCGTTTCCGCAGTTGCCACGCCCACTTCGACTCCTACGCCCACTCCGGTTCCCACCGCGACCCCGGTGCCATCGGCGACTCCCGTTCCGACTGCTGCGCCTGCCGTCCCTTCCACCGTGCCCACTCCTACGCCCGCTGCCGCGCCGACTCCTGAACCGGTCGCTGGTGCTGCCGCTGCGATGACTTTTTCGAACTGGTCAGGCCAAATGACGGACTTGGTCCTGGACGCCCAAGAAGCCGAGTTTGCCTTGAGCCCCACTGGCTTGGTCATCGGCGTGTCCGAGCGCCAGGCCAAAATCATGCTGTACTCCAATTTTTCCAATACCGGGCAAAACGTCACCGTGCGGTTGCGCGCCGTCATCGTGAGCACCAAGCTCAATAGCAGCGGTTCGGAACTCGAACTCGTCTCGGAGCCCACGTTCGTTGCGAACAACCAGACGCTTTTGTTGCAAACCCGGTCGGCTTCGGTCCCGCCCGGCGATTACGATGTCATCGGCCAAGTGCTTGCCGCCGACTCCGGCCAGGTCTTGGACTCGCGCATCCTCAAGATGCATGTGGCGTCGTCTTACACCGGCCGCGTGGTGGACCAAAGCTCGCCCGCGTTGACCGGAATCCTGGTCGTCTTTTTGGTCATCGGCGCCATCGTCGCCGGCCAACTCAACGCGGTCAAAAAAGAATTCGCTTAAGCCGCACCTGCCCAAAAAAGTAAAACTTTTTTTTTTGGTTTTAAAAAAGCGACGCCTTTTTTTTTTCCAAACACTGGCTTTTTTTGCGCATTTTTTCCCGCACGCGGCGCAGGGGGGCTATAACCCTTTTAAACCGCCGAACCGTAAGGCCTTGCATGGACATGGCGTGCCCGCAGTGCGGCAACCCCAATTTGGACGTTGACCCGCAAAACAGCGTGGTGTATTGCAAGCAATGCGGCTTCGCCGTGCAGGTCGATCCCCAGACCGGCAACGTCACGCCTTTGACTCAAGGCTCGGTCCCCCAGACCGGGGCCGCCCAGGCGCCGCCGGTCTACGAATCCACCGGCATGATTTTCGGCATGGACAAAATGACCTTCTTCATGTTGGGCATCGCGTTGGTGCTGTTCGCCGTGTTCGTGATGAATCTCGATATTACGCTGGCCGGCGCCGGCGCATTGATCCTGGCCTTTTTGTACTTCCGCGCTTGAAGCCAAAAGTTGCGAGCACACGCGCCGCAGGCAAGCGTTTCTTTTCGCGTTTGCATTTTTTTTTTTGGCACGGTTTTTGTTTTCGGCCTTGCTCATTGAGATACCTTAAAAAGCGTATGCCGCGTAGTAAAGTGCACCTACGAGACCTTCGATTTTCCATGCCTTTTCGACAATTCTTAAGCTGGTTGCAGAACCTCTTCGGCAGACGCCAGTCCTTCAGTTTGGGCCTCTACGGCAACGTCAACACGGGGAAATCGACGTTGGCGAATCGCATCTCGATGGATTGGACCGGCGAGGAAATGAGCACCGTCAGCGAAGTGCCGCACGAGACGCGGGAAGTCGTCAAGAAAGAACGCGTCGCCATCAAAGTCGACGGCAAAATCTTGACCATGAACCTGTTGGACATGCCCGGCATCGCGACGAAGGTGGACTACCGCGACTTCATCAAGAGGGGCATGAAATTGCCGGAAGCGCAGACCCGCGCGAAAGAGGCGACCAAGGGCATCATAGAGGCCATCAAGTGGCTCGAGCACGTCGACGCCGCCATGCTGGTGATGGATTCATGCGAGGACCCCTACACGCAGGTCAACATCACGATTTTGGGAAACCTGGAGGCCCGCAAGATTCCCGTCATCATCGTCGCCAACAAGATCGACAAGAAAAACGCCAAACCCGAACGCATCAAAGCCGCTTTCCCGCAACACCACCTCGTCGAGATTTCCGCGCTGAAAGGCGAGAACATGGACAAACTGTACCGCGCCATCGCGCAGTACGCCACGTGATTTACCGATGGGCATCGAAATCCAATTCATCGGCTCCGACGTTTTGAAAGACAAGACGCCGCCCCAGAAAGTCCAATTCATCCTGGACCAGATCAGGAAGTCCCGCAACCGCATCTTAGTCATCGAGGGGTCGCTGTCCAGCACGGATGAAAAAGAACTCATCGCCAAGACCATGTCGGCCGTCAACAAGGATTTTCCCGGAATCGAGGTCGCAAGCTTGGGCGCGCAGGCCTCGAGCCTCAAGACGCAACTCATCAAATTGCTCGGCGGCAAGCCCTCTGGCTTGACCGTCGTGGGCCCCTCCACCTTGGTCAAACAAATCAAACGCGACCCGGACAAACTCAGCTTATTGACGGGCAAGTGATGCTGCATGAAAAAAACCGCTCCTGAGTCCAACGCCATGCTTTGGGGCGCGGGAGTCGTACTGCTTCTGCTTTTCCTTTCCGCCATCTTGGTCCTTCCTGGCTGGCTTTCCGCCCGCAACCAAGTTTTGGTCACCGTCGTCGGCGACGCGTCCGGAAACGGATTTGAAACCATCTATCCGTCCGACGGCGGCGCTGCGTATGATGTCGAACGCCAAGGCCTAAGCGGCATGCTGCAATCCGAAGACTTCCGCATCGCCGGCGTCCAATACGCGGCCGAACTCAAACCCGACTTCCTGGTCCCTGAAGTTTTGGACAATTTTGATGTCGTGTTGCTGTACAATGCTCCGGTATGCGACCGCACTGCCCGCCAAGTGTTGGCTGATTTTGTTGAACAAGGCGGCCAACTCGTCGCGGTCGGCGATGCCTGCACCCGCGTGGTCGATTCGCCCCAAACCGGATGGAGCATCGGCAACAACCGATTTGGCGCCGCGATGCCGGCCGTTTTCCAAGGCGTCCGCGACGTGGACGTCAGACTCAAGATTTACGACGTCGACCACCCGATGTTCAACGGCATCATGAACACGTGGGTCAACGGGTCCGTTTCCTTCGTCCAGCCCGTGACCAACACGTCGGTCTTGGCCTTCCTCAACTCGTCCGACCTCGAAAGCGGCAACGCATTTTACGGCATCCTGGAAAAACCGTTTGGTAAAGGCCGCGTCGTGTATTTCGCTTACGATCCCGTTCCCAGAATCGTTACGGGCGTCTCGCGAAACATGATTTTGAATTTACTTTTGTACCTTGACCCCCGGTAACTTCCGGTTTTTGCGCTTTTCGCCTTTTTTCCGCCCAAACGTTTTAATTCCGCTTCGTGTCCATCTGTTACGTCTTAAGGAAGTGCCTTTCCCATGTCCCACAAATGCGTGCGTTGCAGCAGTGTTTTTCCCAACAACTCGCCCGAGCTCATGCGCGGCTGCACCTGCGGCTCCCGCGTCTTTCTCTTCATGCGCGACGAATCCACCCCCGCCAATCCCTCATCTTCCGTGATGCCTTCCAATCCCCCGTTGCCTTCCGCACCCTCGTCCGCCGCTTCCTCTCCTTTTTCCCAACCCACCAAAACCGAGCCGTTGCCTTCCGCCCCGTTCCTTCCCCCTGCTTCCGCTTCCGTTCCCGTTGCGGCGTCCCCTTCCTCGAGTTCGGATTACGGCTGGCTGGAAGACGAATTGGCTTTCTTGAGCAAGGACAAACCGGTTTCCATCGACGTGGACTCGGTGGAAAACCTCCGCATCCTCGAAAAAGGCGCGTACGAAATCGATTTGCCGTCCTTGTTCAAAGGCGAGCCGTTGGTCATCAAGTCCGACCAACACGTCTACTACGTCAAACTGCCACAACCCAAAGGGTGAACCCGACCTGAAGCGACTTCTTTTTTTCCTCCTCCTCATCAGCTTAGGTCTATTTGGCTGCCTGGATTCCTTCAAGTCCCAACCGCTTCCCGAAGACAAGAAAAGCTTGGCGGGTTGCTGGCAATCGCAAGACCAGACCTTGTACTTCATGGCCTCGCCCGACGGCTCCGGTCGCTACGTTTCCCCCGCCCTCAGCATCACGGCACCGTTGCGCTTCAACGGTTCGGACCTGAATATTGACGTCTTTGGCTTTGGGCTCACTTTGCGCTTTGAAAAACTTCCCCCCGCTTTTCCGAACCGGGATTCCTTCGTCGCCAACGGCACGACCTACAAAAAAATAGACTGCACGGCGTTTCCCGCTTCCGACGACTAAGTGATCCCCTTATGGCCATCCGACTGTTCATCACCGGCGGCACGATTGAAAAAACCACCAAGGGCCCGCCGCACGTCGGCTACGATGTCCAGAAGACCGTCGTCCACGACGTGCTCAAAGAGGCCCGCTGTTCCGTGGACGTCAAAGTCGAGCAGTTGATGAACAAGTCCAGCCGGCATCTGACGGACGAGGACCGCGCTTTGATTGCTGAAAAATGCAATGCCGCGACCGAAGACAAAATCCTGATTACGCACGGCACCATCACCATGACTCAAACCGCGGAATACCTCGCGTCACACGTTCACGATAAGACCATCGTGCTGACCGGCTCCATGGTGCCGTTTGCCGTCGGACAATCCGACGCCTCGTTCAACTTAGGCGCTTCCTTGATCGCGGTCCAGACGCAGCCGCACGGCGTGTACGTCGTCATGGAAGGCCGCGTCTTTACCTATTCGACGGAAAAATATTTCCACGATCCAGCGAAAGAATAAAGAAACAACGCGGACTATCAGCCCTCATGTCCAAATCCATGCCCGAACTGTCCACGTCCAAACCGACGATGTCCAAATCCGTTTCCGAAAAAATGCCGGAATCCAAATCCATGCCAAAAACAAAACCGATACCCCAACTCCCCGTCTGGCTCAAAGTGGAACAAATCAAGCCCTTTCCCTTGGCGCCTTGCGACGCCATCTACACGCACGCCGCCGTCACCGTCAAACAAATCCTCGGCATCGCCATGCCGGGTTTCGCCTACCACTACCAGGATTACGGCATCGAATTTTGCATCGCGGACGAAGACCGAGCGGTTCTGGGTCGCCGCATCTTGCAAAAAATCAAGGACCGCGCCTTCACCGATGACGTCGTGAAAACCGGTCTGAAGACGTGCGACGAAATGCTGGCCCTTGCCGAACCGTTCAGCCGCTCCGCATCCTTCACCAACGAAGAACTTGCCGACCGCTACGAAGCCTACGCGCAATTGTTAGGAAAATCCATGGGCTACGGCTACTTGGGCAACTTGCTGGACTATGCTTCGGACGACGTGGACAACGTGCTGTTGGCCGAATTGGAAAAACGCGTGGACCAAAAAGTAAAGGACAGGAGGCAAGCGATTGAAACCATGGTCGCCCTGACCACTCCGGAACAAACGACGTACCCCAACCAAGAGCACAACGAATTCCTCCAATTGGCCATCGACGTTTTCAAAAACAAAAAAGCAAAAAATGCTTTGAAACAAAACGATGCTGCGTCTTTGCTTTCGCTTGCCGTTTCGATGCCTTCGCTTGGCTCTTCCATCTCTTCGAATGTCCCCGGTCCTTCCCTTCGTGCTGTTCCCTCCGCTTTTGCCGCCCAGTTTCCCACCCTTGCCGCCCGCGTCAAAACCCACCACCAAAAATGGCAATGGCTTTCATTTCTTTTCGTGGGGCCCTCCAAATGGTCGGAATCCTACTTCTACGGCCTTTTGAAGCACATGGCGCAAAGCGGCGAAGACTTGGTTGCCGAATTGACCCGTCTGGACGCCCAACCCAAAACAATCGTCGCCGCCCGCAAGAAAGCGGCCAAACTCGTGGATGACGACGCGTATTTTTACGCCGCTCGCAATTTGGCGTACCTCAAAGCCATGCGCAAAGACGCCCAGGTGCACACTTACTTTTATCTCGACGGATTCTTCAAACACCTCGCGCGGCAGTTCGGCATTTCCCCGGCGCAAGCGCGTTTCCACACGTCCGAAGAACTCGTGGCCATCCTCCGCGACAAAGCACAACCCGACGCGGCGCGCGCCAACCGACGCTTCAAGGAATGTTTCTTCTCCACGTACCATGGGAAAATTGAAGTCCACGAAGGCACAGAAGCGGCTAAACTCGCAGCCCTTGTGCGCCGGCCCCAAGTGATTGCAACCGATGAAATCCGCGGTTCCTGCGCCTGCCCCGGCACCGCAAAGGGCACCGTCAAAGTGGTCAACACGGTGGAAGAAGCCGGAAAAGTCCTGCAGGGCGACATTCTGGTCTCCTACGCGACCAATCCCGAACTCGTGTCCGCCATGCGCAAAGCCGCCGCCATCGTCACCGACATGGGCGGTTTGACGTGCCATGCGGCCATCGTCTCGCGGGAACTGAATATCCCGTGCGTGATTGGGACGAAGAATGCTACGGCCGTGTTGAAAGACGGCGATTTGGTTGAAGTGCTGGCGGATGAGGGCGTGGTCCGTAAATTATGACGCCTATTTGCTTCGAGTAACGTCATTAAAAGTCAATAAATCAAACGACCCATTGTATGAAACGCGAATATTACTCTGATACGATTGCCAATTTTAAGAATTCAAACTCATCGGAGATACTTGGGAAACTTGTTCAAACCAATGACTTTGCATTGGAACAAACGCAACGAGATGCTTGGCTAACGGAAATTGACATTCTCAAAACCGCTTTGGGGTCCTATTCTGGTTCCATTTATTTTGAATGGTCCATTCCTAGGATGGGAAAACGTGTTGACGTCATCGTTATCATCGGTCCAACTATTTTTGTCCTTGAATTTAAAGTTGGTGAAGCTGAATTTTTATCAAGTGCCGTAGATCAAGTTTATGACTATGCACTTGACATGAAATATTTTCACGAGACAAGTCAAGCTCACTATATTGCTCCGGTATTGATTGCAACGAAGGCTAACGCGGGTCCTGTTTTTGTTTCTACTACTCCCCATAACGACAAAATACTTTTTCCAATAAAGTGTAATGGGGACCAGCTTGTTCAAATTATCTCGGAAGTCTTACGCTTTACTGACGGTGACTCGATTGACGCAAATCAATGGGAAACTGGCAGGTATCAGCCTACTCCCACAATAATTGAAGCCGCCATGGCGCTGTATACTGGTCATTCCGTTAGCGAAATTTCACGAAGTGACGCAAGCGCAATTAATCTGAGCGAAACTTCCAATGCCGTATCTGAAATTATTCGATTTTCTAAAGAAAACTCACAAAAGTCAATTTGTTTTGTTACTGGTGTCCCTGGTGCCGGAAAAACCTTGGTAGGCCTTAACATTGCAACGACGCATATTGACAAAAATAATGATCTTTACAGCGTTTTCCTATCGGGTAATGGCCCTCTTGTTGCTATTCTTCGTGAAGCTTTAGCACGAGATAACGTTCGACACGAGAAAGCGCATGGCCGGAAATTTAAAAAAACAGAAGCAATGCGTTCTGTCAAGATGTTCATTCAAAATGTTCACAATTTTCGAGACGACTGTATTGTTGATCTGAAGAAACCGCCTGTTGAGCATGTGGCCTTATTTGACGAGGCCCAACGTGCGTGGGATTTGCAACAGACTGCAAATTTTATGCATAGAAAAAAGAATACTCCGAACTTCAATCAATCCGAACCAGAATTCTTAATTTCTTGTCTGGATCGTCATCCGGATTGGGCGGTTGTTGTTTGTCTAGTTGGCGGAGGCCAAGAGATCAACACCAGGGAGGCTGGAATTAGTGAGTGGATCGAATCTCTGAATCGTTCTTATCCAAATTGGCACATTTACATTTCATCTCATCTTACCGATAGTGAATATGGTGCTGAAAAAGTTTTAGCAAAAATTAACGCACATTCAAACGTTACCAAAAAAGATGAATTGCACCTTTCTGTTTCAATGCGTTCATTTCGAGCTGAAAATGTTTCTTTGTTGGTTAAGCAATTGCTTGATTTGAAACCAGATGCTGCGCGCGAGACTTTGACAAATATGCAAAGTAAATATCCGATTGTAATTACTCGCGACCTAAACAAGGCAAAACAATGGCTAAAACAACAAGCGCGCGGCTCTGAGCGCTATGGTATTTTAGTTTCTTCTCAGGCCGAACGGTTAAAGCCATTTGCAATTGATGTGAAATCGCCCGTTGACCCAATCCATTGGTTTCTTGATGGAAAAGATGATGTTCGCTCTTCGTATTTCCTTGAAGATGTTGTTACCGAATTTCAAGTCCAAGGGCTTGAACTCGATTGGGCGTGTGTAACTTGGGATGCTGATTTCCGATATACCGAAAATGGTTGGGGACACTATTCCTTTGTTGGTAGCCACTGGAACCATATTCGAAAACAAGAGCGTCAAGTTTACCTAAAAAATGCGTATCGTGTTCTTCTAACTCGCGCTAGACAAGGCATGGTGATTGTTGTTCCGACCGGTAATTCAGAAGATTTGACTCGAAGTCATGAATTTTACGATTCCACTTTCAATTACTTAGAAGAAATTGGTTTCAAAAAAATATAGCCCTATTAACGGTAAATTGGAGGTTGATTTTTTATGACGACGGACCCTTTGGAAACTTTTAGAGTAGTTCTTTTGATTAACGCTACTTGTCAAGCGGATGCTGCGGAGTTAATTAATTGTTACACGGGCCGCGAGACGCATGTTGAAATAAAATCGGTGTCCAAGTCGCGGATTCAAGTGTGATGGTGTGCCGCGAAGTAATTCTGGTAAGCAATCGTTTCTCTATTTGTTCGTCCAGTTTTGGTTTGCCAAGCCCGTTTCAAAACCCTTTTTAACCGGTTTCGTCCAACTAAAAAAGAAAGCGATTTTAGCGCTTTGACTTTTTTTCCCGTCCAGCCGGATTGGTTTTTTGCAGGTTAGCGTCACGTTTACGCGGTTTTTCGTGTTACGCGTGCCGTTTACGGTGAACTGGATATGGCTGGATTTACGAAGAAACTGACCGACGCGCCCGAAGCGATCACCTTCGACGACGTCCTGCTGCAACCCGGTTACTCGGAAGTGGCGATTGGGGATATTGACGTGTCCACCCATGTGACGCGCAGCTTGAAAATCCAAGTGCCCATCGTCTCGTCACCCATGGACACCGTGACGGAAGGAAAGCTTGCCGCGGCCATGGCCCGTCGGGGTGGCGTGGGCGTGGTGCATTACAACATCCCCATTGCAAAACAGGTCGAACACGTGGCATTTGTAAAAAGCCAAAAACTTCCGGTCGGCGCGGCCGTGGGGCCCAATGACGACGAACGTGTTTCCGCCTTGTTGGCCAAAGACGTGGACTTTTTGGTGATTGACACGGCGCACGGCTTCCGCAAAATCGTCATTGATGCCGTCAAACGGTACAAGAAAATGGGCGCGGAAGTAGTCGCGGGTAACATCTCCAGTGGCGATGCTGCGGAAGCTTTGATTTCTGCTGGTGCTGATGGTTTACGAGCGGGAATTGGGCCTGGTAGTATTTGTATCACTAGAGTAGTAACAGGAATCGGTGTTCCGCAATTAACCGCGGTCAGCGAAGTGGCCGATATCGCTTCACAACACAAAATCCCCGTGATTGCCGATGGTGGCATCAAGTATTCCGGCGATTTGGCTAAAGCGATTGCTGCAGGGGCCTCGTGTGGGATGCTTGGTAATCTTTTTGCCGGCTGCGACGAATCCCCCGGCGATGTCGTCGAGTCCGAGGGCCAGAAATTCAAGAAGTACCGCGGCATGGGTTCGGTCGAGTCGCTCAAGGCCAATTACGCCAACCGGTACGACGCGTTCAAGAAAAGCTTGGTGCCCGAAGGCGTCTCCGGGCTGACGAAGTACAGAGGCTCGGTGGATGGCGTCATCACGCAGTTTGAAGGCGGACTCCGCAAAGCCATGGTGTACGTGGGCGCCAAGAACCTGGAGGAATTCCAACGCAAGGCGCGCTTCGTGCGCATTACGTCGTCGGGTTTCACCGAGAGCCATCCGCATTCGTTGATGGACATGGATGATACGTTGAATTATTCCAAACGGTAGAAAAAGAAAGAAGGAAAAGGAGCAGTGAACGCGTGGGAAAAAAAATGCTTTTTGAAAGACGTTTTTTTTCTTTTCGGGCTTTCATGCTCCCGTTTTTGTGTGATCCGTCATGATTGCGGTACTTGATTTCGGAGGCCAATACACCCACTTGATTGCGCGCCGCTTGCGCGACTTGCACGCGCCGGTCCGCATTTTTCCCCACGACACGCCCGCGTCCGCACTTGCCGACGTGGACGGCATCGTGTTCTCCGGAGGCCCTTCCAGCGTCTACGCTCAAAACGCGCCCAAGCCGGACCCCGCGGTCTTTGATTTGGGCAAACCCATTTTGGGCCTTTGTTACGGTCACCAGTTCATTGCCAACCACTTCGGTGGGAAAGTCGAGCGCTCGGCCCGCGAGTACGGCGCCCGCGAACTATCCGTCTTGAAAAAAGAAGGCGTTCTGGAAGGTTTGCAATCGAAGGAAACCGTGTGGTACTCGCACGGCGACAGCGTCCTGGCTTTACCGGACGGCTTCGAGGTCTTGGCCAAAAGCGGGGACTCCATCGCCGCCTATTCGAAAGGCACGATTTTCGGCTTGCAGTTCCATCCGGAAGTGCACCACACGCCGTGCGGCAACAAGGTGTTGGAAAACTTCGCTTTTTCCATCTGCAAGGCCCAAAAGACGGCGGACACTTTTTCCAAAACGGCTTTGATTAAGCAATTCCGCGCCACCGTCGGTAAATCGAACGTCGTCATCGGCGTGTCCGGCGGTGTCGATTCCACTGTCGCGGCTTTTTTGTTGCGCGAAGCCATCGGCAAGCAACTTCATCCTATTTTCGTGGACACGGGCCTGATGCGTCACAAGGAGTCCGAGGAAATCCAGGCGTTCTATGCGGACTTCCCGCACTTCGTCGCCGTCGATGCGTCGAAACAATTCCTCGACGCACTCCAGGGCGTGTCCGACCCGGAACAAAAGCGCAAGATCATCGGCCACTTGTTCATTGAGACGTTCGAAAAAGCCGCTTCGAGCATTCCCGACGTCGGCTACTTGGCGCAAGGCACCATTTTTTCCGACCGTGTCGAATCCGCGGCAACCGGAGGCTCGACCACGTCAAAAATAAAGAGCCACCACAACCTGACGCTGCCGGAAAAGATGAAGTGGGATGTGTTGGAGCCGCTGGCCGAGCTGTACAAGGACGAAGTCCGTTCCCTTGGAAAGCAGTTGGGCGTGCCGGATGTGATTTTGAAGCGTCATCCGTTTCCCGGGCCGGGTTTGGCCATCAACATCGTCGGGGAAGTCACGCCCGACAAGCTGCAGGCCGTGCGCCAGGCCGACTTTATTTTTATCGAAGAGCTTTGCAAAGCGGGGTGGTATGACAAGATGTTCGAGGCGTTCGCCGCGATTTTGCCGTGCCGCACCGTGGGCGTCAAGGGCGACGAGCGTTCCTATGAATACCCCATCGTGCTGCGCGCCGTGGAAAGCAAGGACGTCATGACGGCCGATTGGGTCCGCCTGCCTCCTGAACTCCTCCAGAAAGTCGCGTCGCGCATCCTGGGTGAAGTCGAAGGAGTCAATCGCGTCTTTTACGATATTTCACAAAAACCCCCGGCAACGATTCGGTATGAATAATAGCTGATAACGAAAATATTGGGACTTTTAAGTCGCGTTTTCCCTCTTGGCCAATGTTCCTTTATTTTTGAGAGGCGCTATAAGGCGAATTGGATTCGCGAGCACGTTGCTTTTCCGCACACGTGTGACCGCATTTGTGGGGCATTGCAACGCCATCCGGCGTTGCTCATGTCTTTTGGGCGGGACTTTTGTGTTGCCCTTGTTTTCCCAACGCAAATGGCCGGTGAGGTTGCCGCACTTCGTACTGGGCCGGTTTTTCGTACTGAAGGCTAATAAATCCGATTTGCGTCAAGTTTGCGTTCCGGATCATGCTGCAAAGAGAACTTCTTAACCTTCTTGACGATGCGCACCGTTGGAGCCGCATTTCCAAACTCAATCTCTTGGCTTTGTATTGCCTGGTGAACGGTCCGGAGCCGCCGGAAGACGTGTACATCTTCGTGCGGAATGCGGTATCGGGCAAGAAAGAATCCAAGGAGTTGGACGCATTGGTCGAATCGCTCAAATCGTCGGGCCTTGGCCGCATGCGGAATGTGGATGAAGCCGCGGAATCCGCCATCCTGGCGCAACAGGCCGGCAATGCTTTGTTGGCGCCGTTTTCCTTTTTTCCCGATGCGTCCAATGAGCGGAGTCTTTTCTCGCAGGAACTGATCGAGAAGTTTTTCCACCAGAACGCCAAGCGGTTTTCCGAGTACAAAGACCATGAAGGCCGTTTGAACATCAGCTTGGTCAAATTGTCGGACAACGGCGTGTTCTGCATCCACCCCGAGTGGGAATTCCGCGTCCGCAAGTACCTCAACCGCAAGTTCGCCGAATTGAACATGCGCGTCGAGCGGCACATGTTGGAAGGCCGTTTGTTGCCGCCCATCCGGATGGTTTAAACCGGGAAGGAAACGGAAAAAAGACTGAGTTGGCAACGTGAAAATTCAGACGGCCTTTTTTTTGATTTCTGTGTCGCCGGCTTCTTTTTTTTCTCAGGCGGTGGCGTTTGCTGCCGCTTACTTGATGTAACCCTTGATTTTGTCGGCTTTTTCCGTGTCTTTTCCGATGCGCAAGTCGAACGCCACGTTCAGCGTGCGCTCGCCAAAACCGCGGGCGCGGATCAAGTCGGCTTCTTTCAATTTACCCATTCCGGCAAAAGCCAGCGGTCCGTCCAATAGGGCGGAAAACGAGTTTTTCTCCACTTGCGCCCCTTTGCCTTGCAGCGTCTGGACGGCCAAATCGAGGTTGCCGGCGCCTTTCTTGACGCAGAAAAGCGCCAATTTGGTCTTGGAAACGTCTTTTACTTCGAGGTACTTCTGGATTGAAAAGCCGTTGTGCAGCATGCCTCCGGCAAAAATGAAGTCAAAACCTGCAAAAGAAGGCTTTTCCGCCGTGGTCTTGACGGCCACCGCCGCCTTCAACTCCTGGGCGCCTTGCGCGATGGCCTCGGCCAACGGCTTCACGGCTGTACCTTCGTAAACCACCAAGACGTTCATCGCTTTGTGTAAGTCGCCCAAAATTAATAAAGCCTGTTTTGCGTTTCAGGCAAACGCCGCCAACGTGTGCGTCAAGATTTTGCGCCCCACGGCGTTGCCCAACCCGAAGACGCGGGGCGCTCCGTTTTGCTCCAAGAATAAAACCGGGCCTTTGGCGCCAAGGACGGTGCCTTGCAGGTAATCGGTTGGCTTGGCTGCGCTGATGCCCGGATAATGGGCCTGCATGCTTTCCACCTGGGGGGCGTCAACCGCGTTTTTGGCAAATGAACCCTCCACGCGGCGGAACGAATCGCTCTGCATCTCGTCGTCGATGACCGCTCCATCGGGTGCCGGCAACTCCATTTTTTGGCCCAATGTGAGGCGCGCCAAAAGACCGCCGCGCACCAGGGCCGACTCGATGACGCGCGCGTCCTGTCCGTTGAGGTTGCCGAACACCCGTGCGGCGTAGTCGGCGCCTTGTTCGACCCAGCGTTTTTGCACTCGTTCCGTTTTGCTGACTCCGGCTTTGACTTGTTGGCCGAATGACGCCAGGTACACGCAGTAATCCTTGCCAAAGCAATCGTTCTTCAAACCATCCGTGAACTGGAGGCAGGTGGCGCCGTCGCACCGCAGGCAGACTAGGAAGTCGTCTTCCTTGCTGCAAAACGAACACTGTTTTTTTCCAGTGGCTTTTTTCGGACATGCATGGCGCGTGCCTTCCCGCGTATACCCTAGGCAGTAGACCTCCGGCGACAAGGCGAGGTTGATGGTTTCGCCTTTGGAAAGCAGGATTTGGCGGCCTTCGGCCTGCAATGCCGGCACTAAGTCCGCGGTGTAGTGGGAACGTAGGATGAGCATGGGAAAAATCCGTGCCTGCAGGAAGATAAAAATCGTTGGACGAAGTGGCCGGTGGGAATTTAATGCCTCTTTGTTCCTTTTCGTGTCATGCTTTCCCGGTTTCGCAAGCATTGGAGCGCCAAACTTTTTCCAAACCTGCGGGAATGGTGGTCCCGCACGACGGCCGGAATGGTCGGTGTCAAGCCGGGTTTCGAGCAGACTAACGCTGCCCTTCGGAACGTCCGCGATTTATCGGGAAGGTTGGGTTTGGATTCCGAGCGCACCATCCAGTTGCTTCGCCCCCGATATCGCGTTATCACTGCCTCGGGTGAATACGGTCCCATGAATCATCTGCTGCCGGAACGATTGTATCATGCTTTAAATGCACGTCAGGATTTGCCCCATGAATTGCACGTGTTGGCCACGGATGGCGAAGAATCGCGCAAGGCACTGGTGAAGGCCGTCCACGCTTATGCCCAACACATCGCGCCCTCCTTTCCAGTGGATGTGTTGACTGAACATGTTTCGGATGCAGCCCCGCGTCACGCCGCACGGAGCTTGGTCTGGAAGACGATGGAAAAAACGTGCAACCAGCTGGATACCTATGTACGAACTAGAAAAATCAAGAGTCCGTTTTTACTCAAGGCCATGGAGGGATTTGCTTTGGTAAAGGCTGCGCGCAAAGCGGAAGAAAAACGGCGGATGTTGGAGTCGAAAATTCCGTTGCGTAAGCCGGACGTTCTAGTCCTTGCCGATCGGACGGCTACCTTGCCGGAAACCGAAAAAATCCCCGATCGCGTGGAGGATGGCGCGTCGCGTCGTCGGCGTCCGAAAATCAAATCCCGGCGACCCAGGCGACGACGCTGATGGGTCCGATACGTTTATCATTTATTTCTTCAAACACGCCGCGCCGATGCCGCGCGAGCTACCGGTAATCAGGACGACTTTGTTTTTTAGTTTCATGGAGGGCGTATGTTTTTTTTTTGGGGGGGGGGTAAAAATACGTTCTAATTGCCGCGATATCCGAATTTCTTGTCGTACGTGGGATGGTCGATGATGTCGACGACCAAAGCGATGACTTCATCCGGCGTATCGGCATTGGTGAGGTGGTAACGCATGCGCCAGAATTGTGGCAGCTTTACGCGGAACAAATTGGTGATGCCGTATTTCGTTTTGTATTCCGCTGGAATCAACGGCTTGGCGATGGGGTCTCCGTAATGGGAGTTGGCTTTGATGGCGTCCGCCTTGCTTTGGATAGCGTTGGACAATGAACGCGCCGGTTTTGATTTTTCCGCCTGCTGCTGAACGTTTCGATATGTTTCTTCGGCTTCCGGCGAAAGGATGACGCGGACGGTCTTCACAATTCAAGTCCGCGGGAAATGGCCTTCTTAAGGCTTGGGTTGATTTCATGTATCCACGTGATGCCCTTGCCACTGTAGACGATCTTGTTGCTTTCCTCCAGGTAGGCTAAAATCGTCTTGAGCGTGTGATGGTTGACTTGCTTGGGCAACGCGCGTTTGAGTTCAGCCAACGTCACGGCGCTTTGTTCGGATTCTATCAATGCTTTTTCCACCATCAAAATCGTGGCCAAGGTGGGTGCGTGGTGCATGATTTGCATCTGCTTCATTTAAATCACTTTTTATTATAATTTGATGACTTTTTGATGCATTGTTGAGCTTAAAAAAGTTTGTCTTTGGAAAAAATTGGGGCGCAGCAGGCGGGATTGGTTGGATTGTTTGGCTTTGCTCCGCTGGGCTTTATTTGTTTTTGCCTTCCACCGGCTATTTTGTCTTGTTTTTTTGGGCCAATGCGGCCGCCACGAAACCTTTGAATAACGGTTGCGGACGCAGGGGGCGGGAGGTGAATTCGGGGTGGAATTGGACGCCCACGAAGAACGGATGTTGTGGAAGTTCGAGGATTTGCATGATGGGGTGGTGCGGCGCTTTGCCGGAAAACACCAGGCCGTGCTTTTCGAGGGTTTCGATGTATTTGGGGTTGCATTCGTAGCGGTGGCGGAACCGCTCGTGCGTTGTTGTGTCGCCGTACAGTTTCTCCGCCATCGTGCCTTTTTTGATGTCGACTTTGTGCCCGCCTAGGCGCATGTTGCCCCCAAGCCCTTCTTTTTCCTTCTGTTCGGGCAGGATGTCGATGACGTCGTCTTTGCAATCGGCTTGCACTTCCGTGGTGTGCGCCCCGGTGATTCCGCATACGTTGCGGGCGTATTCGATGACGGCCATCTGGAATCCATAACACAGCCCGAAGTAAGGGACGTTGTTTTCGCGGCAGTACCGGACGCATTCGATTTTGCCTTCAACGCCGCGGGCGCCAAAGCCGCCGGGCACGATGACGCCGTCCATTCCTTTGAGGGCAGAGGCAGCGTCTTTTTGCGTTTCAATCTTGGCCGTGTCGACCCAGTGCACGAAGACTCGCGCGCGATTGGCCTCGCCTGCGTGCTCCAACGCGTTGAGGATGGATGCGTAGGCGTCGTGCAAGCCTGTGTATTTGCCGGTGATGGCCACGTTGAGTTCCGCTTTCGGCTCGCGCATCTTCTTTTCGAAGTCTTCCCACAGCGCCAAGGCTTTTTCCTGCGTTTTGAGCTTGCCTTTGAGTTGCAAGATGTCGGTGACGATTTCGTCGGCTTTGGTTTCCTTCAGACGCAAGGGGACTTGGTAGATGCTTTCGAGGTCTTCCAATCCGATGACGCGGTCCAGTGGCACGTTGGAAAAGATGGATAGTTTTTCGCGGATTTTTTCAGGAATGGGCTCTTTCGAGCGGCAGACGATCAATTGCGGTTGGATGCCTAAACTCATCAAGGTGCGCATGCCCAGTTGGGCCGCTTTGCTTTTGTGCTCGCCCAACGAGGAGGGCTTGAGGATGTAGGTGACGTTGACGAAGCAGCTGTTGCCGGCGCCTTCTTCGTACGCCAATTCGCGCAAGGCTTCCAGGAAGTACGCGCTTTCGATGTCGCCGGCCGTTCCGCCCACTTCGATGACCACGACGTCGGCTTCCGTTTTGAGCGCGAGGTGGCGGATGAAGGCCTTGATTTCGCCCGTCACGTGCGGGACAAACTGGACGTCGCGGCCCAAATAACTCCCGGCGCGTTCTTTGGCGATGATTTGCGAGAAGAGTTTTCCGGCCGTCAAATAGTTGTCTTTCGAGATGTCTTGGTCCAAGAAGCGTTCGTACGTTCCCAAATCCATGTCGCATTCCGTGCCGTCGTCCAGCACGAATACCTCGCCGTGGCGGTACGGATTCAAGGTGCCGGCGTCGACATTGAGGTAGCCGTCGAACTTCATGGCCTCCACGTGCAAGCCTTGGTCCTTGAGCAATTTGGCTAACGACGCGGAGAAGATGCCTTTGCCCACGCCGGAAATGACGGAGCCGGTGACAAAGACGTATTTTGTTTTTCCGAATTCGTAGTTCTTGGGGATGGGGGTGTAGAATTCGTGCTCGTCCGTCTTTTTGGCAAGCGAGCGGATGAGCGCTTCCTGTTCGGATTCGGGTTTCTTCGGCGTCATTCAATCCCTTTTTTACCTACGGGTTTTCAAGTCCTCCCGTTCATCCGGGTTTCCATGGCGTTTTTCGCCTCGGACGCACATGACTGGAGGACTCTAGACCTTGAAACGGGCAAAAAATTCGTGCCTGACTATAATTATGGGTCGGAGGTTTTTAAGGGTTTTTGCGGACGCAACCGCGTTTTTTTTTCGAGCGTGTCAAACCCCTTCTTTCCATGTCACAGCAACAACAGCACGATGGCGGCAAAGACGGCGATGGTCTGCAAACTGGTGCCGCCCGTCAGCGCGGCCATGGATTCGGAAAACGTGATGGGGCCCACCAGGCGGTTGAACAAATACGCGCCCAACAACCCGATAAGCACCACGACGATCAAGGGCAGCACGCTGACGAATACGGCGATGGCCGCGATAACGACTTGGATGCCGATGACGACCTTGAACACGTCCAAAAACGCGCCCCAGGCCTGGAACGACGCGCCCGTTCCGGTGCCGGCGGCTCCCATGGTCAGAAAGACAAGCGTGGCCAAGGCGAGGCCCAAAAGCCAGAGGCTCTCGTCGCTCCAATCCGAAAAACCATCCACAAATCCCATACTACCCTCCGGTGGTGACAAAAAGGGGTTTTAAGGCTTTGGACGTAGGAACGGCCGTGTTGAAAATGTCAAAAGCCACTTGGAAAAAAACGAAACGAAGGCAATCAAAAAAATGAAAAAGAAGGCGTTTTACCCTGCCGCCGCAAATGCCGCGATTTTTTTTGTTTCCGTCAAAGCCGCTTTTTTCATTTTCCGCAGGATTTTCAACAAGGCCATTCGGACGGGGCTTTGCGTCAAAATGATTTGAGGGATATTTTCCCCTCAAACCATGCAGTATTCTCTTGACGCAAATTATGCAAAATCAACCGCGTCAACTCCTCGTTATTTTTGCACAAATCCTTCA
>ORMF011868198.1_pt1 | contig 42754 bp, 43 predicted proteins | sample 1779871 | NCBI WGS metagenome assembly ORMF01 (sample SAMEA104232316, study PRJEB22302) | groundwater metagenome | biome: forest; feature: aquifer; material: groundwater | place: USA | collected 2011-08-07 | depth 5.4 m
GCTTGTGGGGTAATCATATCCCTGAAGCGTATCGCGTCCTCCCAACCGCTCACAATACCCTTCGTACCCTTTGTTTTGTTGTATATTTTCATGACTTTTCAGTTTGCCGAAAAGTCTCATATGTATCTGAACTTATGCACCCCCCGTTAGAAAAAGGGGTATTCGGCGAGTTGTCATTCCTGGCACCCCCTGATTTTTTAAAAATAGATGACCAGGAATCCAAAATCAAATAATTATGGGAGTTGGACGACAAAAAAACGAACCTCGTAATTTAGAACTAATGCAATCCCCCACCACCAAACCCAGTCCCAAAATTTCTCAAATTATCCCAAAAATTCCCAAATGGATCAAAAGGTGGTTTTTGAGGCGGAGTCGGTGGCTTTGGTGGTGGCAAAGTCTTTCCGCTAAAAGTTTTACCAGTAGCGGAAGTTTTGGCCTGATGATTTGGCGGCCAAGTTTTGGATATATCCGTCTTGTGAATGGATCCTCCCTTATTCCATGTGATAGAAACATCAACAAAATGATTAGCTGGCCATTGCCCGATTTGCTTATATCCGTCAGGGCCCCAAGTTTTGGACTCCTCCGTTCTATGTCCCTCTGGCCACTGCGCGGCCGAGGTCTCAACATTATGATTTTTCATTCTCTCGGTGTTCGCGTTAGCAATAAGACGAGAATCTTGAGTATCGTGATCACGAATATCTACTCCGCCAGAAACGGGATAAAGGCTCGAAACCGCTCCACCCACCGGCTGGGCCACTCCTTGACCACCAGCGGGAGCGCTACCGTCCGAGCGTTCGACAGAATGAGCGCCAGTAGGAATACCTCCAGAAGATCCAGTTAGCGAAGATACGCCCGCTTTTTTGCTCGGCACAGAACCTCCGACACTAGAAGGTAAACCTAACGCGCTACGACCACCAAAGATCCCCCCAGAAACTGACGAGCGAGCCGTAACACCGGTGGATAAAACTAAGTTATTCTGCCCCGCTTGCCTAGACATGGGTTTTTTATTAATAGACATGACTTTACCGGATTGACCTATGTATGAAACCTTTGCCGTGCTTCCATCATACAACACATACATCCTCGCTGTTTGACCGGAGTTTATTAAAACTTGTTTTCCGTCTAACGAAAAAACATAAATTGACTCGCGGGATGTATTTTTTATATTAGCAAGAACTTGTCTAGAGCCCGTTTTTATAAATCCGACTTTTTTGTCTTCCTTAACCTCTTTACCTAAATTTTGTGTATATATAATTTTATGCTTAAGAGCCACAGACACCAACTTAATTACATTTTCTAGATCGTCCTTAGCCCACCCCGGCAAACCCATTAAACCAACAAGGATAGATTCGCCCAGACCGATCTCTGGCCTAACAGTAAAATCCCAAGCAATACCATCAGTCTCACCTTTAGCAACATACGGAGACGAAGACTTTGGCGGTGCATAACCGGGTTCAGCCGAGCTTTCATGGCCGGTTATAGTGACTGGCTGACGCGCCCCATTGTTTGGACCAGTTTTGGCAATACTGCCATCGCTCTCTGTCTTGTGTATTTCTGCCGTAAAAGTAACCGTGCCAGTCTGAAATAAATCAGACGAATTCTTTGGAATCTTAACCTTCTGAGTAAATGTCACAGTATATCCCGAGCCAATCACGCCGTTTTCATATAAATCATCAACACCCTGAAATGCCACTTTTTCTCCGGTCTTCTTTTGTTGCTCGTTTCTTGCATTTTTATTTTTTTCAAGCACATCCTTATTAGTAATCCGAATTGTTTGCACAGCATATGTATCACCATATTGATCGGTTTCCACGCGACTACTTTGATCAGCCCCCATTCCCTTTTTAAGATTCTGAAAATCATTATCATCCGCCACAACCACAGCAGAGGACAATGTAAAAATACTCGCTATTACAAAAACTGCCAATTTTACTAAAAACAATTTTTCAAATCTCATAATATTAATTATAACAAATGAAGAATAAATTTATTGTACTTCTCGACTCGCAGACCTGCCTACCGGCAGGCAGGCTCACTCGAAGAATAAAGATTTACTATCATTAAAAAAAACGGGGTCGGACATCTTTCGACATCCGACCCCGCACGCTAGCGCACCCCCGTCCCGAAAAGCTGGAACGGGACAGCAACCGCCCTGCCGAGATTCTCGGCGCACCGCTGACCGATAACTCTGACGGCGCTGACCGCCAGGAAAAGCATGACGCACACGACGACCCCGGCGACCGCGGAAAACACCAAGTTCTTCATATTTCACCTCAAAATAGGAGGAAAAGGAACTATCCCACAACTACAATGTACTGATATAAGTATAGCAAAATATAGCCCATTTGTCAATAGCAACCCCAAGATACCTCATTTTAGGCCCGCCGCGCCCCCCTCTTTAATATCGCCCATATCATCAAAATAATTTTCACGAAGCTGTTTTTCGATCTCTTTCTTCATTGCTTCCCTGGCTTCCGCGCAAGGATCCTTACCACCCCCACCACCACCGGTCGGAATACTATTGGTTTTATTATAATCATCTATGTGACCCTGAATCTCACGCAATAGTCGGTCAAGCATTCGGTTAAGATTTGGCAAACCTTGCGAATTAGCTATATCTTCTTTCGAGGAATCGCCCTTAATAGCCTCGTCTATTTCTGGCGCACGGATACCCTCATCATTAAGAAAACCAAAGCTACCAGCTATAGCGGCGCCCACCGCGCTAGATACGCCAGCTTTAGCAGCCGCCGCGAGGTCAGCCAACACCGTGGCTTTTAAACTCTCGCTGATACCCTGAAACGAACGGCTCGCCGGCGCCGGTGTGTCGCCAATGCCAAAGGTGCTCTTAAACTCATTAGCCAAGTCTCGAAATGCATCCCGTAAGTCTCCAAATTTTCCCGTAGAATCAACTTTTGAGGCGGGAGCCGGAGTTCCGAATCTATGATTGGCAAGATCTTTAGTAAGTTCAATCGGGCCGGTAGAATTCGACTGGTCATAATAAGGCCCCAAAAGTAAAATTAACTGGGTTAACTTGGCAATCTTTTCTCTCTTTATATGCGAGAGATTAGTAATGACTCCCATAGCCTTATGAAGTTTAGCAACCTCGCTTTTAGGGCCACCGGAGAAAAGCTTTCGAGCAAACGCGACGGCACTCTCCGAACACGGTGGCGGTGGAGCGGCGAGAGCACCTCCTCCACCTTTAGCAATAGGCTTGAAAAGTACTCCGTTCTTGCCAGCTCCCGCCCAAGCAATCTTTGCATCTCCCCTCGGAATCAAAACGCCCTTAATCACGACCTTCTGACCGGCACCCAGACCCGGAAATACTATTGTGGTGCCATTACGATTGATAAAAGCATTGCCCCCAATCACTTTGGCGCCACTCAAATCAGCTCCCTCCAAACTCACAGAAACTGTAGTTGGCCGACCCTTGCCAACAAAAGTCATAGTTACCTTTTCTTTAGGACTCTCACCTACATATCGCCCCAAAATCCCCTCGCGAGGCGGAGGTGAGGGTTCAGAATTGGAAATACCCGGTCTGTCGATACCCAATCCTGCGGAAGTTGATGGTTGCAAATTGGGGGCTGGCCGTGGCTCCGGTTGCGTATTAAAAAAAGATGAGGACGGTAATTCAAATTGCGCGCTCACGGGAAGCGCGCTCGCCAAAAAAATCGAAATAGAAATTATGCTTACTATCTTTCTAAACACCTTACCTAAATTATAACAAATCAAAAGAGGTTAAGCATAAAATGCTCAACCTCTTAGCTACTCCGCTACTCCACCGCTTCACCGTTGATCTGGAAAGGAACGCTGACCGCGCTCCCAACCTGATTCATCATAGCCAAGGCCACAGCCTTGACCGAAAACAGCACGACGGCAGTGATCACGCCGGCGAAAAAAGCCACCACTAGCTTCTTCTTCATTTGAGAACCCCTCAACAAAGAGCCTGACAAACACCCAACTTATGCATTATGTATAGCAAAAAATATACAACTTGTCAATAGTCATCATCGTATCTGCTCACAAGACCGAGTAGCCGCGTCATTGCGAGGAGTCAGCAGACGACGTGGCAATCTTACTTTATTATTTTTATAAATATTTATGTAGGATTGCTTCGGTTTACCTCGTAATGACAGATACTCCTTGATGCGGATATCACTCAGAGTTGTGAGCAGATACTCATCATCTCTACCTACTAAACTCTTACCAAAACGGATTCCAAATTACCCCACCCCTTCTTCTCATTCGCTTAGCTTGTTCATGATCAGCCTTCTTTTGCGCCTCCTTAGCGGCATTCGCCTCGTCTATTAGCTTACTACCCTCCGCCCCATGAGTCTCCACCACCTCATTCGACTGCCCCCCGCCAGTTGCGTCTTCTAACGCCTCAAGCGCGGCTTGAGTCGCGCTATCACCTTCTATTGGCCGCCTCTGCCCTCCACCCGCTGGTGCGAGAGGAGCTTGCTTTCCAGCCACCCCTCCGCCAATAGTCTGAGTCGCGGGACGCGCCAGCCCGCCCGCCTCGCTTGTCTTAGTTAGTTTAGTAGATAAATCAAGAGTTTTCGCAATCGACTTACCTAAATAATTCGCCCCAACTTTTACTAATATGTTTAAATTCGGATTACTGCCCGTGGCTAAAACTTTTATAAAATGGTCGCCTGCTTTGGGATTTCTGGCATACAGAATCACCTCTCCATTCCCGGATCGTTCCACCACAAAAGCTGAAGCCAAAACCACCGGCAAATTTCCATCCGGCATAGTCAAAACTATCCTCACATCGCCCATCCCAGCACGCCGTAAAGACACCGTTATATTTTTCCACTGCGAATAAGCATAGTTCGTATCACCACCAGTCTCTTCTGGAGCAAACGATTCAGAAAACCCTTGCGCCAAAACCACTCCTCCCGAAAAAATTAGTGACAACAAAACTGAAATTGTAAATATTTTTTTAATCATTGTTAAGAGATTGCTTCGTCCGTCAGCTGACGGATCGCAATGACGATCCTCGACTCTGCTCTCGTTCCCCCCTGTCATCCCTGCGATCCGCCAGCTGGCGGAAGGCCTGCCTATCGGTAGGCAGGCCTTCCTATCGGCAGGCAGGCCTGCCTGCCGGTAGGCAGGGAATCCATTACCTTAAAACAGCGCCCCCCGGAGCCTGACGCCCAGCACCAGTACCAGCCACAGCGCCCCCCTGTATCGCGCTACCCACCACTCCACCACCCTGCGTAGTTTTAGCCGTGAAAGGCTTACCACCTATAACTCCGGTTGCAACAGAAACGCCCCCAGAATTAAAAACTTCCCAAGTACCATTAGTATAAATTCTCAAACCATAACCAAGAGGCAATGTCTTGGAAAATTGAATCCGTTGCCTATTCACGGTCGCGCCCATACGATCAGGGTTTAAAGCACTAGCCATAGGTGCCGATCTTTGAGGTTGTTTTACAGATTTTTGATTATTTATGCCAAGGGGATCGCTAGTGCATCTACAGGTTACTCCGCAACTCACTTCTCCACCGCAAACGAGTCCTTCTTTGCAAGTCCCCGTAACTACGGCCCCTTGGACTTCCACCTTACATACGACAACCTCATCACTCGAACATCCTTCTTGTACTTCCTTGGCTCTTTCAGCAAGTGAATTTTTAACTGCCGAACTTTTATTGCATACCGCTGTAGCTTTTGACTGCCACTTCGCGCCACACTCCACTCTGGCATCCGCTTCACTCGCAGCTTGGCGTTCCTCCGTCGATCCAGATGCAGCTTTTTTAAGTCGGTCTGCTTTTTGCCTAGCTACTTCCGAGGCAGATCCAGCCCGCGAAGCTTCAAGGCTCTTTTTATCCGAAGCGGATCGAGCGCCACTTAGAGACACAAAACCAGCTTGTTTATATCCTTTTTCTTGTATTTTTCTAATTAGTTCTTCAGCTTCTTTTTGTAATTTACTTGCCGCATCTTCCGCTTTTTTCGCAGCTTTTTCTGCATTATTAGCAACACCAATATTGATATCCTCACATTTAGTCCGAGTTTCGGAATCTGTAACCTTTCCACCACTTGGGACAACTTGAGTCGCCTGCCCCCAGCTCACCACCGGTAAAAGTAGTAGTGATAAGATGCCCACTAAATTTATAAGTTGTCCAGTTAATTTTCTCATATTTTTAATTATACCATCCCCCACCTTCACCCTCCCCAAGATTCGACATCTTTATTGCAAAGCCCCCCCCTTCTTACCAGGTAAAAATATGGGGCCTTGTGGATTTGGCTCATTAAATCGTATCTCTGGATCAAAAGGCTCAAAATCTGGTGGCGGTGGCACTGCCGGCAGCGGAGATGGCGGCGCGCAATAGCCAGCCGAGTTTATAATGTAGCCCAACGGCGGGCTGATCTGGCCTCCTTCTATATTTGGGCAAACATCAATAATCAATATATCTTCCGGATAACAACCTCCATTTTTATATACCATACCAGCCGGTATACCCTCTTGAGTGCCGCCTATATTTGGGCAGGCATCCTTCACACAACGACAATTCGACACCGCGCACCCGCTCCCCGACACTCGACAGCTAACTGTGCCCTTTATTTTCCCATTCGACCCTCGAAGACAACCACCACCGCCGAAAGCGACATTTAAAGCGGCATCACATCTTGCCTCTTCGCCTGCCGGGCAACCCCTTCCATCATTCAAAGCCTTTTTTCCTTTATCCATAGCCTCTTGGCATTTCTTGCCATTCAAAGCCTTTTGACCTTCCGGAGTATTTTTTAAGTTATTGGCGCACTGTTGTTGTGCGGCCTCCCCAGATTCTGCCGGTTCGCCCGCTCGTGCTGTATCCCGATCTCTAGCGGAGTTAAAAGCCTTATCGGCTTGCTTATAATCGGCTTCAGATTTTCCATATGCACTTTTGCCCCTCGCACCATAATCTATACCCCCCCTTGTGATGCTCGATATTTTAATAGCCCTAGCGAGAGCTCGATCAGACGCTTTTTCCAATCTCCTAACATTGGCCTTACTCTTCTTCTCAAGATTCGGATCTCCCGCCGGACAACTAGCCGTAGCCTTGGCCTCTGAAATAATCGGTATAAAAATAGTGATCGCAAACAACGAGAGTAATAAACTTGATATTAAGATTGAATTTTTTATTTGGGTCATATTATACATTGTATCTCTGTCATCATAAACACAACGAAATTCCGTCATTGCGCTTGTCCGCCATAGCCTTGCGACGGCGGGAGGCTTTGCCTGCCTGCCGGCAGGCAGGCGCGGCAATCTCACTTTATTATATTAAAAATCTCATTCGCATTATTTTCCTGCATAAAATCCTCATTATTCGCGATCACCTCCCAAAATTCCCCAAATTCGACGCCGCGATATGGTGATTGGCTGGCCAGTTAAATGTTTTCTTCATCGGCGCGCTTGCCCAAGATTTCGAATACTCGACCGCGTGATTTGCCGGCCAATTCGCCTTCCCTCCTTTATATGATACCCAGCCCGAGGAAACATTGACATCGTGTCCCGCGGGATAAGTCGCGACAGAGCGCTTGCGGTATAGCTCAAACCACTCCAAAATCTTTTCGTAAATTTCTCCAAATGTCGAAATGATACCCCCGCTCTCTGGTAAAATCTCCTCAAATCCAGCGACCGGAAAGTTATCCACACTTGGGCTTGACACTAGAGCGACCTGGGCTGGCGCAGAGACCCGCTCGGAGATTTGCCTTTCGGGTGCGACGACCGCAGGAAGCTCAAAAATCTCCACCTTAATCAAATCAACAGGATTCTCGTCTTCTATAATTATCTCAAAAGGTTTGGCAGGATTTTCTTCTTCTTCTATAATTATCTCAAAAGGTTCGGCCTCCTCCGAAACCGCCGAAGACTCCGGACCCAGTTCCTCGATGTCCACCTCAATGCTGTCAAGACCCCCATCTTCTTCCGTCTCAAAATATATATCAAATGGTGGCTCTCCGCCCTCGATAATCCTCTCCTCGCCCGGCGGACTCGAGTCCTCGATGCTAATATCAAATATATCCTCAAACGAAACCTCGCCTCTCGGTAATAAATAAAAACCGAGATCGGGCGTGGCGTTTGCAAGAACAAATGACAGATCCGACTCCGTTTGGCGGAGTAAAAAAGTAATATCTGAAAATTCATCTATTATTTCTTCCTCCTCTTCTTCCGTAACTTCCTCAACCTCGATCACAACCTCTCCCTCCTCTACTGCTTCACGCAAAACTAGGGACTTTGATGATTTATTGCCGGCGTTATCTTCGGCATCGATAGTGAAAACGCCCGCACCTCTAAAAACCCCCTCCTCGCCCCTTCCCGGAGCGAGACCAAATGCGCCAAATATAGGATGATCGGTCGGAAAATTTTTAGATTCAAGTTCGGTCATCTTACCATCCACTATGGTCGCCTTAACTTCAAAAACTAGAACAGCCTCCGCATCATACAGCCTTATGATAAAAATCCCATTCTCGGTATTGGGTATGGAAATCGGAGACATTTCCGGTCCCACTGCATTAGAAAAAATTATACTGAACGAAGATGTTAACACATCCAGTCGGCCGTAGGCGGCGAGATTGAGGGAGATGGTGAGAGGGCTGTGTTTAGAAAATTTTACAGTTGGTGCATTGAGCTCTCTAGAAAAAGGCATTAACACATCGACTGATGACGAAATAAAACCAACCCCACCGACTCCACTATCATCTGGTTTATTGTCCATCACCTTCACATTAACAAACAAATTTTCAGATTCATTACCCACAGTAGAGTCTTTCGGTTCAGACAAATCTATGCTCGGCGAATCAGAATCCGCCACCGCCCTCGTGAAGGAAAATTCTTCTAGTTGAAACGGCTGCATGAACGAAACCCTATTAGCCGTACCAAGCGGTGGTATGCCCTCCAAAGATAAGAGAACTATTTCAGTTGGGATCGATTCACTCTCGACGCGCGACACCTTCTCACCATTCACAGACCACTCAACAATGTTCTGGTTAGTATTAAGGTTGTGTCCCGATACTAACAGGCGCATACCATCACTAGTAACCTCTACGCCAGTTATAGCTTTCTTAATTATGGCAATCCCATCCTTACTCGCGCCAAGTGCCGCCGGCGAACCACCCCCAGTTCCCTGACTGGGTTGCGAAGTCTGACCGCCCAAACTAGGATAACCATTGGAGCAAGTGCAGGTAACTGTATGACTATCGCTATAGCCAATAATAATAGCTCTAGATCCTACTGGCGTTGACGCGCCAGGAGTAATACTCAACGAAGTGAGGTTGGAAGCACCCGAATTGTATGTACCGGTGACGCCACCGACACTTACCGAAGTTATATCGCCTCTATTCGTCCATAATCCCACTACGGCAAGCGCGCCAGTTGTTTGATTAAAAGAACAACTATTTGCTGAGTCTGTCCCATGTCCTAAGCTTTTTTTCTTTATCACAAACACCCCACCAAACATCAAAACCGCGATGATGGGTAGAACAAAGAAAATTGTCAGTTTAAAATGTCGAGAAAAAATCATAAAATAGAATTCGCCTTACTATAATAGTATCACAAATAAAATCGCCCGAGATGTGTATAACATCAGGCGATTTTTAAACAAATATTTCCAAAACTACTTTTTATTTTTTTGCATTCCAGAGATAACGCTTTGCAAATTTTGTCCCGTTCCAATGAATTGGGTACCTGGCGCCCCGACACCTATTCCCTGTGGTAAAAATTGGCCCCCCGGAGCTCCAACCGAACCGGTGGATCCACCGGTGTTTCCTTTGATAACATCTTGTAATGACGTTGGACCCTGCTGCTTATTCTCAACACCACCACCAACTTTGATAGATACAGGCACAACACCGCCCACCCCTCCCCCGTCGCCACTCCCGCCACCCCCAAAAACTCCGCCCCCGCTACCCACCCCCCCATCCTGACCACCATCATAATAAGCTTGAAAATTGTCAAAATAAGACTCATCCACATCGCCCGCGCTAAACAAAGCCTGAAACGCCCCTTCAAAGAAAGCTAATATGCCACCGCCAAAAATATCAGCCTGGATTCTTCTCGCCCAACCGTCTTTAAAATATTGCACATCCACGGCAAAATTATTTGGGTTGCGCTCAATAAAAACATCCACTTCGAAATCCTCGCCTGCCGAAACTGTCGGCAACTTGAAACTAGTCTGAGAGATCTGGATCGCGCCCTCCGGCACCGAAGCTAGCTGACCACCCGAGATAGTAACGATCATATCTTCCAAATCCTTACCACTGTCGTTTGAAGTGCCAAAAGTATAAAGATTGTCACTGCTTGCCACATCTATCCCCACTGAACCGTTAAAAAAGTCGCCTCCGGCGTTGCTGGATAAAAACTCCTTATCTTCAATAATTTCTACAGTCAAAATATCGTCCCCGCTACTACCACCGACTTCATCCGAATCAAGAAGACCATCGCCATCGCTACCTGATAATTCTTTGATTTTATCGTCTATTAACTTAGCTATAGGCCCGCAGTCTTTAGTTAATTCAGTATAAGGCGCATCAGTTTGACTAAAAAGACTCGTTTCAACTTCCGCTTCCCCCGCGGCCCGATCTAGGGCATTTTTTAATTGCTTTAAAGCATCCACCCCCCTACCGGCATAACTATTAACGATATTCTCTCCTTTTTGACCAAAACCGCTAATGCCTCCAAGCGTGCTTTCCGTGTGCCCATCTGGAAAAACATGGGAAGTAATGCCTACTGTTCCCGGTCGTGGCTGTTCAAAACTTGTCTCTCTATTTCCATCGGCATCCGGCGGTCCACTACGAACCACGGTTACCACGGCCAAAGTACAAGGCGGTGCGCCTAATAACAAAAATTGAGTCGCGGTTTTAAAATCTCCATCTATCGGGATCCCCGCTACGCCGTCTCTCGCAAAAACCGGCTGCACACTCAAAAGTGCCGTCAATAATATGGAGGCAAAATATTGTAACATATTTTTATACTAACATATTCGGAAATATCATAAATGTGGATAAGTGGAGTAACCGCGATTACTCCCACACACATTTGACTCCTCCTCCATCTTTCCATTACAATTAACACTATCATTAAGGTCCGCGTAAACAATCAAATAATCGCTCCCGAACTTCGCGTTATCGATGATAATGGCGAGAATTTAGGCGTTATGAAACGCGAGGACGCTTTTACGCTCGCAAAGAGCAAGGGCCTCGACATCATCGAGATTTCCGCGCGCGCCATCCCGCCCGTCGCCCGCATAATGAACTACGACAAATTCCGCTATCAAGAAGAGAAAAAACTCAAAAAACAGCGCGCGATGGAAAAAAATGCGGATTTCAAACAAGTCCAAATCGGTGTGAAAACTGCTCAAAACGATCTTTCTATAAAAGCCAAAAAAGCCAATGACTTTTTAACAGAAGGCCATACGGTAGAAATATTTATGACTATGCGTGGCCGTGAAAAAGCCAACAAAGATTTCGCGATGGAAAAGATGCGCATTTTTCAAAAATTACTCATCCCCCATAAAACCCTCATGATGCCCCGCTTCACCGGTCGCGGCATCGCCGCGCAAATAGTTAAAGCCTAAGAGTAATCGCGCCATACCTACCAATAAACGATAATAATGCAAATCTTTCGAAACGCCATCTCCCCAAATTGTCAGTTCTTTGGAGATGGCGTTTCGCAAATGTTGAATATAAATTGTTTAAATCAATATTAGGAAATCCGATGTCCGAAGAAAAGATAATTTTGGGACATCGGATTTCGGGGAGGTCTTGACCAACATATCAACAATCTGATAAGATATACACTAATAAGCTAATCAGCTATCCTGCCAATAAGTTATGAAAAAGTCAGTATCCAAAAGAATAAAAGTTACGGGTAGTGGCAAGCTGATCCGTCGCCAAATGGCGCAGGATCATTTCAAATCAAAACACCCCGGCAGCCGCAACCGCTCAAAACGCAAAGATTTATCAGTCAAACCAGTCGACACCAAGATGTTTATTAAGTATCTAAGTTCGAACAACTAATCCATTTATATTATAGAGAAGCGCACTAATGCGCTTCGCCAACAATAAATATATGCCAAGAGTCAAAGGAGGCGTCCGAGCCCACAAACAAAGAGAAAAAGTCCTCAAATACGCCAAAGGCTTCAAATGGGGGCGCAAAAATAAAAAGAAACTGGCGCAAGAAGCCCTCGTTCACGCTTGGAGCCACGCTTTTCACGGCCGTAAAGAAAAAAAGCGTAATTTCCGCGCGCTCTGGCAAGTCCGCATCGGCGCGGCTCTGGGAGACCAAATGAGCTACAGCCGATTTATTTCCGCTCTTAAAAAGAAAAATATTAAACTCGACAGAAAGATATTAGCCGACTTCGCGGCCCACGAACCAAAAGTTTTCAAGGCAGTGCTTGATAGAGTAAAATAAATCAAAAATCCCCCTAGGTGGGGGATTTTTTAATTTTATTGAATAGGCGCAAACCTCAACCCGCTTGGAGTAGGCGGAGCACTAGACGGAGCGCCGGGTTGATACGATGTTGGCGAATAATAAGTAGGGGTAGTCGGCTGGGTTGACCGAGTGGGTTGGGAAGCATTAGGCGATGATACCGTAGTGAAGCGATTAAATAAATTTTGTAAGATTCCTTTGGAGCCGGGGCGTATTATTTCTCCAGAAGACAAGCGGAACGCCACTGAATATCTATTTGAGACATCTCGCAAAGCAGTTATTAAACTAGAGCGCGTCGATTTTGATACCCTTACTTCAAACTTATCGAAAGCGACCATTCTCGTATCTAAACCAGTTTTCTCTCTAACCGCATCCATAGTGTAAATAACTTTTGGATCACAATCCTTGAAATCGTAGGAGTAGGAAAGCTCATCTCCTGTTTTTGATTTATATTCTACACCATATTTTTTGAATATATGGCCGTATCTTTCGAATAGCTCATCGAGATACTCTTTTTTGGCCTTCGCATTTTCGATCACTGACTTTAATCCCTTTACTGCCGAATCAAGCGCTTCTTGATTTTCTTTATTATCATTCTCCCTGAACCTTTCTATTAACCTTTCTATCTCAAATTCCTCAGATAGTCTTTTGATGGTTTTTGCTAACTGCCTTAATTCTAACCGCGTTTGAAATTCAGCATCCAATACCGACCGATCCTCATCCTCCAACTCTTCTATCTCCCACGGCGATGGCCCCATAAAATCCTCCATCATCCCATGATACCAAATCATAAATCCAATCAAATTCAAAATCTCCTCTACTGCTGTTAGTAACCCCACTTTATAACAAGGATCAAATCTAGGGCCCCTAGTCGGAGTGGTTCTTGCCCCCGAAGACAACTTGGATTTACTACTACCTCCGGGAGTCTCTATGTCTGGAGGGGGAGGAGTTTTTGTGTTACCGCCACCTGGTGTTTCTATGGGTGGACATATTTTTTCGAGCTTCATCTTCGAATTAACGTTTTTAATAGTTTTGAAGCCATAACCATGACCATTTTCCTCATACCAAGCAAGCGCCTCAACATCCGTCATTTTTGATAGGAGCTTTGAACCCCCCCTAGAGGTTTCAACGGGCGTCCGTGGGGTTGTCATGCGTATTCTTACAACATCTCCCCAGGTTGCGTTCTTTGGATTACCACTAAAAACCTGATCATTCAGCGCTTTATTCCCAAGTCTGTCCTGGTTAAAAGTTAGATGCTTTCCTCGCTCAGTCTTTGAAGCGCGCATGTTTTCGTCATAAATTTTAACAGGAATCTGAGTATTTCCTCCTTCACACGCAAGCGCGCGCCAAACAAGCGGTCGCGTATTATCATAAGCCACAAAATGTACTTTACCGGTGGGATCGGTAATTCGGACAACCCTAATCCCCTCGCCCTTCCATCCAGACTCTTTCATACTATGGTAGAGATAGTCAACGTCAGTCATACCCTTCGGGTCTATGCCTTTCTCTGCGAAATATTTAAGACCTTCAGGTGATAGATGTTCGCCAGCATCAAGTTGACTAAACTCTAAGTCATTCACGTCCATCATTGTGGTCTCGGGCTGGCCACCTACCTGCGCCGAGACAATGGGCGGCGAAAATAAACCCACGCCCTGCGAGACAATGATAGAAAACAACAATAATCCGGAAACAAAGAACTTAGATTTTTTAAAAATACTGGGCATAAAACTCTTTACCGTCTTTTTTCTCCAAAATTTTCAAACTCCCCTCCATTGCGGAATTTCATAATTCTTTAACGCGCTCTTTAAACCATTGAAAATTTTCGGGACTTTTGGTGCCCGTAGCATTATCACATTGATAAAAAAGTAGGAACAGTTTAAGATTTTCCTTACCAAGATCAGTAACCAAATCACGAACGCGCTTCTTAGCTTTTTCCAATTCTCCGCTTTGGTGCCCCATACGCCAGATACGATAGGCCTCATCATGAAGTTGAATGATCTTCAACACCGTGGCATCATCTGTATATTTTTCAGCGAACCTTCTCGCCAGCATCCCGTGACGATTTTTTCCATCTCTGGGCTTGCTCTGATCCACTTTATACTTAAATGTATCATGAATGATGGTAATCAATCTCAACTGCGCCCTTTCGGACTCTGATATATCGGGTAAATTTTCAACATTGCGCAATACCTCCTCAATATGAAAAATAACCTTCCCCTCCGGATGACCTCCCCTTGGCTTGCCATATTCGGCTCCCTTCTGCCATTCAGCATCACCCACAATACTTTCCTCAAGAGAATTCTTGGGCTTAATTACTTCAAAATAATTTACTCCGCTTTCATACGGTATCTTTTCCATAATAACTCTTTTTACCTATTACTTTAATAACAACACATCACTGCTCGACTTGTGGCGTAACCACTTCGTTTCCGCGCTTAGCGCCAACATTTTCTTTGAGAAATGAATGCGCGCGCTGAAGTATCCGAAATGTATCAGGGTGCTTAGTCAACTCTTTTTTAGCTTCGGTGATGGTAAACCAGCCAAAACCTTCGTGTTCGGGCGAGATCCGCACTTGAGGATTCCTGGTTTCGGCGAGATAAAGTATCACCACCCGAAAAATCTTCTCCTTTTGATGCTGGAAAATAAACCGTTCAAACGCCTTAAAGTTGGACTGCATTTTCAGGTCGCTGGACCGTAGTCCTGTTTCTTCATAAATCTCCCGCAAAGCCGTCTCATAGCTTCTCTCCCCCATTTCAATCTTACCTTTCGGAAAATTCCAATAGTTTTTTCCTTTGTATAAAAGCAGGTATTTGATTCCGCCCTCCGTCCGGCGAAAAATGATAATACCGGCCGATACTGTCTTCTTCATTGTTTTTAGCTTAGCACCAAAAATAAAATTCCGCCATTACTGACGGAAAATTTCTATATTCCCTGCAACTCATGCAGTCTCATTTTAAAAAGAGCGGATACTGCAAAAGCGACAAATATGGCAATCGAGCCAAAAACTAAAGCGAATCTCACGAAGTGTAGCACCCAAAATCGCCGATCGCGCATGAAAGATCTCCTCTCTCATTCTGTTATGCCAACAAAAGCTGGAATCCAGTTCTACTGTACTGGATTCCAGCCTTCGCTGGAATGACGAATGCTTTACTTCAGCATCCCAAGCATCTTCTCCACTGGCCACGCGTTTATTATATCTTCGCGAGTGGCCCAGCCTCGACGAGCTTGAGCGATGCCAAATTCAAGCACATTAAAATGATATATCGAGTGCGCGTCGGAATCAATGCACATCTTAACTCCCGCCTCAACGCATTTTCGGATGTGTTCGTCTCGGAGATCCAGCCGGTCAGGAAAGGCATCGATTTCTAAAACAGTTTTAGTTCTTTTGGCCGCATCGATCAGCGCGTCAATGTCCACCTCATAAGCTGGCCGTTTATTGATAAGCCGTCCGGTCGGATGAAAAATTATATCCACATTTGGATTTTGCATGGCTTTTATAATTCTTGCCGTTTGCTGATCTTTAGATAAATTGAAAAGCGAATGAACCGAAACCCCCACCACATCCAGATGGCTCAAAATCTCATCCGGCAAATCAAGCGTCCCATCTTTTAAAACATCACACTCCGTCCCCTTCAATATCTTCAATTTTAAATTTTCAGTTTTAAGTTTTAAGTTTATTTCATCTATTTCTTTCCATTGTTGCCTTATTCGCTTCTCATCTAGGCCGTGAGTCATAGCTAAGCGTTTAGTGTGATCGGTGATCACAATATAGTCAAGTCCAGCGACCAGAGCCGCTCTCGCCATCTCTTCGATCGAGTTCTTACCGTCAGTCCAGCTGGTCTGAACTTGGAGATCGCCTTTCAAATCCCCATAATCAATAATTTTCGGGAGTCGGACTTCCGAAAAATTCAGCTCGCCCCTCATCTCGCGCATCTCCGGCGGTATGTATTGCATCCCCAGCTTTTCATAAATCTCCTCTTCAGTTTTACCCGCAATCTGGCACTCCCCCTTAAACAAGCCGTACTCGTTTAATTTATAACCCTTTTTGATGGCCATCTGACGCAGGGCTACATTATGATCTTTAGATCCGGTAAAATAAGCCAGAGCCGCGCCGTAAGATTCTTTCGAAACCACCCGCAAATCCACATCCATTCCGTTTTTCAGCTTAACGGCGGACTTCGTCTCGCCATGAGAAAAAATATGCGCAACCTCCGGCATCGCCGTAAAAAAATCCATCACTAGTTTAGAATTGTCAGTTATAACCAAAATATCAGCGTCCCCGATAGTTTCTTTGTAACGGCGGAGAGAACCGGCCGCCTCCGCCCGCTCCACGCCTTTTATTTTACGAAGTCTCGCGACGATATCTCCGACTAGGAACGAGGCTTCGCCTAATAAAAATCTGCCACCGAAAGACTTCGTGAAACCGATGCCTTTCAAAATATTTTCTTCGCTTTTTTTACCAAAACCCCCGAGCTTGGCGATTTTCCCGGCCCGCGCCACTCCTTCCAAATCTTTAATATTTTTTACGCCAAGTTTCTGATATAAAACTTTTATCTTTTTTGGCCCCAAACCCTCAACGGCTGTGAGCTCAGCCAGTTCAACCGGTGTTTTTTTCTTAAGCTCGGCATGATATTTGGATTTTCCGGTTTTAAGCAACTCCTCAATTTTTTCCGCAATCGAAACCCCGACTCCCGGAATATCTTCGAGAGTCTTTATACCGTCCTTTTTATAAATCTCCGCCACCTGCTCACCTAATTCAGCCACTACCTCCGCCGCCTTTTCGTATGCTCTCGGCTTAAAAGCCACATCCTGCATCTCGAGGTATTGGCCGATTTCAAACAAAATTTTAGCAATTTCTTGATTGGACATAAGAATAAAAAAACCGAAATCATCCCCCACCTTAATCCTCCCCCTTGATTACAAGGGGTAGGAAAAAGAAAAACCTATTTCTCTATCGTCCTCGGCGCGTGATCCTTAACCAATATTCCCTCGTTTTTCACTTTTGGCGGAAAAATAATCTCCGGCACCGAAATGAGAACCGCCGCCGAAACAAAAGAGAATATTCCGGCCAAAGTAAAGACAGTCGAGTATCCGAGCCAAGTGACGATAATCCCGCTCAAAAATCCGGTGATGCCGATAGCTATGCCGACGCTAGTCGAATCAAGAGACCAATCGAGCGATGTATGTTTTTTATCCAAATGCCGCGAAAAAAGAGCCGGCCAAGACGCCACATACATAGCAAAACCGAGAGCCTTGAGAATTTGAATTAGATAAATATGCCACACCTTAGTTGCAAGCGTTATACTGATCGCGGCCAAACCAACGATAACCAGCGCGGCTATTAAAATATAAAAATCATCCCGCTCGCCGTCGGTTTTATCAAGATAAACGGCAATCGGCACTTGAAGCATCGACTTCAATATCCAGTAAATAGCGGTCGCGATGCCGACGGTTACAAGGCTCGCGCCCACGATTTCCTTTATCAAGAAAACCGAAAATATAGGATCGACAAATCCCCAGCCCGCGAAAAGCGCCGTATCGGCGATTATAAATCTCTTGATAAACCGGCTAAGCTTGATATCAATATTTAGGTTTAGTTTCATGCGCACATCGTCATCGCGAGGTCTGCCGTGGCGATCCTACATTTTTATCCGTCGCGAAATTCTTTCGCGACTATTTTCAATGTAATATTGCTTCGGATGCACTCACAATGACCCATTGTTTTAACTTAAAAATTTAAAAATATTTTCCTCGAACCGCACCTCCACCACATCTCCTCTTTTAATTTCCTGCCGTAAAATCTTCTCCGCCAGCACACTTTTTATCTTATCAGATATTACGCCTCGAAGCGGACGCGCTCCAAAAACCGGATCATAGCCGAGCCGGGCTACTTCGGAAATAGCATCTGGCACAAACAAAAGTTCGATCCCCTGGCTCTCGCGCGCTAATCTAGAAACACCTCCGAGCTGAAGCTCGGTAATTTTTAAAATATGCGCCCGTGCAAGTGTCTGGAAAACAATGATACCCGAAAAACGATTCAAAAGTTCCGGCCGAAAATTATCCGATAGTTTCTTTTTTAATTCTTCACCAATTTCGCTTGTTGGTCGGCCAGCCTCAATCCCGGATTTTATAAAATCAGAGTGAGCGTTTGAAGTCGCAATTATTATTGAGTTTTCGAAATTCGCCGTCCGGCCGTCCGCGGAGGTAAGTCGACCGTCATCAAAAACCTGCAAAAATACATTTAAAATATCGGGGTGGGCTTTTTCAAACTCATCGAGAAGTATGAGGCTAAATGGCTTTTCGGCAATAGCCTCAACTAACGCACCGGAAACACTCCCATCCAACGAACCGAGGAGCCGCGGCAAACTATTTTTTTCCTGAAACTCCGACATATCAAAGCGGATCATCGCCTCTTCGGAACCGAACTGAATAGAGGCTAGTATTTTAGATAACTCAGTCTTACCAACTCCAGTCGGACCAACAAATAAAAATGATGCGACCGGCCCGCCTCGTCTCGACAATCCGCTCCGATATTCCCGAAGCGCTCTCGAAACGGCTGTAACTGCTTCCTCTTGATCCACTAGCCTCTTATGAATTTCCTCCTCCAGATTCAAAAGGACCGCCGCCTCCGCTTTTCCCGCCTCGTGGATCGGCACATTTATTTTTCTCTCGGCAATAGCGATCACGAGGTCGGGGCGAACCAAAGGCTCACCTTTTTGCTTAGCTTCCGCCAGCGCTTCACGAAGCAACCCCTCCGCGCTACCCGGCAATGGTTTACCGCTAAAATATCTGCCGGCGACATACACGGCTTTTTTAATAGCCGCGAAGCTCACCACTGCCCCGAACTGTCTCTCCAAAATAATGCTTTGATATGAAAGCACCTTGATAGCTTCGGCGGAAGAAATCTCGGATACCCTAATCATCTCAAATGAACCGACAAAGTCCGCCCTCTTCTCTATCGATTCTTTAAACTCGCGACCGTAGGTAGAACCAATTACCGAGAAAGCATCGCCCTTTATAGCTGGGATCAATATATCTGCGACTGAAATCATTTCCGATCCGGAAGTTTTGATTATCTGATGAATATCGGGAATATATAAAATAATATTTCCGGCGGCAATTATTTCATCAACAATTTTCTGAGTTCTAGACCTTAGCTCCGCCGGATCGGCGCCGGAAACCAAACTACCGATATCGAGCGCTACCAATCGCCGATCAAACAACGGCTCCGACACCCTATCTTTAGCCATGTTAAAAGCCAAATGAGCGATAATAGTTTCTTTGCCGACACCCTCTTCGCCAACCAATAAAACATTGGAGTGCGAAGCTCGGGAAAGCACATCCGTCATATTCTCATATTCCGCCGCATGACCAACTAAAAATCCTACTTCTTCGGCGCGGGCTAGATCCGTAAGATCACGGCTATATCTATCCAAAACCGGAGTAGGCCGTGCCGTCCAAGCCCGATTCATCACTCTGTGCCTACCTCGATAATGACCGTAGGCTATACCCGTAAGTGTCGCTGGCATCGCGCGCAATCGGCGAAGCTCGCCGGAAACAATTGTAAATATAACGGCATTCTCCAAATCCTCAACTGATACGGCAAACAGATCAAAAAGCCGGATAATATCTGCGTCCCCCGACATCCCCAAAGCGGCCAAAATATCGCGCGGCTCAATATAAAGCTTTTCGGATCGACTGGCTATTTCAAAAGCGGAGCGCATCAACGCCTCGAGAACCTCCGAGGACTTTTTTTCATCCGGTGCGCCGTTAAGAATTTTATTTTCAAGCAACTCGCCAACTTTTTGCTCGAATTCTCTTATTGGTATATCCAGACGCGCGAACACCGCGCCTATGTCTTTCCGGTTTACCAGCTTTAATAAAATATGAAGATTCAAATCGCCGGACAAAGCCAAGTATCGTCGCAACGATTCAATCAAAACATTTCTCGCGTCTGGCGACACATAATCGGCAATATTGACGCTTCCCCCCGGAATTATCCGAAAACTTCTCTCGGCTCCGCCGATATGAAGCAACCTGTCGGCAAAAAATAAAACCAAAAGCCAACCCGCGTCACGCAACCAAGTAATATCAGACAAAACCAGAGCTAGTGTAGCCGCCGCACCCACACCGTAAGCGGAATAAGTTACAAATCGAGTAAAAAACCGGCCCAAATCACTCATTTTCAAAAGCGAATCATCAAAATATAACTCCTTTATCTCTTTATTGCTCATTTTATTTTCCCAATTTTTTGTTTCTATATTTCTCAAGTTCTTCGGTCCTCTTATGAATAAATTGCATTCACCACAAAATACACCGGTATCAATGCCCAAAAAATGTAGGCCAGCAAAAAAATCAGGCCCGCGAACGCGTATATAACGGTGGCAACAGTTATTCGGATGCTTCTAAAAAAAATTCCAAGCAACCTGCCCAAAAAAGAATAGTCGCCGTATAACGGAACCCAAAAATTGCGGGCTGTTATGCGAAGCGCAAAAAGTTTATCTAGCCGTTCGAGCGCGCGAAGACCGGCTCCACCGATAAAATAAAAACTATGCCCATACCAATGAACAAAAAACTGTGCGAAACGGTAAAATATTCTGTCTATGAGGTAGGTGGCAGCGAGAAACATATCTTCAGTATATTATGTCTAGAGTGTCATTGCGAGCCTGCCCCTGCCTACCGGCAGGCAGGTGCCGGTAGGCAGGGCTTGGCGTGGCAATCTTACCTTAATTTGTTAAAAATCTTAATAACCCCATCCTCCCCATCATAACCCGGCGTAATAGAAATCTTACCCGCGCGCATCCGGGCAATTCCTTCCGCGATCATATCGTTTCCAGCCAGTGCTATTTTAACAATCGGCGATTCTGTCAAAGTTTTTATCTCCGAACCAAAAGCCATTATCAGTTTATCATAATATTTTCTAACTGTTTTGGTTTTAGGTCCGAGGTCCAGTGCCTCACCAATAATAGTATCGAGCGACACCAGACTGCGATGCGGCAAGGCTATTTTTTTAGCTTCAGCAACACTCCGATCCGCCAGCTCTTCAATCCGATTCAAAACCCCGACCGTTACCGGCGCGCCACAACTACTGCAAATACCCTTATTTTTCCTAGTCTGCGCCGGCATCCACGCCACTCCGCACAGCCGATGCCCGTCAAAATGATATTTACCCTCCTCCGGAAAAAACTCCAGGGTTTCTAACAATCGAGCTTTCTTTCCTCCCTCTTTAGCAAAAGGGGGAGGATTGAGGTGGGGGATTCCTTCTTTTATTCCCTGAGCGAGTCCGCGAGTCGAAGCCTGCCTGCCGGTAGGCATGGGGCTACCGTTTTTCACCGCCCCCATAATCCCCTCATACGACATCTCGCACTCCAGCACATTCGCCTCCCGCCCAATTTTTTGTAGACTATGCGAATCAGAATTTGATATCAAAGCAACTTTATCCAAAGCCGAAACTTGGCGATTCATCAGCGGATCCGACGAAAGCCCCGTTTCTATGGCAAAAATATATTTGGCGTAATCGCCAAAACATTCTTCCAAAGAATTAAATCCTGACTTGGAACCGAAAATCGAAAACCACGGCGTCCAAATATGCGCTGGCACAACCACCGCGTGATCACTGGCTTCTAAAACAATTTTTACCAAATTCTCCGAGTCCAGTCCCAAAATTGGCCGTCCATCGGCTTTCAAATTACCCACCCGCCCCAATTCTTTATTTATTTTTTTAACCGTTAGAAAATCCGGCGCGAAAATAAGATTGTGGACACGCCTCGTCTTCCCGCCTCGCGAATAAATACTAGAAATTTCCACCGTCAACATAAACCGCGTATCGGGTATGGTGCCTTTGATTGTGTTCTTCTTGAATTCTTTCTTGACGCGAAATAACCCCGCCTCGGCCGGTTCTAGTTTTTCTTCCAATTCTTTGAGCCACAAAGGATGAGTGAAATCCCCCGTCCCTATGACGGTAATACCCTTGTCATCCGCCCACGCGTCCAAATTTTCCGGTATCATCTCCCGCGACACCGCCCGTGAATATTTAGAGTGGATATGCAAGTCAGCCACGATTCTCATATCGATATTATGCTCGCTCTAAATCAAATTTCAATGTATCGATGTCGCAAGTCGATATATTGTTAGTTATTGGTGCGCCCATGAGGAATTGAACCTCAATCTTCTCCTTCGGAGGGAGACGTCCTATCCGCCCCGACGCCTCGCTACTGCGAGGGTCGGGGAGCCGACCATCCGACGCACTGTCGGATGCGTCGGCTTTGAACTATGTGTGCCCTTGTGAGGAATTGAACCTCAATCTTCTCCTTCGGAGGGAGACGTCCTATCCGTTGAACTACAAGGGCAAGCAAATCGTCGGCTTTGAACTATGAGCGCTATTTATAAACCTCGTGGCCACCGATATCATGAAATAATACCGTATCTTTTTTACAAAACTCAAATACAATTCTATATTTTGCGTCAATAGAAAAGGCCCAATAATCCCTAAGTTCACCACTTAGTTTGTGAGTTCTAAGCTGTCTAGCAAAAGGACTTGCGCGAAATAATTTCTCCGCTTCTTTGGCTTGCAGTTTAATTTTATCCGGCAATTTCTTATATTTATTCGCGAACTTAGAGAAATAATAAATCTTCATAAACTAGTCCAGGTCTTTTAACGAGCGGAGTAATTTGCCTCCACCGCTCTCAAAATCTTTCCTATTTTTATTAAATTCTACAACTAACTTTCTTTCTTCCCACATACGCACCAAATTTCTAAAGAACTCGCTTTTTGTGGAAAACTTCCCGCGCTTCACCGCCCGGTTCACAACTTCACCAAGCTCCTTTGATAATGAAATATTAATTATTGTTCTCATGTTTATCATTGTAATACTTTGTATTACAGTCCGTCAAGCCCAACACCATGCCAATTACAAGCCACAACATCAACCGTCCAGACTGGATCGTCCAAAGATAATGGTCAAGTAAACCAAGCAATAAAAGCGCGCCGAGCATCACTTTTATTGCCGCAAATAGCATATTACCAGTTGCTAATCGCGAACTTTGAATATTTCTTGCGATACGCGACCCGCGATATGCAATAAGCTCAACGACAAACCATAAAAACATCGCCAACCCAACCACTCCGGTCTCCGCGGCAATCAACAAATATATATTATGTATCGGCTGCCATTGCCAAACTTTATCCATTCCGATTTTTATGTAAAGTCCTTCACGCGCAGCATAAATAACTTGATTACCGATGCCGACACCGAACGGCTTGTTCTTTATAATTTCCAAAGCTAACTTGTTATAAGATAATCGTGCGGTAACCGCCGACTCTTCCGCGAAAACTTCCGCCCGTGGAAATACCAAACTTCGCAAAGGATAAATCAAAAAAGTTACCGAGACAGCAAACACGAAAAACAAATAAATAGCCGATTTTCTCTTTTCTTTGTCTCTAAAAACCAAAAAGATAATTAGCAATGTAGAAATTACAGCTACAAACCAAGCCGAACGGGAAAAAGTTAGGATCAAGGCTAAAATAATTATAGGTGTACTTATAACTAAAAATACATCCCCCACCTTAATCCTCCCCCTTCTGCTGAAGGGGGAGGAAACGGACTCTCGCTTTTCCGCTCCTTTTGCTAAAGAGGGAGTAAAAATTATCTGATTTCCTCCCCCTTTCGCTAAGGGGGAGCCTGCCTGCCGGTAGGCAGGGATTAAGGTGGGGGATTTCAATAACCATAAAAAAATAAGCGCCAACAACCCCAGCACCAAAAACGCGCCCAAAACATTTGGATGAGGCATCGTGCCATAGGCGCGGATATATCTCCCTCCTTCGATCGCGAGCTTCGCGATGCCTGAAGTTTCGGTATTCAAAAACGGCTCGCCCAGAATATGTAAACCGACGCTCCCTTGTCGCGCGAATTGCGCAATGGCTATAAATGACTGGAAAACAGCCGAGGCAGCCAAAACTGTCCAAATATAATCCAATCTCAAAACTTCTTTTTTTATTAAATCAGCTACAACTAATGCAAAGACCGCAAGAATAAAAATTCTAGAAAAATTATAAAACGCTAAGCCTTTGGAGTAAGCGAAAAAGATCGAAAGAAAAATCGTCATTGCGAGTGCCACCGAAGCAATCTCTCTCAAATTAAACCGAGGTTGTCGCGCCCGCCCGCCAACAGGCAGGTCGCCGACTCCTCGCAATGACAATAACCACAAACCCAAGATTCCCATCATCAAAATATCCGTCCCGTAAATAAATATCGAGCTGTATTCGTTAAAACCTTCTGTAAATTGCCAAATTAATTTTCGCGTCCCAAATGGTATCGAAAAAACTAAAAGATAAAAAGCTGCGGGTAGCAGCTTTTTAAATACCCTCGTCATTGTCATCATTATGGTCATAGTGCTTTGAACTCCACCACTGCCTCCGCCACATTGCTCGGCTCGGAAGCGAAGTGGGTCGTCGTCTCGGCTTTATCAAAAACATCTTTGATTTTTTTAGCCAATTTATTGGCCAGCTGATTTTCCGTCAGCCACACCTCCCAATCATTGCCGGACTTTTTTATTTCCATCAGACGATCCATCGGGTCGCGTCCCTCCGCCCGACCGCAAAAATTGCGTACCAAACCCTCGAGTTCGCCCGCGTATTTCTCGGGAATATTTTTTATGACAACCCTGCCCTCATACTGATGCTGTTTGAGTAGTTGGCAAGCCGGACACAACTCGAATCTTGCCGAGCTATTTTTTTCAAAAGAAGTCGCCTCGGCCATATTTAAAGCCTCCAGATTTTCGTGCCAATGCTTTTTGAAATAAACCGCGCCACAGCCCTCGCACATCAAAAATCCCTTCTTGCCCGCCTCCGCGTCCGCTTCAACATGCGAAGATTTTAGTGTATTTGCATTATAATTTTTATTTGAAAATTCGGACATCAAAGTTAAATCTAGCTTAGTTTATATTTTTTATTATTTCATAAATCAAGGCTATAGAAAAGACGGCTATCGTAAACGCACTGATTCTGCGCGCGCCACCAGAGAAAATTTGTGATGGCTCGGCTATTGTCGAGTTCGCCTTTCCCCACATTAGCGTCAATATTATTCCCTCAAGCGAAAGCAAAATACCGCCCACAAAGCCGACCAGTGGCAAAAACTCTTTAAATCCGACGAAATAAAGGAAAACTGGCGCGCTAATCACAGCGGTCACAGCCGCCCAAACCGGAAATCTTGCGTCATCCTGCAAAATATTTTTTACATCCGCCCCGATGACTATATAAGAACTAAAAAGCGACAACATTCCCAAAATGCCTATGAAAAAAAGTATCAAGGGAGCCACGGAAGTAGTGAGTCCGGTTACGGCATCTTCAGTCACCACCGGAGATATAGAGACGATACCGATAACAAATAGGCCATAAACGACAGCCGAGAGCGTAGTCGCGCCCACAATGACACGACGCAGAGCCGACACATCGACCCCTCGACCGGTAAGCGCGCCTTGATCACGAAAATAATCCACAAGGATTGATATGGCGACTCGCCCTGAAAGCGCGAAAAGAATCGGCGGAAGAGGCGCAAGAGAAGAAAGAAAATCTTTCGGTGCGCCCGACAACAAACCGGGCGCTATCTTGCTCAAACTGATAATAAATATACCAGCCACTATCCCAACCATTCCGACAGTGATGGCCGATTCGATCAGAGCCAACCGCCGCAGATTCATAAAAATACCCAGCGATCCCAAAACCCAAAAAATAATAATTTTTAAAATAAGATCTCCGCCAAAAACTAAATTCGTGAAACTCACGGAAAGAATCAGATAAATAGTAAGGACAAAAAGCATCTCCACGATACCCAAAAAGGCGGCGAGGACTCCGGCGCCCTCACCGAGATACTGCCGGACATAACCGACAAACCTATGCCGCTCCGGAGTCCTGATGATAACATCGGCATAAAAAAGATGAACTAAGCTATAAGCTATGGCCGCTAAGGATAAATAAAAAAATCCAAGCGGTAGTCCTGAAATCTTAAAAGTATAGGGCAAAGAAAAAATTCCGGCGCCGATAATCGCGCCGGTCAGAAGCCCAACGGGCAGAAAAAAATTTTTATAACCAAAATTCATAATAAAATCCGACTAACTCATATCTCCTCTTTTGCTTCTTCGGATTCATGGAGTTGCATCGGCACGCGACTCAAAAAACGGAACTCAAAAAGCCACAGAGCCAGAAATATAACGAGCGTAAGTATGGTCGCAAAAATCGCGACAACATAGAGCTTGTAACCCACCGACATCCCAATCGCCGCCGTAACCCAAAGGCCAGCAGCAGTGGTGAGGCCCCGCACCTTAGAGTCATGAAAGATAATAAGTCCAGCACCCAAGAAACCTATACCCACGACAATCTGGGAGGCTATGCGCGAAGGATCAAATCCCGGCTTACCGGCATAATCCAAAAACGCCACAATTGAGATGATAGTGAAAAGGCACGCCCCCATAGATACCAGCGCAAAAGTTCTCATGCCCGCGGTTTTGTGGGCCAGCCGCCGCTCGGCGCCGATGATAGCGCCAAGCCCGGCCGCTAAGAGCAGTTGATAAAAAATCTCAAGGTTTTGATGGGTCAAAAATTCCATATTAATTAATAAAAATCTCGTCGCCTTCCCGAACTTTATGCTTTACTTTCATACCGACTTCTTGGCCCGCGCCAGCAGCCACAATCTCTTTATGATCAAACTGCATCGAATCAATAGTTTGAGAAAAATCGGTTGTCGCGCCGATAAACCTGATACTCGCGCCACTCGAGACCGGTTTAGAAAATTTAACAATGCCAACCCCTATCTTTCCATAATAATGCGTCACCGCGCCAATTTTCTTCCCCGCAGGCTTGATAGTCACCAAAGGCGCCGTTTTTTTGCTTTCGCGCTTTTTTATTTTTTTAACTACTTTTTTCTTTAGAACTTTTTTAATCCTTTTAACAGTTTTCTTCGGTTTTTTGCCTTTTTTTACTTTTTTCTTCATTTTAAATATTTTTGATTTTTAATATCTTATCCTCTCACCCCTCCCGTCGGATGGCTATTGTTCTTTTTTTCCGCGTCAAGCGCTGATACAACTTTATCCAAAAGCAGTTTTACATCGCTCTCAAAAATAGTCTTGCCCATGCCACGATGAGATTTTTGCAATATATCCCGCAACATATCAGCCATTCCGCCGGTGCCCTCCAAAACTCCGATCACTTTTTGGTCTTCAAAGGCAATCGTAAATTCATTCAGAGTCCCGATACGACCGCAAATATTAATCACTGCGTCAGATGCGCGAGTAAGTAGTAAATTGCGTCCTGAATAATCAAACCCGGTGTAAATTATAAGATCGTGATAATCAATCGGCAAGTGATAGGTCCGGAGATGAGCCGCCTCGGACACAGCCGGCGAAAGACCGATCACGATGCCACCGACAGATTTAGCACCCTTGGCCGCCCAATATGGTATGCCGATAGTCGCCCCGGTTACGAGCACCATTCCCCTGTTAGCAATTTCCCGCCCCAAAGCCTCAGCTTTTTCAAGGGCATCCGGCGCGCAATGTCCGGTTTCAGCGGCTCCGGAAATGCAAATTTTATACTTGAGATGATAAAACGGCGAAAGCCTATTTTGAATTGGAACTTTTGGATTATTTTTTGTAGCCATTATTCTTAGTATATCAAAACAAAGAACTTTAGAAATAGAAAAACATAGAACTGAAAAACTTTAGAATTTTAGAAATTAGAAACTTAGTTTTTTATTTCTCCGGTTCTCCGGTTCTCCGGTTCTATGGTTCTATATTTCTCGAGTTCTATAATTCTATAATTCATAACTCCCTCCTTTCTCCGGCACCGTCGTCGCGACCGCCAGTTCATCCTTGATTTTTTGAGACAACGCTTCGGAGGCGCCCTCCTCACCCTGGGTAATAAAGATATTTTTTAACTCTTGCCTCATAGGCGCGAGCCAATCCAAAAGCTGATTTTGATCCGCGTGCGCCGAATAGCCCGGAATATTTCTAACCCTGCATCTGACCGACACCTCTTCGCCGAAAATTCGGACTGTCTTTTCTCCATCCAAGATTTGCCGACCCAAAGTCCCCGCCGCTTGATAACCGATAAATAAAATCAAACTTTTTGGATCGGACAAATATCGCGCTTCGTGATGCAAGATGCGTCCTCCGTTTGACATCCCCGAACCGGCAATAATGACTTTGGGCAGGGGCGCATCATTGATGGACTTTGACTCTTCGGTTGTAAGCGTCATATGGAGGCCAGGAAAATTAAAAATTGCGTCGCCCGAAGCTATGGCGGCCTTAGCTATCGGATCATAATAATCAGAGTATTTTTTATAGACCGCAGTCAACTTAATAGCCAGCGGGCTATCAATAAATATCTGCACTCGCGGCGTCCGTCCCTGCTCCACCAAACTATTTATCTCATAAAGCATTTCCTGGGTGCGCTCCATCGCAAAAGCCGGAATCATGAGGACTCCTCCCGTTTTAACCACATCCTCGATCATATCTTCCAAAATCTCCTTTCTCATCGGAGCTTCTTCGTGAAGCCTATCGCCATAAGTCGACTCCACCACGCAATAATCTGCTTCGCGGATTTTCTCGGTACTGCCGATGATGGGCGCGGGGCTGTTTCCCAAGTCGCCGGAAAAAACAATCCGCTTCCCTTCAGCTTCGATAACCACGATAGCCGAGCCCAAAATATGTCCGGCATTATAAAAAGTTATTTTAAAAGGCCCGACCTCTATCGTCCGGTGATACCCCTCGCCTCTCCAGAGACCCATCACACCAGTAACATCCTCCAGCGAATAAAGCATCGGCTTTTTTAATTTTTTAGCGTCCTGCATCAAGACATGTTCGGAATCAAGTAAAAGCTGTTCGGCAAAATCGCGTGTCGGCGGAGTCGAATAAATCACCCCGCGAAAACCGTCCTTGTAAAGTTTGGGAAGTCGCCCCGTATGGTCAATATGCGCGTGAGTAATAAAAACTGCAGTGATACTCTTCGGATCATAAGCAAACGAATCCCAGTTCATCCGCTCGCAATAGTTACTCCCCTGCATTAGTCCGCAATCCACCAAAATTTTCGTCCCGCCGGACTCCAGCAAATAATTCGCCCCCGTCACCATCCCCGCCCCGCCGTGAAAAGTTAGTTTCATGTATTTTGATATTTGATTTTTTATTTTTGATTTAATATTTCCTCCACGACCGCCTTCTCGTTCCACGGCATTTTTTTGCCCCCGGCGATATGCATAAATGACTCGCTTCCTTTGCCGGTCAGGACTACCGCGTCAAGAGGCCGTGCTATCGCGATAGCTTTCGCGATAGCGGAGCGCCGGTCCAATATCTTCTCATACTGCGTTTCGGATTTGGCGCCAAAAATTCCACGCGCCATCTCATCAGCGATATCTTCCGGAGACTCATCGTAAGGATCCTCGCTAGTCAAGATTATTTCCTTGCAAAATCGACCGGCAATCTCTCCCATCTTTGGCCTTTTCCACCTGTCTCGTCCGCCTCCAGCCGAACCTAAGACACAAATGAGGGGATGTTTGCCACTATCGGAGGCCGCTTTATAGACCGCCTCAAGCGAATCAGGCGTGTGCGCGTAATCAATAATCACCGCGAAAGGCTCGCGGCGCACATATTCTATCCGTCCGGACACGCCCTTAAAATTCTCAAGCGCGCGAAAAATCATATCGTGCGGAATATCCTGCGACTTCGCAAAAGCCACAGCCACCGCCACATTTTCTAGATTAAAATCATTTTGCAGCCAACCGGAAATCATTTTCTTGGCCTCACTCGAATCAAGCCGATAATGCCGCGAAAGATCGCCGCTGATAAAATCCTCTCGATCGAAATAAAATACATTCCCGCGCCCGATGACGGCTTTTTCAAAATGTTCTTTTTCGGCCATCGCGCTGTTTATAAAAAAATACTTCTGGTTCTTACCGGAGTGCCGCATATCGGCAAAAAATCTGACTTTGGCATCGCGATATTTCTCAAACCCGCCATGAGATTCGATGTGTTCGGGATGCAAGTTTGTGACCAGCGCCGCGTCAAAAGCTATAAACCTATGCCGATACTGCTCTATGCCCTGGGAGGTAACTTCTAGTAGCGCGAACTGGCAGTCGGAGTTTACCGCCCGCCTCAAAAATCTTTGGATAGCAAATCGGCCGGGCATAGACATTCCAGACAAATTCTTTTGACTCTGCTCATCAATCTTCGTCCGCACCGAACTCATCAGGGCCGTCTTCTGTCCCGCCTCTTCAAGAATGGCATTTATAAGTTCAATAACCGTCGACTTGCCCTTGGTCCCGGTGACCCCGACGACAAAAAGCTTCTTCGACGGCGAGCGGTAGAAGATATTGCCAAGCCATGCTAGGGAGAAATGATAAAGTTTTTTGAGATAACCAATCATTGTTTTATGTCATTGCGAGGAGCCTGCCCCTGCCTACCGGCAGGCAGGGGCAGGCTTGCAATGACGAATAATATTTATTTCGCCTTCTTGAGCGCCTCCCTCAACCTCAGCTTAAAATCCTTAATCGTCGGATCGATTTTCCCGACGGCTGTTTTCGCTTGCGCGCGTGAAAATCCGAGCGCAGCCAAAGTTTCCTCCAGCTCGTTATCGGACTCCATCAGCTCGAGCATCTGGGGCGAGGAGGTCAGCGACAATTTACCTTTTAAGTCGAGCACTACTCGCTCGGCTGTTTTTTTACCGATACCGGAAACGCGTGTCAGTAGTTCAGTCCGGCCTTCGTTTATAGCGGCGGCAAGCTGATCCACCGGCGCGACACCCATTATGGCGAGAGCCGATTTTGGCCCGATACCCGAGACGGTATTTAGCCGCTCAAAAAGCTCGAGCTCGCTTTCCCGTAAAAAACCGTAGAGATCGAGAGCATTCTCTCGCACTGCAAGATAAGTAAAAAGTTTTACCATATTACCAGCACTCGGCAAGGCTCCCATCAAGCTCTTTGGCACAGCCACTTTAAAACCAACCCCGCCGGTCTCGACGACTATATATTGTTCTTTTTTTAAGGCTAATACGCCGGATAAAGTTCGGATCATTAATTCAATTATACACGATAAACTCCGCCAATATACGAATTGCTCATGGAAGGTTCTCGATAAAACCTCGAACAATAAAAAATTTATTCTTCGAGTGAGTCTGCGAATCGAGAAGCTACCTTATATTTATTCATAAAGTCCGCCAAAAAAAAGACCTCGGTGCGCATTGCTACGCACCGAGGTCCTAAGTTGTTGGACACCTACTCGGTGTCCGCGGGCGCCGTCGCCCCCCGCTTGGCCTTCTTGACCTTGACCGACCCCCTCCCGCTGTAAGGGGTCGGGATGGAGATGGCGACCACGCGCTCCTTCGCCTCCGCCTTCACCTTATCGGTGAAAGCCTCGGCGGCGAGCACCGCCGCGCCCGTGGGGCGACCATCCGCCCCGTGCTCGTTCCCCACCTTGCGGAGGAGCTCGAGCGCTCCGCGCGCCACCGCCCAAGCAAGCGCCTGAGCGGGGCCGCTGGACTGCAGGATATGGCGGAGCTTGCGCCGCGCCACCCGTTGCTGATTGTGGCTCGCCCAGTAGTTCTGGACGCGCCGCCTATTCCCGCCGGCCTTGTCCGACTTTTTCTTTTCCTGGGACTGGGAGGACTGGGACTCATGCTTCTGCTGAGCCATCGTGGACTCCTTTCGAGTCTGGAGACTACCAAAACCAACCCCAACCTTACGAAGTCCGACTTCGTAAGGTCTTCGTAAGGTTAGCGATCCTTGCCGCACACCGTGCAGCGATAACCACCGTCTCGCCCCGCCTTGGTCGGGACATGCACGCGCATGCCGACCCCGTAGCGCTCGTCCTGGAACCGCGCCGCCAAAGGCGACGCTACCGGGATGGTCATCCGTCCGGTCGGCTTCCCATCCGACCCGACCTCGTGAATCACCGGCCCGCCCCGGACACACCCACACTTGAGAATCATAGCTCCTCCTTTTTTTGCTGGAAAACAACGAAAACCCACCTACCTATGTTCTTCGATTATTATAGCATACATTGCTATATATTGTCAATACCCCTGCGTCTATTGCCTTTTTGTCAAGGCTTTGATAGTATTTTAAATATTATTAGCTGAGCTTATCGAAGCTATACAATATTTGTATTCCTTCGACTTCGTTCAGGAAATATCATTAATATGCCAATAAAAGCTTCAGCCAAAAAAGCAGTTCGCCAAGGCGCACGGCGCCGAACAGAAAACCTCATTAGAATGGAGGCTTATAAAAAAGCGATTAAAAAATTCAAGAAGTTCGCCGAAGCCAAAGACGCGAACGGAGCCAAAAACGCGCTGAACGATGTCTATCAGACGCTCGACAAAGCCGCGAAGACCAATGTCATACCTTCAAACAAAGCCGCCCGGCTCAAGTCTAGGCTCACGAAAAAACTGGAGATTTTGAAATAATTGTTAAATTGCTACATCGCTAAATTGTTTTGGTTTTATCACCAACAATTTAGCAGTTGAGTAATTTGGCAATTTTTTTATTTACCAAGCACGAAATCGGTCAATGCAAGATCGTAGTCTAAAACGCCGGTTTTTATCTGAATATCATAATCCGCGAACCTTGCCCTTTCCTCGGGCGCGACAAGCGATGCTAAAACATTAAAAATAGCCGCCGAGTCCTCCCGAGAAACCAATCTTTCCAAAATCGGCAAAGCCATCCGCGCCTGGCTATTTTTTTTCATCGCCAAAACTCCCTGAAAAAAATCCATTCCGGTTCTGCGATCGGAGGCGCTATCTATTTTTCCGGAAACCGCGAGCTTTTCGAGTTCAGAGATAGCCCGCCAACTATCCGAAGCGCAGACGCGCGCGAACCGTGCCGCCTCCGACGGCGATAAATTAACGCCTCTTTTTCTAGCCTCGATGAAAACAAACTTCTCAAATTCACCTGCGGAAAACAAGGCGAATTCTTGCGCGGTAGCAGGCTTGTTAATTAAAAAATCAAACGCTTTCGGAGGCGCCTCATCGGCCACGATCAAAAGCACCGTTTCTTTCCGCGTCAAAACTCCGCGCAAAACCGGTGCAAATTCTTTAGCTAAGTCAGTGATCGCCGGAAAAAGACCAGCAACCGCAATGAACGAAAAGGGATCAAAAAGCGATTGGGCGATAAGAGCATCTTTAAAAGAGCCCATTTTCTCCGCCTCGGCCAAATCAAAACTCTGCACCGTCCAAACCGAATGCTTTTTCTTATATTCCTCTATTATAATTTTGGCTTTTTCGCCTCGGCGATAAGAGTCTTTGCCGTAAAGATATATGATCATATTTATATAGTATCGTCATTGCGAGGCTTTGCAATGACACTTTTATATTACTTTTGGCACTCCGAACAGAAGCACGCCGACCGGCCGGCGACCACGATACGCCCGATAACAGTCGAGCATTTTCCACACGCCTCGCCCCGACGCCCATAGACCAGCCGCGCATTCTGATATTCCCCTTTTTCACCCCGCGTATCGCGATAATTATTTATGGATGAACCGCGGAGCCGAATAGCTTTTTTAAGAACTTTTAAAATTACTCTGTGCAGACTTTTCAACTCAGCCGAAGACAAATCATTCGCGCGCCGTTCGGGATGGATCCCCGCAAGATACAACGCCTCATCCGAATAAATATTGCCAATCCCCACAATAACCGCAGGATCCATTAAAACCTGCTTAATTTTTCTTTTTTCGGAACTTATCAAACTGACAAACTTACCGGCCTCCAAACTCAAAGGTTCCGGCCCCAGCTCCCCCAAAAATTCTTCGGCCTCTTTTTTTGAAAACAACCGTAGCGTCCCAAATTTTCTAATATCTGAAAACCCAAGCACGCTCCCATCATCTAATTGAAAATTTATTCTTGTATATTTGTTTTCTTGTTTTTGTGCTTCCGTGCTTTTGTGCTTCCGTGTTTTTGTGACTAATAGGAAATGCCCCGTCATCTTCGGATGCGTGAGCATCACCCGCTCCCCATCCAATTCAAATCTCAAATATTTAGCCCGCCGCGAGACATCGAGGATTTTTGCGCCCTCCAAACCGGACGCGAATTTTTCCGGAGCGGGATATTTTATCATCGCGGGAACAAAAAATTTAACGCGCTCGATTTTGCGTCCACAAATCGCGCCTCGCAAATCCGAGGCCATAGTCTCCACTTCTGGTAACTCGGGCATTTTAAAAAGTTATAAGTTAAAACTGATTCCCTAGATGTCCTCCGAAGTTGTCTCTCGCTGTTTAATCATCTTCGGATCAGTCGAAAGCGTAAAATAAAATGTCGTCCCGCGATTGACCTCCGACTCCGCCCAGATCCGGCCACCGTGACGGGTAATGATATTTTTCACGAGATAGAGCCCGAGCCCCGAGCCTTCGGTCGAAAATTTAATAGCATTCTCGGCCCTGAAAAACTTGGTGAAAAGCTTATCCATCGCTTCTTTGGGGATGCCGAGTCCGGTGTCTTTTACCGACACGAGAATATACGGCTCGTTTGGCAATCGGCTGATTGTTACTGTCACCGATCCGTTTGGCACATTATATTTTATGGCGTTGTCCACGAGATTGGTGATAGCCAAAGCTAATTTCTCGGGATCAAAAAACAAACTGAATTCATCTTTAGGACGATCGAAATAAAGATTGATTTTATAGGAGTCCGCCACCACCCGCTCTTCAGCTAATAATTTATCGGTAAATTCTACAAACGGAAGTTCTTGGAAATTATAGCCAAATTTGCCCTCCTCAAGCTTCGCGACATCGAGCAAGTCCTCCACTATCTTTAATAACTTCTTGGAGGCCAACGAGGCCGTATTTGATAGTTCTTTAGCTTGCGGACTGAGACTCGGCTCAGATGCCAAGCCTTCGATAGACCAGCTGATAGCGGTCAAAGGCGTCCGAAGCTGGTGAGCGGCGATGGTTAAAAATTCACTTTTTGATTTTAAAATAGAAATTTCTCGCGACCGGTCGTGGATAATTTTGGTAAAACCGACGGCCGCGCCGGACGCGTCCAGGATACGATTCGTGATAACGCGCAAATGCAAATCATCAAAATGCATATCCGCTATCTGCGGATAATCTCCCGGCTCTGAGTGAAGAACGACCGACGGAGCGAGCGAAGGAAAAATCACTTGCGCCAACAATTTCAGGCGAGCTTCCCGGGTTCTGTCAAGCGACACGACCTGTCCCACCAGCTCTTTCTCCGAAATATTAAAAATCCTCTCGGCCGCGCGATTAAAAATCAAAATCTTAAAATCCGGATCATAAGCGATGAGGCCATCGGACAAATCTTTGATAATACTCCGAAACAATTCAACTGGCATCACAGCATCACCTTCATTTACCGCCGTTGCTTGTTTTTTATTAAAAAAATCAAACATATCTTAATAACTATAAAATCTAAAAATGTTCTTTCTCTAGTCTCTCTGTTTCTCAAGTTCTCAGGTTCTATATTTCTCTATTTTTTATTCAACTTATTTCTCCCCAGCTCTTCCCCGTCGCCACATCCGCCTTCAGAGGCACGGACAACTTATAAACCCCCTCCATTATTTCCTTCACCCGAGCCAACACTTCTTTTAGCATAGCATCCGGCACCTCAAAGACCAATTCATCATGGATGGAAAGAATCAGCCCAATATCCGGCATTTCTTTCTTCACGGCGACCATAGCCAGCTTGATAATATCAGCCGCCAAACCTTGTATCGGCATATTGATGGCCATCCGCCTTGCCTCCGCGGCATATCGCTCGCTATACGAGGCGATGTAGGGCAACCACCTTTTTCGTCCGTTCAAATTTTCCACATAACCGGTCTGTTTGGCCTTTTCGATAAGCTTATCCTGCCAAAGCTTAACCCCCGAAAAATCATTAAAATATTCATCAATAAATTGCCGAGCCCGCTCAAAAGACAAGCCGGCAGATCGCGCGAAAGCTTGCGGTCCCATCCCGTAAATAACTCCGAAATTCAAAGTTTTCGCCGCGTATCTCATCTCGGGTGTCACCTCTTCAAGCGCCACATTAAAAACATTGGCGGCGGTAATCTTGTGAATGTCTTGGTCGTTTTGAAACGCCTCGATCATCTTGGAGTCGCCCGCAACCGTTGCCAAAACTCGAAGCTCGATCTGGGAATAATCAACTGATAAAAAAGAATGTTTGGGCGCCGGAATAAAAGCTCCCCGGATCCGCTTTCCATAGCCACCGCCGGTGGGGATGTTTTGCAAATTGGGATTTTCCGAACTGAGCCGTCCAGTGGCTGTGCCAGTTTGCAAAAAAGTCGTGCGGATCCGCCCATCTTTTGATGCCACGGCGAGATCGTGTAGGGGTGATACATAAGTAGAAAGCAACTTAAAAAACTCTCTATATTTCAAAATCAGCGGCACGACCGGATGAACTTCCTTGATCTCCTCCAGACTCTCAGCCTTCGTAGATCTCCCCCCGGTTTTAGTCTTTCCGCGCGGCTTAATACCCAAAACATCAAAGAGAATTTCTCCGAGCTGTTTCGGCGAATTGATATTAAACTCTTTACCCGCTGATTTATATATCGCGACAACCAAGACCTCCAACTCTTTGTCCAATTCTTTTTTTATTTTTTTAAGCTGTCCGGCATCCACCGCGATACCCCGTGACTCCATCTCGGTCAAAACCCTCAAAAGTGGCATCTCTATCTCATAAAATACTTTCTCGAGACCATTTTCTTTGAGTTTAACGGTCAAAATTTTATAAAGTTCTTGCGGAGACAAACTTTGATCCAAATATTGTTTTTTATCCGGATCCAAAAGCCACGCCGCCACACCCAAATCAAAATATTCCGCCGGCATCTTTTTCCCCGCTAGCGTCAATTCTTTTAACTTTTCTTTTAAATCAAACCCTATCATAGCATTAACCGCTTCACTAAACTCATAAAACCCAGCTCGCCAAAATACTTTTTGGCCGATTCCACATCTATCGGTTTAGCCCTCAAATCTTCGAGACTCGCTATATCGAGCGGAACATCGCGCTTGATAATCGCCAATTTTTTTGACAACAAAGCTATATCTTTCTGATCGACGATTTTCTTCAAAACTTTATCGGGAATGATGCCCAGCGAATTATAAACCTCCTCGATATTTCCAAATTCTTTGATTAGAGGCTGAGCGGTTTTGGGGCCAACGCCCTTAACCCCGGGAATGTTGTCAGATGCATCTCCCGTAAATCCCTTGAGATCAGGAAGTTGAGACGGTTTTAACTCGTATTTAGCGACCACCGCCGCTTCATTATATAATGCGGTCTCGGTAATGCCCTTAATCAAAAAATGCACGACAACCTTATCCCCCTCGACGAGCTGAAAAGTATCGGCATCGCCGGAAAAAATAATTACTCGCAAATCTGGCTCTTTTTTAAATCGTTCGGCGAGAGTTCCAATCATATCGTCAGCCTCAAAACCGGCTTTCTCCACGACCCTTATCCCGAATTGCGAAAAAAGTTCGTGCGATTTTATAATCTGGGATATGAGTTCGCTCGCCGCCGGTGGACGATGCGCTTTATATTCCTTAAAAACTTCCTTACGAAAAGTCGGTTCAGGTCGATCAAAACAGGCGGCGATATAATCAGGCTTGATCTCCCTCCAAATTTTCAAAATCACCTGCGATAATCCATAAACCGCGCCAATCGGCTCACCTTGGGGCGTAGTAAGTGGCGGCATCGCGTGAAAAAACCGATGTATCAGCGAATTCGCGTCTATTAAAAGTAGAGTTTTCATTACTATTATTTTACTCTTCATCAACCGTCATTGCGAGGTACCCCGAAGCAATCTCGCGTTAGTATCATAAAAAATAAACTCATAAATCAATCTCTCGCTCACTTTCAATCTCGCCATGCGAAAATTTTATAAAAATAGCGTTTTTCGGCAAAATATCGGCCACCTTGTCCGCCCATTCGATGACGATAATATTTTGTGGATTTTTTAATAAATCCACAAAACCAAGATCCGATAATTCTTTGGATGAATCCAGCCGATAAGCATCGATGTGATAAAAATTAGAAAATCGCGTATCGCTTAAGGTGTATCGTTTAAGAATTAAAAAAGTGGGGCTGGTTATTTTTTCCTTAACATCAAGCGCATGAGCCAGCCCTTGAACAAAAGTCGTCTTTCCGGCACCGAGATCGCCTACCAGCGCCAAAACCACTGCCCCCGCTCTCGGCCCAGATTTTAAAATCTTCTTTGCCAAATCTCCGGCAACTTTTTTTGTCTCATTATCACTTCCAGTAACCATCAATTTTCCATTATACGCCTCGCTGTGAAAACCGCTACAAATCCGAAAACTATTCCGATGGTCGCTGTAGTTATCCAGAAAGAGACGGGCATAAAATCCGCGGCGATAGCTTGAGCTTCGAAAATATCTTGCTCGATAAGTCCCGGCTCTTCGGAAAAGTAAAACTCCCCGTTTTTTGAAACCATCGCCCCATCGCGCGCCACACCACTATAAGCGAGGCGGTCAACGATGTTGCCGCGCGAGTCGTATAAAAAAACTTCATCGCCTTTATTGCCCAAAGAAATTTTAGTTTCGGAGTTTCGCAATATTAATTCACTCCAACCGGCAATTCGTTCATTAAAAAACAAGAATGTCTTGCCGGAAGCATCTTTTAGAGACCAACCCAAAAGCGGAGCGACCTCCGCGCCATCATTTCCCAATTTAATCCATTCTCCGCCGACATCGCTCCCGGGCGGATTTGGGTAAAGTTCTTTGATAAAAACCATATAAACATTAAAGCACAAAAGCACAAAAGCACAAAGATCGTCTTCGGTGCTTTCGTGTTTTAGTGTCCTATACCATCTCCCCGTCTTTGGGGTGCCTCAACCCCAAATGCCGATACGCCTCGATGGTCGCCATGCGCCCCGACGAAGTGCGCAACAAAAAACTGAGACGCATCAAATACGGCTCATAAACATCTTCGATGGTATCCGGGTCGTCGCTCAAGGCCGCCGCGAGAGTGTTGATGCCCACCGGCCCGCCATAATATTTTTTAATAATCAACTCGAGTAACCGCCGATCAGTCACCTCCAGTCCCAAGTGATCTATTTCCAGCATTTCTAGAGTTTTTTTAGCCGCCTCCTCGTCAATTTCCGTCAGATTATTCACAGAAGCATAATCGCGCACCCTCTTCAGAAGACGATTCGCGGTGCGAGGGGTAAAACGGGCGGCTAGAGCAATGCTCTTGACAGCGCCGGGGTTTATATTAAGATTAAGAACTTGCGCTGATCTTTTGACAATTTGTTCTATATCTTTCACTTCGTAGTAATCCAGTTTATATGAAGCGCCAAAACGCGATCTTAGCGGCCCCGAAAGTAGATGTGGTTTGGTGGTGGCGGCAATAAGCGTAAAAGGAGGCAAATCCAGGGACAATGCACGGGCAGCCGGACCTTTTCCTATCATCATATGGAGCTTTCTGGTCTCCATAGCCGGATAAAGCACTTCCTCAATCAAGTGGTTTAATCGGTGAATTTCATCGATAAAAAGGACATCATTAGCTTCCAAATTAGTGAGGACGGCGGCAACATCGCTCATTTTTTCGAGCGCCGGACCGGATGTGACCCTCAGGTGGGCTCCCATCTCTATAGCTACGAGATAAGCCAGCGTAGTCTTCCCTAGCCCCGCCTGCCCATAAAAAAGCAGATGGTCGGGAGCTTCGCCGCGAATCTTCGCGGCATCCAAAATAACCCGCAAATTGCGCTTTACGCTGTCCTGACCGATATAATCAGACCAGCTCTTCGGTCGTAAAGTGGATTCTATTGTTAATTCCTCGTTATTATCCATACAGGCTATTGACAAAATGCGTTTTATTTGCTATAATGTCAAAAGGTTTAATTCTGCTCATTTTATCGCAAAAAGTGAAAGACTTCGCAAATATTGGTCTGTGGGCGGGAATTTTCTTTAGTTATTGGATGGCTTGGTTTCGGCTGGGCCTCTCCTCAAGAAAATTCTAACCTCTTTTAATGTTTCATTAAAAGAGTTTTCTATATATTTTCGCTTTAATTAGCGATCATGCCCACAGACCAATATTCACGAGTTCAAATTGATTTTTTAATTTACCATCTTATCGGCCCCGTCACACTTTCTATCTCGGACAAACTCGTGACTCCTAAAAGCGCTTTTAATATTCCATCTTCTTGCACCGCGACCATCCCCTGTTCTTTGGCGAGCTTTGTAAATTCACCCTCGCCCGACTCAGCCCTGATCGCTTTTTCCACCTTCTCGTCCACTAGAAATAATTCGAATATTCCGGCCCGCCCGCGATAGCCAAATCCGCCGCATTTCTCGCACCCTTTTGGTTCAAAGATTTTTATATCTTTCATTGTCGGCTTCGCCACTTTTTCCGGCAGTCTCTCTAAAAACCTTTTTATATTAACCTCCATTTCAACGGATATTTTTTGCGACACTCGGCAAACACCGCACAACCTCCGAACCAATCTCTGGGCGATGATAAGATTGACCGCGGGCCCTATGCTAACCGGCTTTACCCCCAAATCAATGAGGCGAGGAATAGCCGCCGGAGCATTGTTGGCGTGAACAGTCGAAAAAACCAAATGTCCAGTCAGGGCCGCCTGCAGAGCCGTCTCGGCGGTTTCTTTACTATTTATTTCACCAACTAAAATAATATCCGGGTCTTGCCGTAAAGACGCCTTGAGGGCCGCCGAGAAATCATAACCTCGTTTAGCGTCCACCTGCGTCTGCTCTACTCCTTCGAGTCGATATTCTATCGGATCTTCAATCGTAATTATTTTAACTTCCGGCTTAGCCTTTGACTTCAAAAAAACATAAAGCGTGGTGGTCTTGCCGGAACCTGTTGGTCCGGTGTTTAAAATCATTCCATTTGGCTGTTTGAGTTCGTTTTCCAAAATCTTCAGATCATCGCTCCGAAAACCTAAGTCGCCGAGACTCATCGAAAGCGCTTCAGCGTAAAGTATCCGAAGCACTATCGTCTCCGCAAACTCTGAAGGCACAACCGACGCCCTTATCTCCACTTCTCCCCCACCCAACATCATAGTAAAACGACCGTTTTGCGGCTCATCTGTCACATTAAGTTTTAACTTGGAAAGAAGTTTGACTCTTGAGGTTATGGAATGATAAATCTCGCTGGAAAATTTGCCGGTGACATCGTGCAAGACTCCATCTATCCGATATCTCAATCGCACCATCTTTGCTTCAGGCTCAAAATGAACATCGGAAGCCCGTTGGACTATGGCCGCTCCCAAGACCAAAGCCATAACATCCTCTGTTTTGGCAATCTTCTCGTCCAGCTCATCCACTGCTTTGGAAATGTCGGCAAAATGGGCAAACTTTGATTTATAAACTTCAAAAACAGTGGCGCCGACTTCAACCGAACCGGTAATATGCGCGGAGCTTTTTGGCGCTCTGGCGTAAAGCGTCCAGCCATACTCGAGACTCGAATTTGAAACTATAAAAATAGTTAATTTAAAATTATCTTTTTCTAGTTTTTTGATTAGCTCATAAGTTTTTACTTTGTTTGGGTCAAAAACAGCTATCTCCAGTTTATTACCGGTGATTTTTAATGGCGCAACCAATGCCTCCCGCGCCTCGCCTTCGTTTATTTTTCCAAGCGACTCCATCTCAATGGGCGCGGCGCGCAAATCCAGATAACTCAAACCAAGCTCTTCGGCGCGCCTCCTAGCATCGCGCTCCTCAGATTCTCGTCTGACTACTAAGAGTTTTTCCTCTAAGACTCGGGGCATATTTAAACTTTATTAAATTTTTTTTCATTAAACAAGCTCACAAAATACAAAATTGTAAAAATTGACTTTTAGACATTTATTCGATATGCTAAATATTGGATTTTTGACAACAGCCCCACTGCACAGTAGAGGAGTCCACAATGAAGATTCCGGCCGCGCTTTTGAGTATGCTAATCTTCTCGGGTTGTTATCTACTGCCAAAAGATCAGGTGGGTATGACCCCGGGCATCACGGTGCTAAACAACACCAATCTTCGCTTGGTCTTAGTAAGAGATGGGGTAGAAATGTCCGGCGCACTTCTGCCCGGCGAACACCTGTCCATCGCGGTCGTCCAATGGTATGACAACCGCACCACAAACATCAGTCTTATCATCAAAGCGTATGACGGTATGAAGTTTGTCGGCGCGGGCAAACGAGATTTCTGCGTCAGCCACAGCTATTCAAAGTATGACATGCAGTATAGCAACAATCTCCCACACGCAATTACTCGTCTAAAATGACACCATAGCCCTCTCGGATGAATGATATAAAAAGACACCGAAATTGATAGGTATATAATAGAGCGAAAAGTCGTTTATACAACTCTAAATATATCTATCACATGATGAATTTCGAA
>ORMF010279599.1_pt1 | contig 42669 bp, 38 predicted proteins | sample 1779871 | NCBI WGS metagenome assembly ORMF01 (sample SAMEA104232316, study PRJEB22302) | groundwater metagenome | biome: forest; feature: aquifer; material: groundwater | place: USA | collected 2011-08-07 | depth 5.4 m
ATTTTATGAGTGTCACCATCACCACGCAGGGGCTGTCCAAAGAATATCGTGTTAACGCGCGGCCAGCATCTTTTCGCGAGCTGCTCAACCGCCTATTGACCGGCGGCCGCGCTGGCGCTGAACATCAAGAGACCTTTTGGGCGCTCAAAGACGTTTCTTTTGAAGTCCAGCAAGGCCAGGTTGTCGGTATCATCGGGCGCAACGGGGCCGGAAAAAGCACACTTTTGAAAATACTCTCCCGCATCATCGAGCCGACGGCCGGCCGCGCCGTGATCCACGGGCACTTGTCGTCGCTGCTTGAAGTAGGCACCGGCTTCCATCCCGATCTCACCGGCCGCGAAAACGTTTACTTGAACGGCGCCATCCTGGGCATGAAGAAAGCCGAGATCGAGAAAAAATTCGATGCGATTGTCGCGTTCTCCGAAATAGGCAAATTCATCGACATGCCGGTCAAGAGGTATTCCAGCGGCATGTACGTCCGTCTGGCGTTCGCTGTCGCGGCGCATCTGAACGCCGAGGTCCTCTTGATCGACGAGGTGCTGACAGTCGGCGATGCCGCGTTCCAGAACAAATGCCTGTCCAAGATACAAAGCCTGATGCGTCAGGGCACCACCTGTCTTTTTATCTCGCACAATATGCATCTGATGCAGATCATCTCAAAGCAATGCCTGTATATCGACCAGGGCCGTGTCCGTTATTTCGGCGATTCCGCCGACGCCGTGCAGCTTTACATGAAGGCGCTGAGCACGGTTATCCCAGACGAACAGGACGCCGCCTCCGGCAAGCAGGAGGGTCGGGCCGGTTGCCAGATCGTCTCGGTGCAGTCGGGGTCGGCGGACGGTTCGGATGAAATTGAAAGCGGGGATGACCTCTATGTTCGTATCGCTTACGAGTTGACCCATTCCGCGTCCGAGGTTTATTTCAATACTTCGATTTGGTCGGAGAGCGGTCTACCGGTGACCACCGCCGATAACCGCTTCGAGGGCGGCATCTCCGGGTTGCCACGGAAAGGCAGCGTGGTCTGCCGTTTCCCGGCCGCGATGCTGGTACCCGGCAAGTATTTTGTGAAAGCCCATGTCTTGAGCCCCGTGAATTGGCCGCTGGCCTCGTTCGGTCTGGGCGACGGGAGGTTTAACGGGTTTTCCGTGAAGCTGGCCGCGGTGCCCACGGTCACAGGCATGAACTGGCATATTAACCAGTCGGATTTCGGCGTGGTGAAACTGCCGTATGAGTGGAAGCTCGACCGCAAATGAAGTCGGCGGCGTTCGTGGTCTCAAGACAATATGTGGATGCCATTCCTTGTCTGCGCGAGCCCATCGAATGGCTGGCCAATAAAGGCTGGAAAACAGACGTCTTTACAGTGGCATCGACGTTTCACCTGACGCCATCATTTATGAGTCCGAACGTACGCGTGTACACGAACGGTCTTTCCAAGGGCGGTATGCTGCGCACGCTTTCTCAACTGGCGCTGAAGTGGCCTCGTTACGACTGTATCTTTGCCGTCCCTCAGGCGGACCTTTACTATGCGAGTTTGATCGCGCAGGCGCTCGGGATCCCGCTGATTTGTATATCGGACGAACTCTATGTATCGGATCCGGCGGCACCCGTCCAAAAGAAATGGAAAAGAAGGGAGATCAAGGCTCACAGGAAGGCTCTTCTCACTATTGCGCTCACAGCCGAGCGGGCCGCGTTTGTGCGCACGCAGCACGCGCTGGCGGAGTCCCATCGCATCATGGTGGTCCCCAACGCGCCGTCCGGAGAATCACGCAGGCTGCGCAGCCGCTATTACCGTGATGCTCTGGACATACCGGACGGCAGCGTCGTGCTTTTGCATGCCGGCAGCCTCTGGTGTCCGCAGACCCAGTTGCTGATGCAGGCGGCCTCGGGATGGACGGGACGCCATGTGGCGGTATTTCAGGGGCGGATTAAAGGGATGTTTAAGGAAAAAAAATTGACGCCATGTCTGCGATTTCAGGATTTAGTGCTGCCTTCGGGCTTGATGGATTATGCCGTCTCTTCGGCGGATATCGGCGTGGGATTGTACGAAGAAAATGACGGACTCGGACTGGTCGGCGTAGCTTCCAGTAAATTGGGCGTGTATTTGAAGAACGGCTTGCCTGTGATCTTTTCGAAACTGCATTCGTTCCGTTTCATCGAAGAGAATGGCTTGGGCATTTGTGTCGACAGCGTGGACGCGATCCCGTCGGCCGCCGACCGTATTCTTGGCGATTATGGGCGCTACTGCGCGAACGTGAAAAAATTCTATGACGAAAAACTCAATTTCGATAAAAATTTTGGGCCTGTGGCCGCCGTGTTGAACGGCTTATGAAAACACAGATACCGATCAGCGAGCAAGAGACTTTCATCCGGTCCAACCACGGGTGGTTTTACATGGACTGGAGGGGACTATTTCGCTACAGCGACCTCTTAATACTGCTGGTCAAGAGGGACTTTATCGCCAAGTACAAGCAGACGCTGCTCGGTCCGCTGTGGTTCATACTGCAGCCGCTGGCCACCGCGTTGGTCTTCTTCGTGATCTTCGGAAAATTCAGCGGCATCCCCACCAACGGTGTGCCGCCGGTCTTGTTTTATCTTTGTGGTCTGCTGGCCTGGGCGTATTTTGCGCAGAGCTTGAACACTATCTCTCTGGCGCTTGTGAATAACGCTTACATTTTTGAAAAAGTTTATTTTCCGCGGCTTATCGTCCCGTTTTCAATTGTGATCTCCAACGGGATCGCATTTGCTGTGCAATTGACTATTTTTCTGATCTTTTATTTTTATTACAATTTTTTGACACCCAGCGGCGCCGTGATTAATTCAAACCGATTCCTGCTGGTTCTGCCGTTTCTGATGCTGCAGACGGCGGCCATCAGTTTGGGTGTGGGTCTGTGCATCGCATCGGTGTCAGTCAAGTACCGGGATTTCCACCACCTGGTGGGATTTATGACACAGCTTTGGATGTACGCGACACCGATTATTTACCCGATGTCCATGGTGCCTGAGAAATGGCGTTTTGTATTCGCGCTGAACCCGATGGCCGTGGTCGTCGAGAGTTACCGTTACGCGTTTTTCGGCATCGGGTACATTGATTTGAAATACCTCATGGTGTCGGTTGTCATGACACTGCTGCTGCTGGCCGGGGGCCTGCTTTTTTTCAACCGTGTGGAAAGATCTTTCGTAGATACGATTTAGGGGCCTATGGAACCGATCGCTGTTTGCACCGTCATCACAAAAAATTATCTGGCCCACGCGCGTGTGCTGGCCCACTCCTTAGTCGCGCATAATCCGGGCAGTAAGCTCTACGTGCTTGTGGCGGACAGTCCCGACGGCTATTTTAAGCCTAACGCAGAGCCGTTCGAAACGTTGTTCTTGCAGGACCTGCAGCATCCCGAGGCGGTCGCGGACATGTGCTTTTATTACGGCGCGCTTGAGCTTTGTTGCGCCCTGCGCGCCGCACTGCATGAGTACATGCAGCGTAAGACGAGTCACTCACGTTGGGCATTGATAGACCCGGACGTCCTGATCTGTAGTTCGCTTCAGCCGGCTTGGGAGAGCATGAAAGACCATTCTGTTTTGCTGACGCCGCACGCGCTCAGCCCTTGCGAAGATAACGGGCAATACCTCCTGGAGAGGACATTTTTAGGTCACGGCATTTATAACGGTGGTTTTGTCGGCGTCACACGCTGTCCTGAATCCGGCGAATTCATTGCGTGGTTTCAGAAGCGGCTCATGAACCACTGTTTCTCAGCACCGTCATCCAACCAGTTCGTTGAGCAATTATGGCTCAACCTCGTGCCTCTTTTTTTTCCTAAAACTGGGGTCTTGAAGCATCCGGGCGTCAACGTTGCGCGTTGGAATCTGCACGAGAGGGCGCTGGTCGAGGTTTCTCCGGGGCGCTTTTTGTCCAACGGAGAGCCATTGATTTTTTTTCATTTCAGCGGGTTCGATCCTATGGTACCGGGGAAGCTGTCAAGGTATTCGAACCAGCTTACGACGGATCCGCCGGCGTTGGCGCGTCTTACGGAAATCTACCGCTCGAAGCTCTTCGAAAACGGCTATCCAGAGACCATCCGTTATCCCTATACGTTCTCGCGCTTCTCGACCGGCGAACCGGTCACTAGCACGATGAGGCATGTTTATAACTACGAGCTGATGATCGGCAAGAGGCATTTTCATGGCTCTCCTTTCGACAACGCGCCGTATTTCAGATCAACGACTTCTCCCCTACGCAGTATGGCCCGTTCGGTCCGTAATTGGGCGCGGCGCGCACGGCAGCGGCCAGCCGAAGGGCGGCTATGAGACCCGTGATCGAAATCGAAAGTCTATCCAAGCGTTATCGCATAGGCGCCGTAGGTTATACGACACTGAGGGAAACATTCAACCGGTTGTGGACTTCGAAGAACAAAAAAAACAGAGCCCCAAAGCGCGATCTTTGGGCGCTGCAGAACGTTTCATTTTCTGTGCAGAAGGGCGAAATTGTTGGTATCCTGGGCAGAAACGGCGCAGGAAAGTCGACGCTGCTCAAGGTACTCTCCCGCATTACTGAGCCCACCTCGGGGCAGGCGGTGGTGCGCGGCCGCGTGGCGTCCTTGCTGGAAGTCGGCACCGGCTTCCATCCCGAGCTTACCGGGAGAGAAAACGTTTACCTGAATGGCGCGCTGCTGGGTATGCGAAAGGCCGAGACTGCCAAAAAATTCGACGCAATTGTCGATTTTTCCGAGATGGAAAGCATGATCGACACGCCGGTCAAACACTATTCCAGCGGAATGTACGTGCGCCTGGCGTTCGCCGTTGCCGCGCATTTGGAGTCGGAGATCCTATTTGCCGATGAAGTGCTCGCGGTCGGCGATTCCATGTTCCAGAAAAAATGTCTGGGAAAAATGGACGACGTGGCCCAGCAGGGCCGCACGGTGCTTTTCGTCAGTCACAACATGCCCAGCGTGCTGAGGCTTTGCCAGCGCTGCGTGATCCTGCAGAACGGTCGGCTGACCGCCAGCGGTCCCGCGGGTGAGATGGTCCAGCAATACATAAAGTCTGCCGGCGAGCCTTCCGCGCAGGTGGTCTGGCCGCTCGAGACTGCGCCGGGTAACCTCACGGCAAAAATAACGGCGATACGCGTGCTCAATCCCCAAGGCCGAGCCGAAAACGAAAATTTCATATCCCGGTCTGTGACGCTGGAAATGGAATTTTGGTGCTCGGGCCAGGACGCCGCGGTGATTACGCCTTCTTTTCATGTAAACAGCGCCGGCGGCACGCGTGTGTTCTCGACAGCCCCCTACGAGGACCCTGTGTTGGGCAAGAAAAGTTACGCCCGTGGTTTCCATAAAATACACTGCATAGTCCCAGCCTGTTTTTTCAACTACGGTCACTACACCGTTTCAGGACTGATCATGCGCAACATCAACGAAGTGATGGTGATCCGCGAGGACGCCGTTTCTTTCCGCATGAATGACGACGGCGTCGGCCGCGGTGGTTATACCGGCGAATGGGGCGGCGTGGTCCGGCCGCTGTTTGCTTGGGAATGGCGTTTTTTGGGGGAAAAGGTTTGATGCGAGTGATGCAGTTGGCGCATGGCATCTATCCGTTCAGGAACGCGGGGGTCGAGGTGTATACCTACGAGTTGGGCAAACAGCTCATGGCCCGCGGGCATGAAGTCGTGGCGGTGGTGCCCGCCAACGGGACCGGACGTGAGCACGCGGAGATGGAGGTGTTCTCATTGCCGGTGCCTGAGAGAGATTATTTTTCCTGTGACGTCAACGTCCGCGACTGTGAGCGCATCAGCGAAGTTTTTGAGAAATTTGTGCGGCACTGGCGTCCTGACATCATCCACGTGCAGCACCTGATCCACATGGGCTGGCGCGCGCTGCCGCGCCTGGCCGAACTCAACGTCCCTTTTTTGATCTCTTTGCCGGATTACTGGTTTTTGTGCCAGCGCGTGCAGAGGATGTGCGGCGGGTCTTGGACGCTTTGCGCGGCCAAGTGCAAAGGCGTGTCCCCGTTGCATCGTCCACTGGCTTTCGTGAAAACAATCGCTTATGACTGTTATCGTCGGAGGAGTATTTTGTCTTATTTGAATGGTAGCCCAGCGCCGCTGATTTCCATTAGCGCCCGTACCGCAGAGATCTATGAGGAATCCGGCGTGGACAAAAGCCGCGTTGCCGTGCAGAGTTGGGGCATTCCTCTGGAGAAGTATATCGCCCCGGTGCGAGACAAGGCGTCTGGGCAGGCAACGGCGTTTGGGTTTATTGGGGCGCTGCTTCCTATCAAAGGGGCGGAGGTTTTAATCGAGGCGTTTAAAAAGGCGGAGCTTAACGCGACGCTGGATATCTATGGGTCAGGCAACCGGGCCTATGAGGACAAATTAAAATCACTTTGCGCCGGACAGCCGATACGCTTTCACGGCGCCTACAACCATACGGAGCTTCCCGAACTTTTGGCGGATGTCGACGTCTTGGTGGTCCCGTCGTTATGGGAAGAGGCCTACGGCCTGGTGGTGCAGGAAGCGTTGGCCTTGAAAAAGATCGTCATCGCCTCGGCCACCGGCGGTTTGGCCAACCAGATAGAGCATGGCATCAACGGTTTTCTTGTCAAGGTCAATGACGTGGATTCGCTTGTCGGGCAGATGCGTTATGTCAACGAACACAGGCACGGCATCGCCGCCCGGCTGGACTTCAACAAAAATTTACGTGACATAGCTGACGACGCCGAGCGGTTTGAGCAGTGGTACGCATGGACAATAAAAAACTGGAAAGCTCTTTGTGCGAAGGCGGTGTCGGTATCCGACTTTGGCCGCATCGACAAGGTTTGCGCATGAACCCGTCTGCCGGTCCGAGTGTTTGCCTTCTGGTCCTGAACTACAACGGACAGCGGCATCTGACCGAATGCCTCGGCTCGGCCCTTGAGGCCGCCAAAAAGTATGGCGGCCGCTGTCCTGTCGTGTTTGTGGACAACCACAGCTCGGAGGACGACGTGGAGTTTGTGCGTGGGCGCTTCCCGGCCGTCGAGATAGTGACGATGAAAAAAAATGACTACCTGTTCAGCTTCAACGAGGCCGTCGCGAGCCGCCGCGAGGACGTGGTGGTGCTGCTTAACAACGACATGCGTTTCGACCCGCTTTTTATCGGGCCGCTCTTGGACCCTTTCCGTGACGCGGACGTGTTCGCGGTGACGGCCAAGGTGCTGGACTGGGCCGGCCGCGTGGTGACTACAGGCAAACGGACAGCCTACTTCAGAAACTTCTGGTTTTACAAGCAGTGGGATCACACCCAGGATGCCGAATGCCTCACGCTGGACGCGGGCGGCGGGTACGCGGCGTTCCGACGCAGCATGTTTTTGCAGCTCGGAGGTTTCGACCCACTCTACCACCCGGGTTACTGCGAGGACACGGACCTTTCGTACCGTGCCTGGAAGAGAGGGTGGAAGGTGGTCTATGAACCGCGCAGCCTGATCTACCACAAGATCAACGCCTCGTTCGGTCAAATGCTCGGGCCGGACAACGTGACGCGGCTGATACGCCGCAACGAAGTGCTTTTTACGGTTAAAAACTGCGGCGGGTGGATTTTTACGACGGTGTATCTGGCGCTTTTACCCTGGCGCGCCGCCAAAAATTATTTCACCGGGAACGCGCCTCTGGCGCACGGGATCCTGCAGTCTTTGACGCGTATCCCACGTGCGTTGGCCGGGCGTTGTGCCGAGAACGGCAGTGCGCGTCTGCCCGAACGCGTTTTTCTCGCGCGCTTGGCCGGAGGCAAACTCGACTCATGAAACGGGCCGTGCACTTTTTTACCACGGATTCAAAGCCCAGGACCGGCGGCGTCGCCGAATTCGTGCATCAGTTGGCGCAGAATCTGGTCAAGGATTTCGACGTGCGTATTTTTTCAACGGTGCCCGGCAGCGCCGCTATTCAGGCCAACTATGAGGTGCATAAAATCGAGTCCCGCCCGGGACGCCGCCTGGGAAGCAAAAAGGGAGACGGTTTTTTTCTGACACGCAGAGTCAACACGTTTCTTTATTACGGATTGTTGGCGCGGTTGTCCGGAGACGAAATCGCCCATTCAAAAGCGCAAAACGCAGTCGCTGTCGTTCCTTACTGGACCATAGAAAGCCATTTTTGGTGCGCCGCCTGCCGCCAGTTTGGCGTGCCTTATGTGCTGATGGGCCAAGGTAAGGAATTCACCGAAAATTTGAGAGGGCCCGCCAAGGGTTGGATGAGGGAGGATTTTCTGAAGGCCAGAAAGATCGCGGTCAACAGTTCGGCCACGGGCAACTTGATGCGCGAATTTTTATCTCGAGACCTCGTGTTTGAGGTGATACACCCGCCCGTGGACACGGAGATTTACAGGCCGCCGGACGCCGGGGTGCTGGCGCGCCGGCGCTCGGAGCTGGGGATAACCAACGGCGCGCCCGTGATGCTGACCGTCGCGCGTCTAGTGCGGCGCAAAGGCATTGACTTGGTTTTGCAGGCGATGGCTTCTTTGCGGGCTGATTTCCCGGACCTTCGCTATGTGATCGCGGGCGACGGACCGGAGGAAGAAAACGTGTTAAGGCAAATCAAAGAGTTGGGCCTTGTAGGACGCGTGACGTTGGTCGCGGGTGTCAGCGATGCCGATAAATGGGTGCTTTACGCGCTATGCGATCTCTTCGTGATGCCCAACCGTTTGCTCGACGGTAGTGATTGGGAGGGGTTCGGTATAGTGTTTCTAGAGGCGGCGCTGGCGGGCAAGGCCTGCATCGGCGGAAATAACGGCGGTGTCCCTGACGCGGTGGTGCAGGGTCTAACCGGCCTTTTGGTGGACACCGACGCCCCCGGCGAGACGGCCGGGGCTATTCGGGCGCTGCTACGCGATGAAACCCAGAGGGTAAATATGGGAAACGCCGGAAGGCAGCGTGTTTTAAACGAGTTTAACGCAAGACGTCTGGCCGAAAGGTTCGCTAAAAAATGCCTGGATTAAAATCGATGATAAAACAAGTCGCCCGGTCATTGCCCGGGCCCGTTCGCGAGCCGTTAGTGCAAGTGCTTTGCCGATGGAAGCGAAATGAGGCGGTACATGCGCTCGAGGACTATCGCGGCCAGACGGCCTATTTACCGGCGCAAAAAATCGAGGAATTGATGCGGACGGGTCACCGAGGGCCGGACAAGATACGTTACGACCTTGACGGGTTGGAGATAAGGACTTCGGAGAAAATGTCCCAACTGGTTTCCCGCCTGCCGCTGGCCAGCTGCGACAAGACTTTAGAGCTGGGCTGTATGGACGGCATGGTCGCGCGGGCACTGGCCCAGGCAGGAAAAAAGGCGATGGCCCTGGACTTGTCGCGCGACGCGTTCGAGGCCATGGCCCAGCAGAGCGGTGTCCAGTTCGTGCAGGGCGATGCCTGTCAAATGCCGCTTCCGGACGCATGCGTGGATCTGGTGTATTCTTTCGCCGCGTTCGAGCATTTCGACCGTCCGGAGGCCTGCGTGTCCGAGTGCAGGCGCGTGCTTAAAAAGGGAGGCTATCTCTATCTGAGTTTTGGCCCTGTTTACACCTCACCTTTCGGGCTGCACGCCTACCGTGAGGTGCCGATCCCGTACTGCCAGTACCTGTTCAAAAATGAGGACTTGATCGAGTACGCCAAACAAAATGGCTTAAGGTATCAGTGGCCGTTTGTGAATGGCTTCACCGTCACACAATACCAGCGCATCTGGGACAGGTTTCGCCCGGACTTCGAGGCGCTGTACTATAAAGAGCATCCCACCGGCGCGGTCGGCGCAGAGCTGATACGCCGCTTCCCGCAGTGTTTCAAGGGGCGGGTCGAGGATACCGACGATTTTTTCGTTTCGGCCATAGAGCTTTGTTGGAGGAAAATATGAGTGATGGGCTGGTAACGCTCGAAGCTTGCCCGAGCTGTGGCTCCGCACGCATCGTTCGTTATTCCTTTACGCCGGAACAGGAAAGGCGTGATAGCGTGCATTACGCTCAGTCGCATTGCAGAGATTGCGATATAGTCTTCAGTAATCCAGTTGCCACGGTCGAACAGCTTCGACGCCTGTACGAAGATTCTTATTACGAGGAAAAAGAGGAGTGCTTCAAAGCAAAAGGAAAGGATCTTGAGGCTCAGGTATTGCAGCGCGCGAGACAGGAGGAGGCAGCGATCCGTGGTATTGTCCTGCCTTACAAAAAAAGGGGTGTTTTTTTTGAAATAGGAGCGGGTTATGGGCCTCTGCTCAAGGCTGCGGAAAGGGCGGGATTTACCGCCAAAGGCATCGAGGCGTCAAAAAGCGCCGTTGAATTTGGCCGTAACACGCTCAAACTCGAGGGCCTAGAACACGGTATGTTTGACGCAAGACATTACCCGGAGCGTTACTGCGATTTTATTTTTTCGTTTCAAGTGATAGAGCATATTTTGAACTTACGCGAATTTCTAAAGGGGACTTACCGGATGCTGAAGCCAGGCGGGTGCATGTTTGTCGGCACCGAAAACCACAGAAACTGGTTAGTTCCTTACCGGCGAATGCGTTGTCGCTTAAAAGGCAGGCCGTTGCCTGAATTCCAGACAGCCAACCATCACACCTATTACTTTTCAGACAAAAGCCTCAAGCGACTCCTCAAGGCCAACGGTTTCGAAATATTAAAGACGCGCGTCTATTCGGTACCGCTGACTGTCATCAGGAGTTCACGTCTTCGCAGGCTGCTGTCGCTGTCGATCGCGCGCGCCTTGTATTTGGCGGACGTCTTGACGTTTTCAGGAAACCGTGTGCTGGTGTGGTGCCGGAGACCCGAATGAATAATCCCAGCCTGACCCTCTTTTTTCCTTGCTACAACGATGCCGGAACCATCGGCAGCATGATTGCTGCCGCGGACCTTGTAGCATCTGAATACACCAGCGACTATGAAATCCTGGTGGTTGACGACGGCAGCAGCGATTCCAGCCGCCGTTTACTCGAGCAGCTCAGCCGCAAATATTCGCACCTGAAACTTATTTTTCACGAAAAAAACCAAGGATACGGCGCCGCGCTGCGTTCGGGGTTTTGCAACGCCACCAAAGAGCTTGTTTTTTATACGGATGGTGACGGCCAGTATGACGTGTTTGACCTGAGGCATCTGTTGCCGATCATGCAGCCGGGCGTTGACGCGGTGAACGGGTACAAGATCTCGCGCAACGACCCTTTTTACCGCATCCTGATAGGCGAGACCTACGTGTTCCTGATGCGTCTGTTATTCAATTTTCACATACGCGACGTGGACTGCGATTTCCGCCTGATGCGCCGCCGCATATTCGACTCTATAGAGCTCAAGCACTCCAGCGGCGTGATATGCCTGGAGATGGTGAAGAAAACGGAGCTGGCCGGCTACCGCTTCGCCGAATACCCGGTCTCGCATTATCACCGCCGTTACGGCAGGTCGCAGTTTTTCAAGTTCGGCCGTTTGTTGCGTACGGCCGTGAACATCCTCGGCCTTTGGTGGGAAATCATGGTGCTTAAAAAAACGCCGCGAAATGTGGCACACCGCGACGAGGCCGTCGCGGCGCATGAAAACCCGACGCTGGGGCGCTGACTATGGGAAAAGAATCACTGACTCAACGTTTTGTAGATAAGCTGGCGGCGCAGCCGCTGACCTTCGACGCGCTGCGCTGGGTGCTGGAGGCCGGCTACCGTGGTGAGAAAGAGGTGCTGCGCCGGGAGGGCCTGTTGGATGCGCCGTCGGTGCTGGACCTGGGCTGCGGCACAGGCGCGATGGCGCCGTCGTTCGACCCGCGCCGGTATCTGGGCGTCGACATCAACCGCCGCTATGTCGATTGGGCCAGGCGGACTAAGCCCGCCCACCGTTTTGAGGCCATGGACGGCTCGCGCCTGAATTTGCCTGACGAGGGGTTTGATGCGGTGTTCATCGGGGGTGTTATCCATCATCTACCCGACGAGGCGGCGCTGGGGATGCTGCGTGAGGCCAGGCGCGTGGTGAAACCGGCCGGCTTATTTTTGATGTGGGAGGATGTGCCGACGCGTAGCGGCGGCAACTGGATAGGCCGCATGGTGCATCGCCTCGACGAAGGCGAGCATATCCGCGCCGAACGCCATTACCTGGATCTGGTAAGCTTGGTGTTCGGGCCGACGCGGCATTACGCGATGTCCAGTGGTGTCTGTGATTACTTGGTGGTTGTGTGGCGTGGCGGAGGAAATCATGCACACGTTTTTTAAAGGCAGGAAGGCGCTGATCACCGGCGGTGCGGGCTTCATCGGCTCGAACCTGGCGCGGCGTCTGGCCGCTTACAACTGCGAGGTGATACTGGTGGACTCGCTGATCCCCGAATACGGCGGCAATCTATACAACGTCGATGACATCAAGGACAAAGTCAAAATGGACATCGCTGACATCCGTGACGAGCATGCGATGTCTTATCTGATACAGGGCCAGGATTTTCTTTTCAATCTAGCGGGGCAGAACAGCCATTTGGACTCGATGACGGACCCGTACACGGACCTTGAGATCAACTGCAAAAGCCAGCTTTCGCTTTTGGAGGCCTGCCGCAAGAAAAACCCGAAGATCAAAGTGGTTTACGCCAGCACGCGGCAGATCTACGGCGTGCCCGACTACCTCCCCGTCGATGAGAAGCACCTGCTACATCCGACCGACGTGAACGGCATTAATAAAATGGCCGGTGAGTGGTATCACATCCTGTATAACAACGTGTACGGCATCCGCGCCACCGCGCTCAGGCTGACCAACACCTATGGTCCGCGCATGCGTGTCAAAGACGCACGTCAGACGTTTCTGGGATGGTGGATACGCCAACTAATCGAAGGCAAGACGATAGAGATATTCGGTGACGGACAGCAACTCAGGGACTTCAACTACGTCGACGATGTGGTCGAGGCGCTGCTTTTGGCGGCCGTCGATGAAAAGGCCAACGGCCACGTGTTCAACCTGGGTGACGAGAGACCCGTGTCTCTCAAGGACCTGGCGGCACTCATGATACAGATCACCGGCGAAGGCGAGTGCAGGCTCATCCCGTTTCCGCCCGAGAGAAAGATCATCGACATCGGACATTATTACGCCGACTTCCGGTTGATACAGAAAACGCTGGGGTGGAAACCCGTGACACCGTTGCGCGACGGATTAAAAAAGACACTGGATTTTTACAAGCTCAACAGAAAGCATTACTGGGAATGACACTGCGCGTACCGTTTCTTGATTTAAAAAGAGGTCTTCGTCCGCTGAGGAACGAGCTGAACGCGGCCATCGCCTCGGTGCTGGACGCAGGTGCGTTCATTTTGGACGGGAAAGTGGACGCGTTTGAAAAAGAGTTCGCGCGCTACTGTGGGGTCTCATCGGCGGTGGGCGTCGCCTCAGGCACCGACGCGCTGCATCTGGCGCTGCGCGCCTGCGGCGTGGGACAGGGTGACGAGGTGATCACCGTCGCCAACACTTGCGTCCCCACCATCGCTGGCATCCTGCAGGCTGGGGCGACGCCGGTGTTCGCCGACATCGACGCTTCAACGCTGACGCTGGATCCGGGCCGCATAGAAAAAAATATCACGCCGCGGACCAAGGCCATACTCCCTGTGCACCTGTACGGCCGATGCGCGCCGATGGAGGCTATACTAAAAATCGCGCGCGCCCATAAGCTGCGCGTCGTTGAGGACTGCGCCCAGGCGCACGGCACCCATTGGAATGGCAGGAAGGCGGGTGTCTGGGGAGATGCCGGTTGCTACAGTTTTTATCCGACCAAGAACCTCGGCGCTTTAGGCGACGGCGGCATGGTGGTCACCGGTGACGCGGCCGTGGCCGCGCGCGTAAGAGAGCTGAGGAATTACGGGCAGACGACGCGCTACCATCACGCGACACAAGGGTTTAACAGCAGACTCGACGAATTGCAGGCCTCGGTGCTTTTGGTGAAGCTCAAGTTTCTGGACGCGATGAACGCCAAGAGGCGCCGCATCGCTTTGCGCTACGCGCAGGAATTGAAAGGCTCGGCTGTCGTTTGCCCGCCGGACGATACAGGACACGCGTATCACTTGTTTGTGGTGCGCGTCAAAGAGCGCGAGCGCTTCCGCGTCGCTCTGGAGGCCCAAGGCGTGGAGACGCTGGTGCATTACGCTACGCCTGTCCCATTGCAGCCGGCGTATATCGCGTACCGCGCGTCGATGGCGGAGCTGCCCGAGACGTCCAAGGCCTGTGCCGAGGTCGTGAGCCTGCCGCTTTATCCCGAGCTCAGCGATGAAGAGGCCGCCGTGGTAGTGCGCGCCTGCAGAGGTTTCGCGTGATGCAGCCTTACGAATATGAAACCATGCGCCGCGTTGAGGATACTTACTGGTGGTACACGAACCTGCATGAAACGGTGGTTAGGACCGCGCACGAGGTTTTGAACGGTGCGCGTTCGGCGCGCGTGCTGGACGCTGGGTGCGGTACCGGCGGTAATCTGAGAACTCTGAGCGCGGCGTTCAAGGATGCGGAGATCACAGGTGTAGATCTGGAGCCGGCGGCAGTGCGTCTGGCCGCGGAGCGCGGCGTGGGCCGAGTGCTGCAGGCGTCCGTGGAATCGCTGCCCTTCGAAGACGCGTATTTCGATCTGGTGGTGTCGTTGGATGTGCTGTACATCCGCGGGCTCGACGACGCCAAGGCGGTGAAAGAGTTCCATCGGGTGTTGAAAAAAAACGCGTATCTGGTGTTGAACCTACCGGCGTTCAACATACTCAAAGGCGCGCATGACAAGGCCGTGCAAACGGCCAGACGTTATAATAAGAAAACCCTGAAGCGGCTGCTGTCGCCGCTGTTCGAAATTGAGAAGATGTTTTATTGGAATGTGTCGCTTTTTCCACTCATGGCTGTCTGGCGTCCGCTGAGCCGCCTGTTTTCTAACGGGCCTTCTCCGCGCTCGGACTTGAAGCTTTTGCCCCCGGCGCTGAACCGGTGCATGGTTTCCTTTATCGGTAGTGAGACGCGGCTGGCCGAGCGCCTGCCGTTACCATTCGGGTCGTCGGTTTTTTGCCTGGCGAAAAAGGTGGGGGTTTAAAATGCGCAAGACTTGGTTGATCTACGCGGCGATGGTTCCGCTGACGCTATTGGTAGCGGCGGCGCAGCTTTTTAGCTTCAGGCATTTGGTCCCCGGGCCGGACAGCATCGCCTATTTCGAGATGGCCGGCCAGATCGCGCGGCAGGGCTATGCGGAGGCCGTATCGGACCATTGGTCGCCGCTTTACGGATTGTATCTTTTTGCTGTCGGGAAAGTTTTTGGCCACAGCCTGCAGCAGGAACAGTTCACGGCGCTGGCCGCCAACGCGGTGCTCTATCTAGCGTGTTTTGCCGCGGCTTTTATGTTTATACGATCGCTGGGACGCCGCCTGTGGCCGGACGACGCGCGCTTTGCCGCCTGGGCGGTGTATGGTCTGGCGCTGGCCTTCTTTTTGCTGTTCGGGTTCACCAAGATCCATTTGCTTTTGCCCGACTCGATGGTATTCATCGGTGTAACGCTGAACCTTTGGGCCTGGTGCCACGCGTTTCAAAACCCGCGGCAATGGCGCTGGGTAGTGGCCGCGGCGGTGTTCGGCGGCCTCAGTTATTGGGCCCGTGCCAATCTGCTGCACTGGTCGCTGTCCGCGGCGTTTTTGGCCTGCCTGTTGTGCCCGGAGTGGCGTCTCGGCCGGCGCTTGGCCGCGGCCGCGCTTTTTTGTTTGGTACTGGCTGTCGTGGTCGCGCCTCAGGCGGCTGTGCTTTCCGAACAAAAGGGCGGTTTTACGCTGGGGGCTGGAAAAGTGCCGTTCGCCGAGATCTACGGCGCGGAGTGGAAAGAGGGGTACGGACGCTGGCCGCTACGCATGGCCGATGGCGACGTACGTGTTTTCACGGACCAGCGCCAGCTGAATTTTCCAGGCTTTTACGACCCGGGCCGCGAGTACGAGGACGCGATCATCTCTTTCCGATGGCGTTTGGCAGTGCGCGGTTTCTTGCGCGCCATGCATTCTCTTTTGTTCGGTTTCTGGAGCTCCAGCTTCGCGCTGCTTTGGCCGCTGCTATGGGCGACTTGGCCGTTTTTCCTTTTTGTTCCCGCGTTAGGCAAACAGCGGTGGACGCCGGATGATTCGACGGCCTGGTTTTTGACGCTGGCGGGATTGGCGGGCATCGGCATGCACCTTTTGAGTTTTTGCACGGGATATTATTTGCCGCCATACCTTTTTCCGTTTTTGACGGGCATTGCAATTTTGGCGCTCAACCACTCCGAGGATACGAACCGCTTGGGGCGCGCTCTGGCCCTGGTGGCCGCGGGGTTTATATGTGTCACTTGTTTGTCGACGCTGGCACTTTTCCGCGATGCCTCAAGGCAGTCGTTCAAACAAGGACATTCGGAAATGGTGCGTTTGGCCCAAGCGCTCGGCGCGCTGCCCCGGCCCGACGGCCAGTTGAGGAAGGTGGCGGTCGCGGGAAACTGGCTGGGGCTTTACGGTGTGCGGCTTTCCGGAAGCCAAGTTTACGCGGACGTGCCCGACGCGTCGGCGTTCGCGGACGCCCCACGTCTGGCCAGGATTTTGGAAGTACTTAAGGAAGAAGAGGTGGTCGTGCTTTTGGCGCAGGCCCCGGTCGCGCAGGAGTCGCGCCATTTGGATTGGAAAAAAATCGATGGCACATCCTGGTATCTTTTGAGTTTATGAGAATTGTGGTTTTGGAAAACAGACCCTCTTCATATTTTGGGGGACAAGAGCTCAGCCTCGTGGACGTGACTCAGGGGTTGGCTGAAAAAGGACATGAAATTATTTTTTTGCATGTCACCGACGGGGACCTTTTGGAGAGGTACCGCAAGTTCAGCGCGCGCGTGCTGCGTGTCGGGGGCGGGTACAGCGTTTCGAAGACAGGACGTCTGCGGTCGGCGCTTCAGTTTATCGGCAGTGTTTTTTCAGTCCCCCGGGGCGCGGACACCGTGGTTTACGCCAATCAATATCTGGACAGCTTGTTCGCCGCGGCGCTGGCCGCGTGGCAGGGCTGCCCGTTTGTTTGTCATTTGCGGTTGCCGCCTCCCGACATCTTTTGCGGGCAATACCGTCTGGGCATTTCCAGGGCCAACCGGCTCATCGCTGTCTCGAACAAAACGCGCCAGGACTACGTTGCGCGCGGTTTTAAGGCCGATGCCGTGGACGTGGTTTATAACGGGATCGCCGCCGACAGGTTTCCCCTACTCAAAGACCGCGAGACAGCCCGGCGAGACCTGGGTCTTCCGGCCGGCTCATTCGTCGTCGTTTATGCCGGACGCATGCATCCGGTGAAAGGCGTGCATGATTTGATCGACGCGTTTGCCGGACTGCTGCGATTTCACCCGGACAGCCGGTTGGTGTTGTCCAACCAACCGGGAAAACCCGACGAGGCCTTGGACGCTTACCGCAAAGAGCTCGAACAGCGTGTTGTCACGCTGGACCTCGAGCGTAAAGTGCATTGGATAGATCATTCAAAGGATGTGGCCAGGCTTTTCGGTATGAGTGATGCTGTGGTTTTGCCTAGCGTGTGGTCCGAGCCTTTCGGCCGCGTACTCATCGAGGCGATGGCCTGCGGCGTGCCCGCGCTGGGCAGCCGTGTGGGGGGCATCCCCGAAATCCTTTCGGAATCGTTCTCGGCATTCACCTTCGCTCCCGGAAGCCCGGATGACTTGTCGCGGCTCTTGTGCTCTCTGGTCGGCTGGCGCGAAAAAGACGCCTCGATGGCGGCGCGTTGTCGTGCTTACGTGGAGAGGCAGTTCCCAATTTACAAAACAGTGGACGGTGTGGAGATCTCGCTCTCGAGAGCGTTGCAAGACTACCGTTCGGGGCGCCGCGTCCCCGTGGTCGAGGGGGCGCTGCGATAAAAAAATGAAGATCTGCATCATCACTCACCATCAAGTCATTAACAACCCGCGACTTTACCGTGAGGCTGATGCGCTGGCCGGCGCCGGACATGCGGTACGCGTGATCGCGGTCAGACAAACGCCCGAAGACAGTATTTTAGACCAAAATCTTGCAGAGCAAAGCCGCTGGCGCTTACAGACCATTAATATCGAGAAAAAAGGCTCCGGTTACGCGGATTGGCTGCGCACGGGGCTGCGCTATAAGGCGGCCAAGAGAATCTGGTCGCTGGGGGGCGGCGGCAAACGCCTGGCCGGTTATGCCTACACGCGCACTTTTTCTGAGACCATCGGTCGTGTACTCAGCGAGCCCACCGATTTGATTATCGCGCACACGCAGCCTATGCTGGCGCCCGCGTATTTCGCCGCCCAACGGCTGGGCATCCCCTGGGGCTTCGATTGCGAGGACATTTTGAGCGAAGAGTACGGCGAAGGCACCGGAGACCCTTCGCATCAGAGGCTGGTGCGCTATGTCGAAAAGACCTTCATGCGCGAGGCCGCCTATGTGACGGCCGCGTCACCGCTTTATTTGCCCTGGCTGGAGCAGCACTGCGGCGTCAAAAATCCGGTGCTTGTGCGCAACCTGCCTTCGCTGGCCGACATGCCGGAAGCGCCGGTCCCGGGTTTCCCCGAAAAAAGAAAGCACCTGTCCTTGCACTGGTTTTCACAATCTGTCGGCCCGGAGCGCGGTATCGAAGACATCCTACGCGCGACGGCCCAGGCGCGTTTTCCGCTGGAGCTGCATTTACGGGGGACGCTGCTGGCTTCTTATCGCCAGAAGTTTGAGCGATTGATAAATATGCTGGCGCTGGAAAGGCGCGTATTTGTGCACGCGCGTGTGGCGCCGGGCCAGGTGATACGCAAAGCGTCCGAGCATGACATGGGCCTGGCGCTGATGCAGGCCTGCTCCGTCAACCATGAGATGGCCGTGCCGAACAAACTTTACTTTTACATGGCCGCGGGCCTGGCGGTGGCGGCAACGCGGACACCGGGACAGCAGGCGGCGCTTTCTGGTTTACCCGCGATGGGTTTTATGTACACACCGGGAGATCCCGAAGACTTGCGCCGGCAATTGACCCGTGTTTACGAGCACCCCGAGCTATTGGGCCAGTGGAGGTCCCAGGCGTTTCAGTTGGCGCGCACACAGCTTAACTGGGAGCGCGAAAAAGAAACGCTGATTCGTACCGTTGAAAAGGTGGCGGCCACCTGATGCGAAAGGCGCTCATTGTCGCGCCCGAGTTCCCTCCGTCGAACACGGCCGCTTCGCATCGCTCGCGACTGATTGCCTCACATTTGGGGCGCTTCGGATGGGAGCCGACGGTGCTGACGGTGCGCGAGGAGGCGATAGAGGGGCCGCTGGACGAGGGTTTGAGGTCTCTGGTCCCGGCGGGTCTGCGCGTGCTGCGCACGGCTGCGATACCGGTAAAACCGGTGCGCTGGATCGGGGATTTGGGGCTGCGGGTGCTGCGTCAGCATGGTCGGGCGATAGCTAAAATCTGCACAGGCGCGGACAAGCCCGATGTGCTGTTTATTCCCGGACCGCCCTGGTTCACGTTTCTTTTGGGCCCGGACACGCTGAAAAAATACCGTATCCCTTACGTGCTGGACTACATCGATCCTTGGACCAGCGCCTATTCGGCCAATGCCTCTTTTTGGAGCAAGAAGGGCATTTATCACCGGCTGGCGCTTCATTTTGAGCCGCGCGTGGTTAGGGCCGCGGGCCACATCGCCGCGGTCTCGGAAGGAATTTTGGAGGATTTGAGAAAGAAGTACCCGTTCCTGGAAGCCCAGCGCATGACGGCGTTGCCTTACGGAGCGAATAAGCAGGACTTCGAGGCGCTTTCCAGGCTTTCCGTGGCGCCGCCGGATTTTTCTCCGTCGGACGGGAACGTTCATTTTTGCTTTACCGGCGCGTTACAGCCCACCGGCGACTGGATGCTGCGGGGACTGTTTTCATCGGCCAACCGTCTGCGCCAAACGCGCGGGGACCTGTTTTCAAAACTGCGTTTTCACTTTTACGGAACCAGCAACCTGACCTGGGGGCGGGGCATGCATCGTGTGCGGGCTATCGCGCATGAGATGGGGCTGGACGACCAGGTCAGCGAGATCCCCGAACGCATCGATTATCTGAAGGCTCTAGCCGTGCAAAAAAATGCGAGCGTCAACATCGTGATGGGGTCAACCGAGGCCTATTATCACGCGTCAAAACTTTATCCGTGTCTGTTGGCCGGCCGGCCGCTTTTGGCCGTTTGCCATGAGGGTTCGAGCATCGCTCAGGTATTCAGGGAAATGCGCCTGGACGGATGCGTGACTTTCTCAGGCGAGCATGATGGAACGCTGGTGAGCCGCTTGAGCGAAAATCTCGAGAGGCTCGCTTTTTCAGGCAAGCCGCCTCAAGTCGAATGGGATCGTTTCGGGCGGTATTCCGCCGAAGGGGTGGCGAAGCGTCTGGCCGCGATTTTTAACCAGGTAACCGATACTTATGATGAAAGGTCCTGATATGGCGCAAGAAAAAACGGTGAAGCTGGGCGTGATCGGTCTGGGGCATTGGGGTCCCAACCACGTGAGGGTGTTCAGTCAATGCCCCGGGGCCGAAGTTCGTGTCTGCGCGGACCTCTCCGAAGACCGCCGTCGCCATCTGTCCAAGTTTTATCCGGCCATGCGCATGACCGCCGATGCCGGCGAGGTGATACGCGCCACGGATCTTGACGCCGTGGTGATCGCCACACCGGCCATGACGCATTTCGCGGTAGCCAAGGCCGCGCTGCTGGCGGGCAAGCATGTTTTGCTGGAGAAGCCGATGTGCGCGTCTCTTGAAGAGGCGCGCGAGCTCTTGGCGCTTCGCCAAAAAGCAGGGACTGTGCTGATGCACGGCCACGTCTTTCTTTATAACCGTGGTATACAGTATGTCAAAGAAAGCATATCGCACGGCGATTTCGGAAAAATACAATACCTCGACGCGACTCGCACAAACCTGGGGCCCATACGTACGGATGTGAACGTCATCCAGGATCTGGCGGCGCATGAGTTTGCCATATTCGATTATCTGTTCGGGGGGCTGCCGAACTGGATCTCAGCCTCGGGCAGCCGTCTTTTGGGCACACCCTATGAAGACGTCGCGTTCCTGTCTATAGAATACGGGGACGGTGTCTTGGCGCATGTCCACGTGAGCTGGCTGCACCCGCAGAAGATACGCTCCATGACCATCGTCGGGGATAAGCGCATGGTGGTGTGGGAGGACAAGGACGCCGAGCCCGTACGCATTTATGACAAGGGCGTCGCGGAAGAACCCTTCTATGATTCTTTCGGCGAGTTCCACCAGCTTCGCTTGCGTGATGCCGATATTGTGATCCCCAAACTCAGCGTGGGCGAGCCTCTACGCTTGCAGGCGGAATCGTTTCTAAGTCTGGTGCGCGGCGGCTCACAGCCGGCCGGACAGGCCGAGGCGGGGCTGCGCGTGATGCAATGTCTCGAGGCCGCCAACCGGTCGCTGCGTCAAAAAGGACAGCGCGTCTATCTAAAGGAGAAGCAGCCATGATAACGATACCCGGCCGTCGTTTCGTCAATATAGCGGACGATGTCCGCCTGGGAAAAAACGTCCAGATCTATGAATTTGTGAATCTTTACGGCTGTGAAATCGGTGACGATACTCAGATCGGCGCTTTTGTCGAGATACAGAAAGAGGCGACCGTAGGCCGCCGCGTGCGCGTGCAAAGCCACACCTTCATCTGCAGCGGCGTCACCATCGAGGACGACGTGTTTGTTGGCCATCAGGTGACGTTCATCAACGACCGCCGTCCGAGCGCTGAAAACGCGCGCAGCGGCCGCTGGAAATTGGAAACCACAACGGTTAAAAAAGGCGCTTCCATCGGTTCGGGCGCCACCATCCTTTGCGGCGTGACCATTGGCGAAGGGGCCGTGGTCGGCGCGGGCAGCGTGGTGACCAAGGACGTGCCTTCCGGGGCCGTAGTTGCGGGGAATCCGGCCGCGCGCATCCGTCAGAGGGAAAATAAAAAAATATGATTCCGCTGGTCAATTTAAAAAGGCAGCAGCAAGACTTGGCGCTTGAAATCCACAAGGCGCTCAAAGACACGCTCGGGCGGGCAGATTTCATACTCGGCCGTTCGGTCGGCGAGTTTGAGTCCGAGTTCGCGCGCTTCATCGGCGTCAGGCACTGCGTCGGTGTCGGCAGCGGTACGGACGCGTTGTTCCTGGCACTCAAAGCCATGGACATAAAAAAAGGCGATGAGGTCCTAGTGCCGGCCAACACGTTCATCGCGACGGCGTTCGCGGTCACGGCCTGCGGCGCCCTGCCTGTGCTGGTGGACTGCGACGCGCGTACCGCGACGTTGGACCCCGCGCTTTTGGAAAGGGCGATCACGCAGCGCACGCGCGCCATACTCCCGGTACATCTCTACGGTCAGCCCGCCGAAATGGACGCCGTGCTCAGAATAGCCAAGAAACACAGGCTTGCGGTGCTGGAAGACGCCGCGCAGGCGCACGGCGCATCTTATAAAGGAAAGAATTGCGGTACTCTGGGCCTGGCCGCCGCCTTTAGCTTCTATCCCGGAAAAAACCTCGGTGCTTTCGGCGACGCCGGTGCTGTCGTTACCAATGACTCAAAGCTGGCCTCGCGCCTACGCCTTTTAAGGAATTTCGGCTCGCCGGAAAAGCACGTGCATGACGTGTTGGGCTACAACTCGCGGCTGGACACTCTGCAGGCGGCTGTGCTGAGCGTGAAGCTCAGGCATCTGAACGGGTGGAACCGCCGACGGGCCGCGCTGGCGGCGCTTTACCGCAAGGCGCTGGCAGACGCGGGAGACAGACTGCAGGTCCTGGATACCTCCGCCGCTACGTCCCGTCACGCCCATCATCTTTTCGTCGTCGTGTTAAAAGACAGCGTGAGAGACCGCGTGCTGGCCGGCCTGCAACACAAGGGTATAGGCGCTTCCGTCCATTACCCGGTCCCCATCCATCGTCAGAAGGCCTACGCCTTCCTTAAAAAGGGGAAAGGCAGCTTTCCAGTCGCCGAGAGGCTGTCCGAGCGCATGATTTCGCTGCCGTTATGTCCCTATCTTTCGGAAAACGAGCTATTGACCGTGGTGCGCCAGCTGAAGCGTCTACTGAAACAGGAGACCGGCGCGTGAGGCACCGTCTGGGCATACTCTGCACGCACCCCATACAGTATTACGCGCCTCTGTTCAGGCTTTTGGAACAGAACTCCTATGTTGAATGCACGGTCTACTACGCCCAAAAGCCGGACGCCGTGCGGCAGGGCGTGGGATTTGGCGTGGCGTTCGAATGGGATGTGGACCTGACCGGCGGTTACAGGCATATGTGGTTGAAAAACAAAGCCGCGCGGCCGGATCTGGCGTCGTTCTCCGGTTGTGACACACCGGAGATCGCCGCCATCATTCGCAGGGAAAAATTCGACGCGTTTCTGGTGACGGGCTGGAACACCAAAAGCCACTGGCAGGCGATGCATGCCTGTTGGAGCACAGGCACGCCTGTTTTTGTAAGGTCAGATTCACATCTGCACAAAAAAAGGGATTTTTTAAAAGAAATAGTCAAACGGGCGACCTACCCTCTTTTCATGAAACGCTTCGCGGCCTGCCTGGCTGTCGGCCGCTGGTCCGGAGAATATTTCGCCCATTATGGCGCTCGCCGCGTGCTGCAGAGCCCTCATTTTGTGGACAACGAATGGTTCGCCAGCGCCTGTTCCGAATCACGCCAATCTGCGGCGCGCCTGCGGCGCGACTGGGGCATTCCCGAGAACAGCACGACCTTCCTTTTTGTGGGAAAGTTTGAGCCCAAAAAAAGACCGATGGACCTGCTGGAAGCTTTCAAAAAGATGCTGTCGGGTGCGGTGGAGCTGCGTCCCCATCTGTTTATGGTCGGCGACGGCCAAAAGAAAAGAGAATGCGAAGACTATGCCAGCCGGCACGCGCTACCGGTCTCCTTCGGCGGGTTTTTGAACCAGTCGAAAATGCCCCTTGCCTACGCGGTGTGCGACGCGTTGGTGTTGCCGTCCGACGGACGGGAGACGTGGGGGCTGGTGGTGAATGAGGCAATGGCGTGCGGACTGCCGGTCATCGTTTCGGATGAAGTCGGGGCGGGCCCGGACTTGGTGATGCCTGGAAAAACCGGCTATGTCTTTCGCTGCGGCGACATCGACGCGCTTGCCGAACGGATGCGGGAGATGCTGATTCCGGACAAGTGCCGGACGCTCGGGCAAGCGGCAAGGGAGCGCGTTGCTTCGTTTTCGCCGCAGGCGGCGCTCAAGGGGATTTTACAGGCGATGGATCTGGGAGTGTAATGGCCAATTTAAGGAAGAGCCGTTTCATCTTCGGGCTGAAAATGGCCGAACTTATATTTCTGCTCTTTGTTTCTTCTACGTTGGCCATAGTCATCACTTTCTTTTTGGAAGATGGTTTATGGAGTTGGTTGGGGCTGATGTTTGCATTTTTTTGCCTTGGACATCTGTGCGCGACGGTGGGGCGTTTTGTCGCGCTGCCTGAGCTTATGTGCTTGATAGCCACCGTGAACTGGGTGGTCGCGCCCTGGCTTTCTTACCGTTTCCCGTCGTCTATTTTTTTATCCAACATGCACGTGCCCAAAGAAACCTACCTGCCCTTCGCGGTGTCCGCCACTATCTGTCTTTGGTTGGGCGTGCATTTGCCGCTGCGTTTCAAAAACGAACCCGGCGTCGAGATGTTCACCGGCAGACTCTCAATCAGGGACCAGCGGTCCATGGACTTTCTGATAGTGTTTGGAACGCTGATATCTCTTGCGTGGACAGGGTCTCTCGGTGGTCTGGATTTTTTGTATTCGGTGCTCTCGAAGCTGCGTTTCGTGGGCGCGCTGTCTTTTATGTACACACAGACTCCGGGTTGGAAGCTACGCATCGCTTTCGTTTACGGCTTTCTGTTTTGCCAGGTGGCCTCCGGGGGGCTGTTTTACGAATTCGTACTTTGGGCCGGGTATCTGTTTATCACACGCGCTTACATGAAAAAATGGAAATGGAAGTTCTTCGTTTACCTGTCGCTGATTTTCATTTTGATCACAACGCTGAACAGCGCCAAGGTCGAGTACCGTTATTATTTGGAGAACGAACAGGAAGCCACGGTATTCAGCAAGTTAAGCACGTTGGTGCAGCTGATTATCAGCCCCGAATTAAGGGAGAAAGATATCAGTCTCTACCAGGACGCGACCGAACGCATCGGCGACAAAATAGTGCGCTGGAATCAAGGATGGATCATCTCAAGGGTGATGGACACGGTGCCGGAGGTACAGCCATTCGCGCGAGGCGAGACCATTGTATCGACGGTGATCGCGTCGATGGTGCCGCGCATCCTAATGCCTCAAAAATTAGGCTCGATGCATGTTCGAGACATCTTTCAAAAATACACGGACATCGCCCTGCCCGAGGGAACCTCCATGGGTCTGGGCGTGGCCGGCGAGATGTACGCGAATTTCGGGGTATGGGGAGGCGTGGCCGGCACGTTCTGTTATGGCGTGCTGATCGGTTATCTATTTTCACGGTTCGCACGGCTGGCCAGGAAGGACATTCTCTGGTGGGTCTGGACGCCGTTTGTTTTATTGACAAGCATCGAGGCCGAATGGAATTTGGTCGACGTCGCCAACCATATCACCAAGTCCGCGCTGGTCATGTTTATCTGCATTCATCTGATGCCGGCATTCCGCGGCCGCATGATCAAAAAAAAGCCTTTATCCTCCACTCCTGTTGCCGCAATAAAATCATGAGCCCAAGTTCGAACGGTAAAACGACGCTCCGCTTCCCGGCTTTTTTGAGGGCCGTCGACTTCCCTAAAAAAATGGGGATATGCGAGATGCTCTGGGCCAAGCGACTGGAGTCGCACGGCATCACGGACGTCATGACCGGTTCGGGCCTGGTGTGGAAGCTGGACCTGAGAAACGGCACCCACCGCTGGATGGTGTACGGCTTGTATGACCCCGCCTTCTTATCCTGGGCGAAACGTTTTTTGCCGCCCGACGGTGTTGTCGTAGATTCGGGGGCGAACATCGGGCAGACGGTGATGTACCTGGGCCAGTATGTTCCCGAGGGCAGGTTGCTGGCTTTCGAACCGGGGGGAACACAGGCGGACTGGCTCGAACGCTGCGTCGAGCAAAACCGCGCCCGGCTACGCTCAGTAAAAGTGTTACGCTGGGGCCTCGGTGCCCTGAGAGGCTCTCTTTTTTTAAAGGATACCTGGGGTGGGGAGCGTTTTCACGGCGCCTCAAGCGAGATCTCCCGGGAAAGCGGTGAGCCTGTGCGGATTGAGCGCTTAGACGACGTATTAAAGGAACAGCGTGTCGAACGCCTGGATTTGTGGAAACTGGACGTCGAAGGTTACGAGCTGCCGGCGCTCGAGGGCGCCGGACGCTGGCTCAAGGAGCGTAAAATCCGCGCGCTGTACGTGGAGCTCTACCGCCAAGAAGGTGATGCCTACCGCGAAAATGGGCGCCGCATCAGGCGCTATCTGGCGCAGTGCGGATACCAATGCCATATCTTCACGCCTTGGACCCGCCGCCTGGTTGTTGAGAAGAAAGAGACCGACTCGGCCAACGGGGTATTTTTGCCTAGCCGATGAACACGCGCGCCTCAGTCCTAGCCGTCAAAGAAATGCCTCTGGTGATTGCCTGTAACGCCTGGAGCGAGGACACTATGGGCGGCGCCTATCGCATCGCCAGCGACTTCGCCGTTTTTTGCGCGGCGCGCGGGCGCCAGGTGCATTACGTGTGCTCGCACCCGGAAGGTACGGGTCAGCGTCCCGACTGGGATAAAGGCGTGAACGTATGGCGTTATCGCCAGCCGTTCAAAAGCGGCCAAGGTAAACGTTTGGGAAATTTTTACGGACATCAACGCGGCGCAGCCGCCGTCTTGGGCCGCATCCGCTCGAGTTTGAAAAACGTCTCGGGTTTTGTGTTGAATGGCCACACGGCGCTGCAGTATTACGCGATGCTTGGCCAGTCCTCGGGATCTCGCAAGGTGATGTCGGTGCACTCCCCCTTGGTGGACGAATATCTGGCCGAAAAAACACCGGCCGCCTCAGGCTGGAAAAAAAGTTTGGCCGTCGCCGCGCTGAGCTACGTGGAGCGTGTCGCGTGCCAAAAGTCGGACCAGGTACAGTGTTTTTCAGGTTTCACGCTGTCACTTTTGGAGCGGCGCTATGGCCGCTCGTTCAGGGACAAGGCCTCCGTTTGTCCAGGCTATGTGGATTTCGAGCGCTATCGCTTGGCGGCGACTTCACGCGCCGAGGCCCGTAAGCGGATTTCGCGGGTGCCCTGGGGAGGGGAGGACGTGCATTTTTTTTCTTTGAGGCGTCACGTTCAGAGGATGGGGCTTGAAAAACTGATCGAAGCCTGTGCGTGGCTGCGTGACCGTTCGGTCGCTGGCGGCCACAAACCCGCCTTCCGGTTGGTGCTGGGCGGTGACGGCCCTTTAAGGCCGCAGCTTGAGAGACAATCATTCGAGCTGGGTTTGAAAGATTTCGTATTTTTTGCGGGTGCCCTCACAGAAAAAGAGTTGCCGCTTTATTACCGCGCAGCCGACTGCTTTGTGCTGCCCAGCGTGGAGTTGGAGTGCTTCGGCTTAGTTATACTCGAATCCTTCGCGGCCGGCACGCCGGTGCTGGCGACGCCGGTGGGCGCTATCCCCGAGGTGCTGGGCCCGCTGGCCGGACGCTCTCTGGCTCCGGGAACGGACGCGCCTTCTCTGGGGACGGCGATGTTTAAATTCATACAAAAAAAAGCCCTGCCGCCGGACGAGGGCGAACTTGTGCGTTATGCCAAAAATTTTGACAAGGACTTGATACTCGCGCGCCTGGAATCCCTGGTGATGGGCCAAGACCATGAGTAAACTGCGTGTCCTGCACGCGATCGCGTCGATAGAGCCCAGTTACGGCGGCCCTGTGGCCGTGCTCAAGGGTTTGAGCCGCGGCCTCGAAAAAAAAGGCGTCTCTCTGACGCTTTTGACCTGCACCTCGGGCGTTGCGGCCAAAGACAAAGAGAACGCGGCAGGGCTCGGCTACTCGCAAGTTCTTTGGTCGAAACCGCTTTTGAAACGGTATTACTGGCGGCCTTTCATCGGACCGGGTGTGCTGGCTCACGTGAAGCGGCATGACTTGCTGCACGTGCACGGCGTGTTCAACGGCCTGGTCTCGGCCGCCTGCGCCGCCGCGCGCAAAAACAAGACGCCGTACATGCTTTCGCCGTTCGGTACGCTATCCGACTACTGTCTCAGGAAAAATGCGCTGATGAAAAAAGCCAGTCTCAGTTTAAAAGAGAAAAAAAACATCGAACGGGCCTCCAGTGTACAGTTCGCTTCGCAAATGGAAATGGAAAACGCGGCGGCGCGTTTCCGCCTGGGGCACGCGTTCGTGGTGCCCAACGGCATCGACTGGGATGAATTTTCTCCGCTCCGGGCCACCGGTGACGTCCGCAAAAAATATGGCATACACCCTGACCAGCGGCTTTTGGTATTTTTGGGAAGGCTGCAGCCGATCAAGGGCCTGGACGTGTTCATCCCGGCATTCGCCGAATGGAAGAAAAAGCAGCGGCGGAGATGGGGGTTTTTGATCGTAGGCCCCGATGAGCGCGGGTACCGGCGCAAACTGGAAGAGGTGATACGCCGGCATGGCTGCAGGCGCGATGTCTTTTTCAGCGGGCCGTTGTACGGCAAGGAAAGGCTGGCGACGCTGGTGGAAGGTGACATCGCCGTGTTGCCATCCTATCACGAAAACTTTGGCATCGCCGCCGCGGAGGCGATGGCCTGCAACAAACCGGTATTGGTATCCGATCAGGTCGCGCTGTGGCCCGAGGTCAAGCGCCTGGACGCGGGCGAGGTCTTGGCGCCGATCACCGAGGCTTTCTTGCGCGCGCTGGACCGGCTGGGCTCCAAAGAAGGCGAATGGGAATCCATGGGTTCGCGCGGCCGCGCCTGGGCGCAGCAGAATTGCCGATGGGACAAGATCGCAGACACGGTGCTGGAAGAATACCAGAGGATGGCTCGGCGATGAATATTTTGGGACTCAACGCCTATCACGGGGATTCAGCGGCCTGCCTGGTTCAGGACGGCAGGCTCGTGGCGGCGGCTGAGGAGGAGCGGTTTTGCCGTACGAAGCACTGGGCCGGTTTTCCTCTGGAGTCTATCAAGTACTGCCTTGCCTCCGCGGGTATGGGAATAAGCGACGTGGACCACATCGCCGTCAACCGTGACCCCAAGGCGCATCTTTTGAAGAAGGCGCTTTTCGCGTTCTCCAAAAAACCCAGCCTTGAGGCGGTACGCGACCGTTTGAAAAACGCCGCTAAAATCGCCGACATCGGCCCGACCCTGGAGGGCGCCTTCGGCGTAAAGCTCAGGTCCAAAGTCCACGCCGTGGAGCATCACCGCGCGCATCTGGCCAGCACTTTCTTCGTCTCGCCGTTTCGCGAGGCCGCGGTGGTGTCCGTGGACGGTTTCGGCGATTTCTTGAGCATGCTGTGGGGCGTGGGCGAGGACAACCACATCGTGGTCAAAGACCAAGTGGGCTTTCCTCACTCGCTGGGTCTTTTTTATCTGGCGCTGACGCAGTACCTGGGTTTTCCCCATTACGGCGACGAATACAAGGTGATGGGTCTGTCCGGCTACGGCCAGCCCAGCGATCTGGATAAAATGAGGCAGATACTGAGACTCACGGACAAGGGGCGTTTTGAGCTGGAGCTTGATTTCTTCGTGCATCATTCGGAAGGTGTCTCCATGGTCTGGGAGAAGGGCGAGCCACGCCTGGGCCAGGCGTATTCAAGAAAAATGGAAGAGTTGCTGGGCCCCGCCAGGCGGCCGGACGAGCCGGTCACACAGGCGCATAAAAACCTGGCCGCTTCTTTACAGGCGGCTTATGAGGAGGCTTTTTTTCATCTTTTGAACCATGTGCACTCCCAAACTAAATGTAAAGCACTGTGCCTTTCCGGCGGCTGTGCCATGAACAGCGTCGCCAACGGCAAGGTGTTCAAGAACAGCGGTTTCCGCGACCTGTACGTGCAGTGCGCGGCCGGCGACGCCGGAGGGGCGATAGGCGCCGCGTTTCATGTATGGCATGAAACTCTGAGGCGCCCGCGTTCTTTCCAGATGACGCACGCGTACTGGGGCCCCGCATTCGGCGAACGTGAGATTGAGGATCTGATCGGTGCACGCCGGCCGGAGCTGGACGCGCAGGGTTGCGAAGTTAAAAAGATCAGCGACCAGCGCCTGCTTTGCGAATCCGTGGCCAAGGCCATCGCGGACGGAAACGTCGTCGGTTGGTTCCAGGGCCGCATGGAGTGGGGGCCGCGCGCTTTGGGCAACCGCAGCATCCTCTGCGACCCGCGGCGGGCCGACATGAAAGAGCTTTTAAATTCGAAAATCAAGCGCCGCGAGTCTTTCAGGCCGTTTGCGCCTTCGATACTGCGCGAGCGCGTGGGCGAGTGGTTTGAAACCGATTATGAGGTGCCGTTCATGTTGCAGGTGTATCTGGTCCGACCGGAGCGGCGCGTCCAGATACCGGCCGTCACGCACGTGGATGGCTCGGGGAGGCTGCAGAGCGTGACCGAGGCCCAAAACCCGCGTTACTACGCGCTCATAGGCGCGTTCGAGCGCTTGACCGGCGTGCCGCTTTTGCTGAACACCTCTTTCAACGAAAATGAGCCCATCGTGTGCAAGCCCGTAGAGGCGCTCGAGTGTTTCTTGAGGACGAAAATGGACGTGTTGGTGCTGGGCGACTTGTATATAAAGCGGAAGACCTGATGAACTGGGCGAGGGTATTCGAGTTCGTCCATCCGGACTGGCCTGAGGCCGTGCTGCGCTTGTCCTCGCTGTTACCGCCGCGAAAATGGGGCGCCGTGGTCGCGCTGTCGGCAGTCTTGCCAGTGCTCCTTTTGAGCTTCAAGGCCTCGCTGTCGTCACCGAGACAGCGCGGACTCGTGCTGCTGGCCGCGTCGCTGGTGCTTCTGGGCGTGTACACGTTCACTGCCGGGTACATCGACGAAGTGTTCATCAATCTCGAGCACCCGTACAACTTGCTCCATCACGGCCTGTTTTCTTTCTCTCCGCAAGCGCGCGTCGACGGCACCGTCGAGATCGTCTATTACCTGCTATTGGTGCCGTTCGCTTTTTCGCGCGAGTGGTTGGTGCGCGGGCATTTTATCCTCGGGTTCGCGCTGGCGTGGGCGCATATCTACTTGCTGTGGAAGATGCTTTCGAAAATGAACGCGCACCCGCTGGGCATGGCCGGCGCCCTGCTTTTTGGATCGCTGTTCGTCCCGTTCGTGAAGCTTTTTTCCCATGGCTTCGGCGCCGGTCTGCTCAGCCTGTGCCTGGCGCTGTGCCTGTACTTTGATTTCGAAGGTAAGCGCGAGCGGGCTCTCTTAACCGCGGCGCTGATGCCGCTGCTGCGGCCGGACGCCGTGCTCTACAGCGCCGCGGTGTTCTTTGTCGATTTTTTAAAGACCAAGCGACCCGCCTGGAGGCACCTCGGTATCGCCGCGGCCTGCGTCGCTACTTACGCGGTTTCCGTGAGGCTGTATTACGGCCACTGGACTCCGACGCCCGCACTGTTCAAATCCTTTACGTGGGGGATGGGGCCGATGATCGTCTGGGACGAGGTGCGTGCCAAATGGACGAGCTGGGTACTGAGTCCTTTTCACTATTTCTTTTTCATCAGTCTCGTGCTGTCTTTTTTTCTGCCATCGGACCGGCGTATTAAAGACCTGCGTCTGTACACGCTGCCGTTGGGCGCTCTTTTTATGTTTTACTCGACGGTTTACATGCTGGACTATCTGAGCCCCGGGAATCATCGCTATACAGCCGGCCTTGAAACGTTCGCATTGTTTTTTCCGACACTGTTTTTTCAGGAGGTCACCAATCGGACTAACGGAGCCGCAATGATGCAAAAAGAACTCATGTACACGGCTACGAAGATAATGACAGTCGCGACTTATGCATTTACGCTCTGCAATGTCTACATGATCGAGCGCTCGGTGCCAAGGCTTATCTCGCGCGTCGACCACCTGGGCGCCGCCGGCCAGATCGTAGACAGGCTCGTGCCCCGCGAATGGGCCATCGCGACCACAGAGTTGAATTCTTTCAGCTTCATGAACGACCGCCAGGTTATCGACCTGTTTGGCTACACCAACCGCGATATTGTCACGTTCCCCCTGTTCAACGAAATGAGAATGCGCAACAACCCCGATCTGTTTCTGCGCCTGAAACCGGACGTGTTCTGGTGGTATTTCCCCGGCTCGCAACCTAAGGAAAAGTTGCTGGACCCCGGGCATCTGGTGGCGTTTAACCTGGGGAAGTCCTACAACCAACTGGGGGACATGAAGCGCGTGATGCAGCTGTACGACGTGTTTTATCTGCGGCAGGCCGGTCATGGGCTGGCGCTTTTCGTGCGACGCGACCGCAGCGACGCGTTCATTGATTTGCTCAGACAAAAACACTATAGTCTTGTTAGCTCCGGCGCCGTCGATGGCGAACGCCTGAGCGGCTTGTATGACGCGCAAAAGCTCGTGCAGTATCCTCTGCCGCAGGTACGCAAGGAGGTGAGCCCGTGATGTATCTTTTTTATTCTCTGCGGCCCAAACACTGGGCAAAAAACCTTTTTATTTTCCTGCCGCTGATTTTCGGCAAGAAACTCTTTGACAGCCCGGAGAACCTAAAGGCCACGCTGGGTTTCGCGCTGTTCTGTCTGGCCTCGAGCGCCGTTTATATCTTTAACGACCTCGTCGACAAGGAGCAGGACCGGCTGCACAGTAGCAAAAGTCTGCGCCCCATCGCTTCGGAACGCCTGAGCGCAAGCGCGGCACTGGTGGCGGCTGTCGTGCTGGCGCTGTCGTCGACCGCGCTTGCCTGGCTGCTCGACCCGTCGTTCGCGGTCGTGGTCGTCGCTTACCTGGTGTTCAATTTCGTTTATACTTATCTTCTGAAAAAACTTGTTATCATCGACGTGTTCTGCCTGGGGCTTTTCTTCCTGCTGCGCATCGTGGCCGGGACCGTACTGGTCGACGTCGAATTCTCGCACTGGATGATTTTTATGGTGGTGCTTTTGGCGCTGTTCCTGGGGTTCAACAAGCGGCGTCAGGAATTCCATTCGCTGCATGACGAGGCCTCGGCGCACCGCGGCGTGCTGGCCAAATACAACCTCTATTTCATAGACCAGATGATCGCCGTGATCACGTCGACGCTGGTGGTGGTCTACATGCTCTATACCATCGACGAACGTACGGTCAATCATTTCGGCACGCGGCATCTTTATTACACCATTCCGTTCGTCTACTACGGCATCTTCCGCTATCTTTACCTGGTACACAAACGCAAGCAGGCCGAAGACCCGACGCATGTGTTTTTTTCAGACAGGATGACGCAACTCAACCTATTCATCTGGATAGCGCTTTGCATAGGCATCATTTATTTCAAGGTTTAGTGACGGGAGCCCGTCTATGCGGGTATTGATCAACGGTCTGCCCGGATGGCTGGGGAACCGCTTCGTCGAAGTGCTTACGGGTGGTTTTGAGAAAGAAGGGCCGCTGAATGACTGGAAAATCCGCTGCCTGGCGCTGAGCGGCGCGGACACCTCTGAGCTCAAAAAATGCGCGCGCGATAAGCAGGTGGAGTGGGTGTTTGGCGATGTGACGCGCCCGGAGACTCTCAAAGACGTGCTGCAGGGCTGTGACGCGGTGTTTCACCTGGTCGGTCTCATCCATCCGCGTAAGATTGCGGAGCTTTACCGCATCAACACCGAAGGCACGCGCCACATGCTCGAGGCCAGCGTCGCGGCCGGCGTGAAGCGCTTCATTTATATCAGCAGTAATTCAGTGGGTGGCACACAGGAGCGGAAGTCCGCGCTGATGAGGGAGATCGACCCAGCGAGGCCTTATCTTCACTACGGGCGCAGCAAGTATCTGGCCGAGGAGGCGGTGAACGCGTTCGGTAAGCGCCTGGAAACCGTGATCCTGAGGCCCTGCTGGTATTACGGCCCCAATCAGCCGCCACGCCAAAGCACTTTCTTTCAAATGATCAAAAAAGGAAACCCTTTGATGTTCGGCGGCGGTGAAAATTTAAGGAGCATGAGTTATCTGGACAACACTTGTCAGGCCATGCTGCTGGCCGCACAAACGCCGGCCGCCGCCGGCCAAACGTACTGGATAGCGGACGAGCGTCCCTATACTACCAACGAGATCTATGCCGCGGTGGCGGGACTATTGGGCGTCGAGGACTTCAAGCCGCGTCATTTACCTGAGCTGGTTTCCGAGGCCTGCCTGCTGACCGATAAAATGCTGCAGCGGCTGGGTCTTTATGTGAAGGAGATCCACGTGGCTGGAGAGATGAACAAAAACATCGCCTGCTCTATAGAAAAAGCCAAAGCTGAGCTTGGCTATCACCCGCGCATCGCGCTGGAAGAGGGTATGAGGCGCTCCATCCTTTGGTGCAGGGCCAACGGTCAATGTATCTAGTCACCGGGGGCTCGGGGTTTTGCGGTGTAGAAATTGTCAGACATCTCATCGCCAAGGGCCAGCGCGTGCGCGTGCTGGACATTGAGCCGCCGCCCGGGGATATGATTGTCGAATTCGCCCGCGCCGACGTACGCGACGCGGCCGCCGTCTCCCAGGCCTGCCGCGGCGTGGACAAGGTCATACACACCGCCGCCAAGGTTCCTATTAGCAAGGCCGGCCGGCAATTCTGGGAAGTGAACGTCGAGGGTACACGTCACGTGCTTCAGGCGGCGCTTGAGAACAAGGTCTCGAAGGTCGTGCATCTTTCTTCCAGTGCCGTGCAGATGTCCGAGGTCAACCCGGTGGACGAGGACGCGCCTTACCACCCCGTAGGGTTGTACGCCAAAACGAAAATGGAGGCTGAAAAAGTCTGCAGGGAATACGCGGCAAAAGGGCTGACCGTGGACATGCTGAGGCCGCGCACCGTGGTGGGTCTGGGACGCCTGGGTATATTTGACATACTCTTCGACTGGATCAGCGAGGGGCGCAACATCTACATCCTGGGCAGCGGAAAAAATAAAATCCAATTCCTGCACTCCGAGGATCTGGCCGCCTGCTGCTATCTGTCGTCGGTGACGCCCGGGTCTCATGTGTTCAATGTGGGCTCCAAAGAATACGGCCCGCTGAGAGAGGACTTGGGCGCGCTGATCGCGCACGCGGGCACAGGATCGCGTATCGTGTCTTTGCCGGTAGGGCCGTGTCTTTTGACGCTGGCCGCGCTGGACGCGCTGCGGCTCTCGCCGCTGGCCTCCTGGCACTATAGGACGTATCACAGGGATTTTTATTTCACCAACCGTCGCGCTCGGGAGGTGCTGGGCTGGTCGCCGCGTTACGGCAACCGCGAGATATTGAAAACGGCCTACACGTCCTACGTTGAAGCGCGCGGCCATGCCGGGGCCGGTTACGGGACCAGCCACCGCAAGGCTTTGAAACAGGGAGTGTTGAAGTTTTTAAAATCGATTTCATGAAACCCGCTAAAAAAGGAGCGCTCAATGTATTGGAACAATCGTAAAGTACTGGTTACCGGCGGCACCTCTTTCATCGGCTCGCATCTGGTGGACCTTCTGGTCACCGGTGGCGCGCGCGTGCGCGTGGTGGACGATCTCACCAGCGGAAAAAAGGCCAACATCCAGCATTACATCGACTCCAGGCGCGTCGAGTTCCTGCAGATGGACCTTTTGGACTCGGCCAACAGCCGTAAAGCGGTGGAAGGCATGCAGACCGTGTTCCATTTGGCCGCTATCCACGGGGGGCGCGGTTACGTGGACCTGCATCAGGCGCTATGCGCGCAAAACCTGGCCATGGACGGCATGCTGTTTAGGGCCTCGCATGAGGCCGGCGTGGAGAAGGTGGTGTTTGCTTCGTCGGGGTGCGTCTATCCCAATTACATTCAAACCGACCCCAAAGAGATACTTTATCTGACCGAGGACAAGGTCGGGCCGCCGTATGACGCGGACAACATGTACGGCTGGGCCAAGCTGATGGCCGAGATGACGCTCAAATCTTACGCCAAGGACTTCGGCATGAAATCGGCCAGCCTGCGTTTTTTCACTGTCTACGGCGATCGCGGGCATGAAAATCACGCGGTGATCGCGATGATCGCCAAAGCGTTCATCAAAATGGACCCGTATCCGGTCTGGGGCACCGGAGAGCAGGTCAGAAACTGGACGCATGTCAAAGATATCGTGCGCGGCATGCTTTTGGCCGGTGAGAAGATAGAGGACGGCACGGCCGTGAACCTGGGCACCATGGAAAGGATCAAGGTCATCGACTGCGCGCGCGAAGTGCTGAGCTACACCAAGCACAACGCCAAGATACAGCTGGAGCCCGACAAGCCGGTGGGTCCGCTCAACCGCGTGGCCGACAACCAACTGGCCAAGCGGCTGCTCGGATGGGAGCCTCAGATCAAGTTCATGGACGGACTGCACTCCACCATTGACTGGTATTTTAAAAGCAAGGACAGGGCGCAAGTTGAAAAAATCCTGGGGTTGATGCTGACCGAAAGGTAAATCCGGTCGGCTATATCGTATGAAAATTCTGCTCATCAATCAGGCGTTCTATCCGGACGTCGTCTCCACGGCGCAGCATTTGACGGACCTGGCGCTGGCGCTGCGCCAGAGAGGGCATGAAGTGACCGTGGTCGCCGGAGACCACGGCTATGACGACGCGGGCCGTCGCTTCGCGCGCCGCGAAACCTACGCCGGCATACGCATCTTCCGCGTGTCTTACAGCGCCTTCGGTAAAATGGCACGCTGGCGTCGCGCTCTGGACTTCGCGTCGTTTCTCTTCAACCTGTCGCTGAGACTGGCGCTTTTGCCGCGTCAGGACGCCGTGGTGGGCCTGACCTCGCCGCCGCTGGTTGCCGCGATTGGCAACCTTTTTTGCCGCCTGAAAGGCGGCCGATTTTTTTATTGGGTGATGGACTTGAACCCCGACGAGGCCGTCGCGGCCGGTTGGCTGGACGAGGCGTCCTTGGTCGCGCATTTTTTGGCGCGCCTGGGCCGTTGGAGTTTCAAAAAAAGCCATCACGTGGTTGTGCTGGACCGATTTATGAAAGACAGGGTGGTTCGGCGCTACGGCGTGGACTCGGCGAAGGTCAGCGTGCTGCCGCCATGGGCGCATGACGCGCACCTGTCACCGATGACCGCGGCGGACAACCCGTTTCGCAGGAGTCACGGCCTTCAGGGCAAATTCGTCGTGATGTACTCGGGCAATCACAGCGCTTGCCACCCGCTGGACACGCTGCTGGATGCCGCGCTGCGCTACCGCGCGGACCGCGGCGTCGTATTTTATTTCATCGGCGGCGGCAGCCGCACCGTCGACGTGAAGCGCTTCAAGGAAAAGCATGAGCTTACCAACATCGTGCAACTGGGATATCAACCTCTGCCACAGTTGTCCGAATCCCTCTCGGCGGCTGACCTGCATGTCACGGTCATGGGCGCGCCTTTCGTGGGCATTGTCCACCCGTGTAAAATCTACGGCATCCTTTCAGTGGGACGCCCTTTCGTTTTCATCGGCCCGCGCGAAAGCCCGATGGGGGACCTGATACGCGAGTCAGGGCTGGGGGCGCAGGTAGACGCCGGGCAGCCCGAGGCGCTGGCGCAGGCCATTGAGCGGGCGCGCCGCTTTTCTTCACCGGAGCTTGAACGTATCGCCTCGCAAAGCATCGCGCTCAAAGACAAAAATTACAGTCAGAGCGGGCTTTGCGCGTCTCTGGTCTCGACGCTGGAGAGCGTGGTTTTGAAGGTTGAAAATAAGAGGGGAATAAGATAGCTTAATAAGTCATGGACAATTATTACACACTACTGATTTTCTATCTCGCTGCTTTCGGCCTGGCCATGGCGCTGAGCTCTTTATTCACGCTTTATTCAATCCGCATCTCCCACCGCTTCGGCTTTCTGGACCACCCCGACGACAGGAAGGCGCACGGACACCCGATGCCCTATCTGGGAGGCGTGGCTATTTTCATGGCGTTTTGGGGTGTGGTGTTCCTGGGGCTGGCCGTCGCGCACCTGATGCCGTCGGGACGTTCGGGCCTGCCGGGCGTCGCCGCGGGGGCTGTTTTTCTGACGCCGAAGATCCTGGGCATCTTTCTCGGCAGCCTGCTTATCCTGTTCGTAGGCTTCGTCGACGACAAGTACGCGCTGGCGCCGCTTAAAAAATTGCTGGGGCAGGTAGCCGCCGCGCTGATACTCATGCGCATGGGCTTCATGATCAACCTGGTGTCGGGTCTGGGGTTCGAAGGCTATGTGGTCACGTTCATCTGGATACTGCTGATCATGAACGCGTTCAACTTCATTGATTCTCTGGACGGCCACTGCGCCGGCATAGCGCTGCTGTCGTCGCTGATGTTTTTTTGGATCACTCAGATCATTGGTCAGCCTCTGGTGGGCCTTTTTCTTCTGGCGTTCGCCGGCGCGCTGGCCGGTTTCCTACCGCATAATTTCAAGCCGGCCAAGGTATTTTTGGGTGACAACGGGAGCCTGTTCATCGGATACCTGATGGCCGCGATCACGCTGCTTTGCAAATACCAGACTCAAGGCCGTTTCGATCTGGCCACGACGTTCATCCCGGCGCTTATCTTCGGGGTGCCGATTTATGATACTCTCTCCGTGATTGTGGTCCGTCTCAAACGGGGCACAGTCCCCTGGAAAGGCGATAGGAACCATTTTGCGCACCGCCTGGTCAAAATGGGCATGAGCGAAAGAGTCGCCGTGGTCTTCTCGTATTTTATCGCGGTCACCATCGGCCTGGTCGCGATCCTGGCCACGCAAGTCACTTTTTTTGGCGCCGTACTCATCTTTCTTATTTTTCTTTCCATTCTCGGCGTCATCGCGTTCCTCGAGTTTTACGCGACCAAAAGGCAACGCATCATGGAGGAGTTGGCCAAGCGCCATAGGCGCAGGCGCGAGGACATCCTGGATGCCGAAGAGAAAGAATTTTGATTTGTCATTTGAATTTTATCATTCGTCATTAGCGGAGGTCCCATGAATTCTGACCAGCGGCCCTGGGGAAATTACACGGTATTGCTCAAGGACACGAATTTTCAAGTCAAGCGCATAGAGATCAAGCCGCGCCTGCGTTTCAGCCTGCAAAAGCACATGAAGCGCGCCGAAAAGTGGATAGTCACTGCGGGTGCGGGTGTAGCCACAGTGGGTGACAAGCAGGTGCCGGTGCAGCGAGGCTCCTTCATCGATGTGGCCTGCGGCCAGGTGCACCGCATGCACAACACAGGCGATCAACCGCTGGTATTTATTGAAGTGCAGTTCGGCGATTATCTCGGCGAGGACGACATCATCCGTCTCGAGGACGATTTTTCCCGCACCTGATCCGTTTTCCTTTCCCCGTCATTTTCCCCAAATAAATAATATATTTGTTCCTTTAACAATACCCAATAACCTGTAGCCTCGCCGCGGCGACACGCTATATCTTGGGTATTTTTGCTATATAGATTGCCCGCAGAAACCAACAATTTTATATTCTGCTTGACAATCTTACTCTATATGCTACACTTTTGAAACCTCTCTAAGTTACAGTAAGTACTGAAAGTACCTTTATAATTAAACAAGAGGGAATCATGTCTTCAAAAAATTCGCTGCTGACCGCTAAAGACATCTCAAAAAAATATAAAGTCCCTTATCCCACCATCAACCATTACACGGACCTGGGTTTTCTAGCCATAGTCAAGCGTGACGGCAACCGCAGGATGTACAACGACAAACAGGTCAAAAACCGCCTGACGCTGATCTCAAAAATGATGAACGAAGGATATCCGCTGCGCCTGATCCGTCAAAAGATCGTGACCAAACAGGGGGGAATGCGATGAGCTATTATAGGATATTGGGTTTTGAGAAAGAGCCTTTCTCCACAAGTCCTGACCCTGAATTCTTTTATTCCTCGCGCGAGCATGAGCGCGCGTTGACCAACGTGTTGATAGAGCTGAGGTTGAAAAGGGGCCTGAGTGTGGTGCTGGGCGATGTGGGCACCGGCAAGACCACGTTGTCACGCAAACTGATACAGGACTTGAAAAGCCGTCAGGACTGCCTGTTCCACATCATGCTCGACCCGCTGTTCGAGTCCAACGCGCTTTTTTTACAGTCGCTGGTACGCAGCTTCGGTATTTTGGGCGATCCGGCTGGCCAGACCCCGTCTATCACCGACCTGAGGGAGCAGCTCGAGCGTTTCCTGTTCCAAAAAGGGGTGGTGGAGCAGAAGACCGTGGTACTGATCATCGACGAGGCGCAGAAACTGAACCCGATGTCTCTGGAAGCCCTCCGTGTGCTGCTCAACTATGAGACCAACGAGTTCAAGCTGCTGCAGTTGGTGCTTTTGGGACAAAACGAGCTTTTGTCGACGCTGAAAGGCATACCGAACTTCCTGGACCGTATTAGTTTCAAGACGCTTCTGAACCCGTTGGACTACGAAGAGATGAAAGAGATGGTGTATTTTCGCATCGAGAAGGCTGGTTACCACTCCAAGATGGACCTTTTCCTGGAGGAGGCGCTCAGAGAGATACACAATTACACGCATGGATATCCGCGCAAGGTGACCATGCTGTGCCATCGCGCGCTCAAAGAGATGCTGATGAAGCACAAATTGGTGGTCGACAGGCAGATTGTCGAAGAACTGATAGAGGACGAGGTGCAATCCGGATGGCAGACGACGGGCAGCTTACTCCAGAAAAACAGCTTCTAAAGCTCATAGAAAATTCCAAAGACATCAAGGGCCCCGGGCTGAAGCAGGCCAGGATCAGGCACGCGGGCTCGGGCCTGTTGTCTTTCGGCGCCCTGCGCGGGGCGCTGTTCGGCCATTTCTCGTTCTTTAAGCGCTCGACCAAAAAGAAATTAGCGGCGCCGAGGCGGCGCATCAACATCGCGGCTGTCAACCGTATGCTCGCTCTGGCTGTGTTTTGCCTGGTGGTTTATGTGCTCGGTGACACGCTGGCGGCGGCGTTCAGCATGCAGCGTCCGCCGAACCTGTCGTTGCAAAAAGACAAGATCCCCGCCCCGCGTACCGAGAACGTCTCGCCGCTGAAAGAATCGGCCTATTACCTGCAAAAAGTGGCCTCGCGCGACCTGTTCAAGGAAGGGCGGCCGGTCAAAAAGGAAGCAAACCGCGAGGTCGCCTCGCCTCAGGAAAACGCCGCGGTCAGCTCTCTATCGCTGGTGGGAATCTCCTGGTCACAGAACCCCGATGTGATCATTGAGGACAAGTCCAAACAGCGCACGTTTTTCGTCAAGCGAGGCCAGACCGTCGGCGACGGCGTCAAGGTCGAGGCGATTTTCAAAGACCACGTGGTATTGAATTATGAAGGCCAGGAGTTCGAGCTGCGATGAAAAAACGTTTACGTTTTTTAACGGTGTTGCTTGTCTTGGCCTTATTGCGGCCCATGGCTGTAGAGGCCGTGTCTGCGCCCAACGATTCCCAGGACGCGGCGCCCGCTGAGGACGAGTTATCCGGCGCGGATAGCCAAACAAGCGAGGAGCCGCCCGCGGAAGAGGCGCCCTCCGACACCCCCGAAGGCTCTTTTATGCCGGTGTCCGAAGCGCAGGTGCCCGAAGACCAGCAGATCATCCCCGGCACGGCGGGCTTGGAGGAGCGCGTGTCACTGGATCTGAGAAACATCGAGGTCAGCGACGCGCTGAGATTTTTGGCATTGAAAGGCGGCCTCAACATGGCCATCTCCAAGACCGTGAGCGGCCGCGTGCAGCTTTTGCTGAACAACGTGCCCATCAAAGACATACTCGACATCATCCTCATCACCAACAATCTCGCGTTCGACAAAGTCGGCGACGTTTACAACATCATGACGGAGGCTGAATATAAGGAACGCTACGGCCGCAGGTTCGCCGACACGCGCCGCGTACGCCTTTTCAAGCTCAGATACGCCGTGCCCGAGCAGGCTTTTTCCGTGTTCGAAGTGCTGAAAAGTGAAATTGGCCGCCTCTTGGTGGACCCGGAGTCCGGCACGGTGCTGGTCATGGATTCGCCGGAGAACGTGGCCCGCATGGAACAGGCGCTGGAGGCGTTGGAGCAAAAAAAGACAGTGAAAATCTATCGCCTGAAATACGCCAAGGCGCTGGAGGTGGAAACACGTCTCAAGACGCGCCTGGACAACAAGAAAGTCGGTTCGGTGACCGCCGATGAGAGGACCAACCAGGTGATCGTGGAGACGCTGCCCGACCGTATTAGCGAGATCGACGAGGTGGTCGCGGCGCTGGACCAGAAGACGCGTGAGGTGATGATAGACGCGAAGGTGGTGAAGGTGACGATGACCGACGACTACGCGCAGGAGATCAAGTGGGAGGGCCTGTTCAGGCAGATGGGCCCCTACGGCTGGAATTTCATAGGCAACCACCCGTTCAGCCCGCTGTTCCGCACCGGCAAGTCTTACGCCGACGACTTCAGCAAGGTGGCGCTCACAGCCAATCCCACAGGCACCAACATCGGCTCTAAAAACGAATTGACAGAAAACCTGTTTTTCGGGGCCGTGGGTGAAGATGGGTTCGAGGTATTGCTGAAATGGCTGAAGACGTTGGGCGAGACGCGCATACTCTCCAATCCTAAGATCGCCGTCGTGAACAACCAGGAAGCCAAGATACACGTCGGTGAAAAGCAGGCCTATGTCACGACCACCACCACCACTGGCCAGACGACCACGACTACGGCCGAGTCCGTCACGTTCGTCGACGTCGGTATACAGCTTTCGGTGACGCCCAACATCAACGAGGACGGTTATGTGACCATGAAAATAAAACCGGAAATATCCAGTGTCGCCGATTTCCTCGTGACTCCCAGCGG
>ORMF012385660.1_pt1 | contig 42666 bp, 32 predicted proteins | sample 1779871 | NCBI WGS metagenome assembly ORMF01 (sample SAMEA104232316, study PRJEB22302) | groundwater metagenome | biome: forest; feature: aquifer; material: groundwater | place: USA | collected 2011-08-07 | depth 5.4 m
GTTACTTACTTTGAATGTTATATCGTTGCCGCTGATATTTAGTAAATTTCCCTGCACATCAAGTGTATTGCCTGATGAATCCTTTACTATGATTGAGGCATCTGCCGACAAATTATTTGTTAATTCTGTTGGTAATGTTACTTTCACTCCTATTGGGTTTAGCTGAGTGATTTCTAAAACTGTAGGTTCTCCTCCAGGTATTTCACCAGGGTCGATATATCTGTTAGTGACTATGCCTTCAGTGGAAGAGTATATATGACACATTTCTAATTGTTTTTGTTGTTGGTATAAGGCGGCTTTAGCTGAGATATATCCGCTTAATGCTGTATAATAGCCTGCTCTGTATTGATCTCGTTGTGCATCACTGATACTGTGATTGATTACGAGTTTTTCTGCACGTTCATAGTTTGCCTTGGCTGTTTTTAAGTTTTCTTCAGCCGCAACAAGTGAAGCTTCGCTTGCTTTTACAAGCGTTTCCCAATATTTACTGTCCATTGACACGAGTTCTGTACCTTGAGAGATAACTTCCCCTGAACTTGTTTTTATTGTTGGGAAAACGTATTCACCTATGCTTGCAATTTCTGTAATAATGCCGCGATAACCAAGATTAGTTCCGTATTTTACTTGATCAACCATAAGAGATTTTACAGCACCTGGATACGTTTGATTTGGAATTTCGTCTGCTATAGCGACTGCTGAGCCTAACGAAGCTAGTACAGCCATTCCTGTAATAAGAGCTTTAGTTTTCATTATAACTCCTTTTTGATTAATTATATGAGATAGGTTGAACGGTAAATCATTTCTAAATATTAGTTACGACTACAACAAGTTTATTCTAAGACGATTATAAAAACAATAACCAGGTTAATATTTTTAGTAAATATATGAAACTGTTAATTGAAAAAAAATAAAAGTGCACTAAGCTAACGCGGGGATTTTATAAATACCAAATTGTTGCAACAGTCGAACTTAAATTAAGAAAGGGATTATTTAATGACTAGTTCTGCATTATCACAAGAAAAATCAAAGGTAAAAGGCATTGCGATATGGTTTTGTATCGTAGCTGCACTCGGTGGGCTTCTTTTTGGGCTCGACCAAGGGTTCATTAACGGTTCACTTGGTTTCATCATGAAGTATTGGGGGCTCTCCTTAGGCGGTGGCGAATCTTATGCTGGAATAATGCTTATTGGGTGTGTTATCGGTGTAATTGCAAGTGGATGGATTACAAGAGCTATTGGTAGAAAATATATGCTTATAATTGCTGCTGTATTTTTTACTGTATTTAGTTTTTGGGGTGCTTCAACTCATAATTTTGAAATTCTTTACTGGACAAGATTCTGCTTAGGCTTGGCTGTAGGAAGTGCCTCATTTGTGGTTCCTATGTATATTTCTGAAATAGCTCCTACAAGAATACGTGGTGCTATGTTGACTCTTTATCAGTTTTTTATAACAATCGGGATAATGGGAATTTATTTTTCAAACACATACTGTGATAAAGTTTATTCACCAACTTGGGGAGATTCCACGTGGCGTTTGATGCTTGCTTTTATCGGAATTCCTGCAGTTGTCATGCTGATATTGGTTTTCTTTATTCCAAAAAGTCCAAGATTTCTCATGTTGAAGAATAAAGAAGCTCAGGCAAGAAAAGTTCTTGAAAAAACTTTAGCAAGTCAGGAAGAGCGTGATCTTGCTATTAAGGAAATTAAAGACGGTATAGAAAAAGATGCTAAATTAAAAGCTTCTGGTGCACTGAAAAGCATTATTGGAAAAGGTTTTTATAAAAGGGTACTTGTTTTAGGTATATTTATAATGGTATTTCAACAATTAACTGGTATAAATACTGTTATTTATTACTCGGGAATAATATTCCATAATGCTGGAGTTTCTAATCCTGCTGTTGGTACGATTTTGGTTGGAATAATTAACTGTTTATCAACAATTATAGCTATTGTTTTGATTGACAAATTTGGGAAAAAGCCTCTTTTGTCAACAGGCTTGATTATTATGATTGTTACTTTAATAATTAACGGCATTATGTTTTCAATAGGGAATTTAGGAACCTTAGGACAATTAACTTTAGTAATTTCAACATTAGTATTTATTATTGGTTTTGCATATTCTTGGGGGCCTGTAGCTTGGGCTATGTGTGCTGAAATATTCCCGCTTGAAGGAAGAGAGTTTGGGATGGTTGTAACTACAGCTGTTAACTGGATATTTGCGTTTATTGTCGTAAGATTTTCTTTGACAATTATGAATAGTTTTGGAGGGAATACGCTGTTTTTTATATTTGCTGTCTGCTGTATAATAGCACTTATATTTACTAAGTATATTGTTCCTGAAACTAAAGGAATAACACTTGAAGAGATAGAAATGAATCTTAAGAGTGGCAAGAAACTTAAAGAAATCGGGAAAATTAATTAACTGTTATAAAATAGTTTAAAAGTTAAGTTCCAGCTTTATTAAAAAAGCTGGAACTTTTTTTATTTAGGTGAGGTAATATTTTTAATATTTTTTCTGCTTGCTTTTTGCTAGCACTCTTAATCTAAGTGCATTAAGTTTGATAAAGCCTTCGGCATCAGCTTGGTTATAAACATTATCTTCGTTGAACGTAGCTATCTCAGGATCATATAGGGAGTATGGTGATCTTCTGCCTGCAACATGGCAGGCACCTTTGAATAGTTTAAGTCTTACATCACCTGTTACGAATTCTTGACTTTTTGTAATTGCAATTTGGAGCATTTCTCTTTCAGGAGCGAACCAAAAACCGTTATAGATAAGTCTTGAATAATATGGAATCCAGCTGTCTCTTAAATTCATAACCTCTCTATCCATAGTAAGACCTTCAAGCCCGCGGTGTGCAATGTGGAGTAATGTTCCGCCTGGCGTTTCGTAAATTCCTCTTGACTTCATTCCACAAAAACGATTTTCAACAATGTCTATTTTTCCAATTCCGTGACGACATCCTGCCTCATTAAGATGTTCAAGCATACTTGCAGGAGACATTTTCCTTCCGTTTAATTTAACTGGTATCCCTTTTTCGTATGATATTTCTATGTATTCAGGTAAATCAGGCGTTTGACTGAGAGGTTTCGTCATAGCGCTGAGTTCATCTGGTGCTTCCGTCCATGGATCTTCAAGGATTCCCCCTTCAAAGCTTATGTGCAAAAGGTTTCTGTCCATGCTGTATGGTTTTTCATGAGTGCTTGAAACTGGAATATTGTGTTTGGCTGCAAAATCCATTAAGTCATTTCTACCCTTAAACTCCCACTCTCTCCATGGTGCTATTATTTTTATATTTGGTTCCATGGCATAGGCTGAAAGCTCGAATCGTACCTGGTCATTTCCTTTTCCTGTAGCTCCGTGACATATGGCTTCAGCACCTTCAGCTCTTGCTATTTCTATTAATCTTTTTGCGATTAACGGGCGTGCGATAGCTGTACCTAGAAGATAAGTTCCTTCGTATATTGCATTTGCCTGTGCCATAGGGAAGACGTAATCTTTAACAAATTCTTCGCGCAAATCTTCCACATAGCATTTGCTTGCACCTGTAGAAATGGCTTTTTCTTCTACTCCATCAAGCTCTTTTCCCTGGCCTACGTCGGCACAGAAACCTATTACTTCCACTTTGTATTTTTCTATCAGCCATTTGACTATTACAGAAGTATCTAACCCTCCCGAATACGCAACTACAACTTTTTTCATTCTAAAATCATCCTCTATTTGAGTTTAGTTTAACAATTAGCATAATAGACAATAAAGAATGATAGATACTAGTAGTTTTTAATTCAACATCTTCATTTTTGATATTTTAGTATCTTGTATTTTATATTTTTATATAAAAAAGCTTGTGGGAAAATACGGTTAGATTCGATAAAAGTTTATTTTAAGTTTCATTTAACTAATTTTTTTTAGATAAAAAAGTTCAAAAATTGTCTTTTAATGTCCATTAATGGCTAGCAAAAATTACTTGTGGATATAAGTTTCTTTTCCTTGTTTTAAGTGTTTATAACACTTTTATCTTTTGAATAATCTTTTTATTTTCGAAAAAAATTATGTACTTAATATTACCTGCTTTATTAATTTTAGTTGTTTCTTGTTTTCTCAGTCTTTGCAGTAGAATGCGTATCTTTAAATATATTGCAATAATTGGCAATTTAGTGAGTGCTGTAATGATGTTAATTCCAGTGTTTTGTACACTGATTTTTGGGGAAAGTTATTTTTTTTCAATGAATTGGTCTATCCCTTATGGCGAATTTAGTTTAGCACTAACTCCATTGCCTGCATGGTTTCTCCTGTCTGTCCTATTTGTATTTTTGTTTGCAGCTATTTTCGGATATTCTTATATGATGCATCATTCGAACGGGAATACTTTTCATTGGGTTTGGTTTAACATTCTTGAATCTGCAATGATTTTGGTATTGCTTGCTGATAATATTATGCTTTTTTTGATAGCTTGGGAAATTATGTCAATATCATCTTTTTTTCTGGTAATGTCTTATCATAATTTGGATGAAGTTAGAGAGGCAGGGAAAATTTATTTAATAGCCAGCCATATAGGGACTTTTTTTATAATTGTTTCATTTTCTGTTTTAGCTTTTTTGACATCATCTTTTTCTCTTTCACACTCAGTAATTTTCGGTTCTCCATTTTTAGTTGGATTAGTTCTTGTAACTGGACTTATAGGCTTTGGTATGAAGGCAGGGATTGTTCCATTGCATATTTGGCTGCCAGAAGCTCATCCTGCAGCACCTAGCCATGTCTCGGCTGTTATGTCAGGAGTTATGGTGAATATGGGGATATACGGAATTTTGAAATTGTCTATTTTATCCTCTTCCGCATTTGAATGGTTTGGAATACTTTTAATTACAATTGGGTTAATCTCTGGAATTTTTGGAATTGTTAATGCCTCTGCACATGGCAATTTAAAGAAAATGCTGGCATACTCCACAACAGAAAATATGGGAATTGTACTTGTTGGGCTTGGGATAGGAATTATCGGATTATATTCAAAAATGGAGATTGTTGCTATTTTAGGTTTTTTAGGAGCAATGCTGCATATTTTAAATCATTCATTTTTTAAAGGATTACTGTTTTTATCTGCTGGAAGTTATCTTTACATGAATGAGAGTGCCGATGTCTCTTTATTGGGTGGTTCGGCAGCTGCCAAAAAAAACAATGTTCATTCTGCAGCTTCTCTTTTTGGCGTTTTTTCTATTTGCGGGATCCCGCCATTTAGTGGTTTTTTTAGTGAATTTTTGATATATCTCTCATCTCTTTACATGATCTTTTACGGAGAACATCTTGAGATTATTATTGGAATTGTGGTGCTTACAGTTTTGATAATAATAGGAGGCATTGCGGTTACTGCATTTTCAGGATCTTTTGGTCTCACTGTTTTTGGTGTAGCAAGAGGGAAGAAATCTGAACATAATCTTTCTGCGTTAATGAAATTGTCTCTTATCCTTTTTGCAATTCCAGTATGCCTGACACTTTTTTTATATAAACCAATTTTGTTTCTTCTCGGAAATGTCTATTCTTCAACTTTTCGCGTTAACTCAATAGCTTTTCATTCTCAGCTTATAAAAATAGATTATATCTTGTATCATACGGTTATGGTTCTAATAGCGTTACTTATAATCGTAACATTGCTTTTTCTCTTTAGGTGTTTTCTTTTACGCAAACGTGATGTTTCATATTCACCAACATGGGATTGCGGTTATCACAGATTGAATACTAAAATGCAGTATAGTTCTTTTTCGTTCACTTCTGCAGCCACTACTTTTTTTTCTTGTTTTTTATGGAGAAGTTTTAGAGTCAAATTTTCGCGTCTTAAGATATTCCCAGAGAATGGTGAATTTTCCGTAAATATTAAAGATATCATATATTTTTATTTTGTTATTCCAATCACAGAGCTCGTTAATTTAATTGCGAGATGGGTGAGGCTTTTGCAGACTGGCAGGGTTCAGAATTACGTTTTTTATGTTACTGTTTTTTTAATATTTCTTCTACTTTGGAAGTTGTGGTAGGCAGCACATTATGGAAAAATATATATTTATAAATTTAGTTTTAGCATTCGTTTTATCTCCTTTAATTCCTGGAATTATTAATCGTGTAAAATCTTTTTTTGGAGGAAGAAAAGGTCCATCTATTCTTCAATTATATTTTGATCTTTTTAAACTCTTAAAAAAAGGAACAGTGTATAGTGAAACCAGCTCTTTTTTTCTTAAACTAGCACCATCTATTGTTTTGGCATTTATTGTTACCGCGTTGCTTATAATACCATTTGGCGGTACGCGGCTTTTTTCATTTCAAGGTGATGTGATTTTATTTGTTTATTTGTTTGCAGGCGCAAGAATTGTTATGATTTTTGCAGCACTTGATACAGGTTCTTCTTTTGAAGGTATGGGTGCTGCAAGAGAGGCTGCATTTGGGATGTTGGCAGAGCCAGCTTTTATTATTTCACTTGTTGTCTTGATGGTCAGGGCAGGGAGTTTAAGTATAGGCAGTATTTTTAAATACTCCTCAGTTGCCGAATGGAAAAGCGATCTGCCAGTGCTAGTTTTAGTTCTTATAGCACTTTTTATTGTATATTTAAGTGAAAACTGCAGAATTCCTTTTGATGATCCAAATACACATTTGGAACTTACCATGATACATGAAGTAATGATTCTTGACTATAGCGGTCCTGATCTTGCATTTATTCTTTACGCTTCGGCTCTGAAGCTATGGATATTTGCCACCATAATTGTCACACTGTTTATTCCTATGACGAAATATAATTTTGGGGATGATACTCTGTTGAATATAGTTGGTATTTTTATTTTGGCTATTCTAACTGGTGTTGTCGAATCCGTTATTGCAAGGTTAAGGTTTTCAAAAGTTCCGCAACTTTTACTTTGTGCATTATCTGTATCATTAATAGCTCTTATCTTAATATTGACGAAGGTGAATATATGACGGGGTTTTTTCAAATACTTCCAGTATTAATGGTTGTAATAGACTTTTATATGCTTGGAGCAAGCAGAATAAGAACATGTATTCGACTTGTCGCATTTCAAGGTTTTATAGTGGCAGTTACTCCCATTCTTATGTCGGGGCATTATGAACGTGAAATGATAGCTGCGATGCTTGTAACATTGGGTGTAAAATGTATTCTTTTACCATTTTTGCTTTTTAAAACACTGGATATTGCCAAGATACGAAAAGAAGTTGAGCCTTTTGTAGGCTTTTCAATTTCTGTAATTTTTGGAATTATCATATTTATAATTTCGTATGCTATTAGCTATAAGCTTTCATCACACGAACATTTTATTGTAACAGTTTCGATACTAACAATTTTTATTGGGCTTTTCATAATTGTTTCGAGGAAAAAAGCCATTTCTCAGGTAATAGGTTATCTAATCTTTGAAAATGGTATCTATTTTTTGGGTGTCTCTCTTGCTGTACATAATAGTATTGTGGTAGAACTTGGTGTTCTTCTTGACGTATTCGTCTTGATTTTTATTACAGGCATTGCTGTTTTTCATATCTCAAGAGAATTCAACCATATTGACGCAGACAGGCTTGCACATCTTTCAGATAGAAAAACCAAGAAACAGTTTGGTAAAAAGAAAGGCGTAATGTAATGAGTACTTATTTTATAATATTCATTCCTGTTTTATTAGGAGTTTGCGAATTTTGGATTACATCAGAAAAAATTAGGAAACTATTACTAATTTCAGGTGCGATTTTTTATTTTATAGCTTCTCTTTTACTTATTATTTTTGACTGGAAAAGCTGTTTTGGGTCCGAGTTTTTTTATTTTGATTCGTTGGGAAAACTTTTCCTTATTTTAACGGCTGTTTTATTTTTGTTAATTACAATTTACACTTTGGGATATTTAAACAGTGAAGAAAGTGAAGTTGTAAAAAGAAGGATATTTTATCTTTCAGCTTCTAAAAATTCTGTATTTACAGGGTGCATGCTGATATTTTTATCTACGATGACAATGGCTTTTGCTGCGAGATCAGTTGGGATATTATGGATATCTGTAGAAGCAACAACACTGGTTAGTGCACCTTTGATATATTATCATAAAAATAAATATTCACTTGAGGCTACATGGAAATATCTTATAACATGTTCTGTTGGAATTGGACTTGCGTTAATTGGAAATATTGCCATATCAATGGCACTTGTACATCCTGAAGCAGGATTAATACCTTTTACATTATCATCGTCTTCTTTTTTGCATAATGGTCCAGCTGGTGAATGGCTTAAAGCCGCGTTTATATTTTTTATTGTAGGATATGGGACAAAAATGGGTCTTTCCCCAATGCATACGTGGCTACCTGATGTTTACGGAGAGTCTCCTTCTTTGGTTTCTGCATTATTTTCTGGCATTCTTTTAAACTGTGCTCTTCTTGCAATTCTCCGCATATACGGGATTATGGAAATAGCTGGACTAGGTAATTATTCGAGAGAAATTTTTGTTTTATTTGGATTAATTTCTTTATTAACAGCAAGTATTTTTATCATACAACAACCAACTTTTAAACGGTTAATAGCGTATTCAAGCATTGAAAATATTGGAATAATTATTTTAGGGTTTGGTATTGGTACTGCAACTTCCGATTTTGGTTCCATGCTTCAAGCGATTAATCACTCATTTTCAAAAAGTGTTCTGTTTTTAACTGCAGGAATTATTTATATGATTTATAAAAAGAGAGGAATAAATGATGTTTCCGGTATTGCAGAAATATCTCCAATGACTGCTTTTCTGTGGTTTGCAGGCTTTTTGGCAATAAGCGGAGTGCCTCCATTTGGAATTTTTATAAGTGAATTTATGATAATAAAATCGTCTCTATTTTATGGCAATGTATTAGTTCCGATAGTTTTTATTATTTCGTTGATTATAATTTTTGCAGGAATGGCTTCTGCATTTATCAAAATGACATTTGGCAGGTGTGAGGATTTAAATTGTAAAAAATCAGCGGCTTCTATCAAATCAAAATACTTTGTTTTTATTCCTCCGCTGGTACTTCTTCTTTTAACTTTTATTTTGGGAATTTACATTCCAAATTGGCTTACAGTTCTAATACATTCAGGGTTGGCTAATTTCTAAAAGGGTGCATTATGGCGGATAAAAATTTTATTACAGTTTTTAATGGTTTATCTTTTCCTTTATTAGAAATTCCAATTTTAGACTTTCAAGAATTTTCAAATTTAATATCAGAACAGATTAAGTCTGGCTGTAGAGTTTTAAATTTTTTTGGGAAAAAGATTAAGGATGGAAATATTGCACTTTACGCTGTTATTGGAAGAGAAACAAATGGAGAAATATACATAACCTCAACAACAGCAAAAGATAAGTATAAATCATTGAGTGTAAAACATCCTCAGTTTCATATGTTTGAAAGGGAAATTTTTGAAAATTTTGGTGTAATTCCCGAAGGTCATAAAGAGCTTAAACCTGTACGAAATCATGTAAATAAAGACAGTGATTTCTTAAAATTAGAGGGAAAAGACGTTCATGAAGTAGGTGTTGGTCCCATTCATGCCGGGGTGATAGAGCCTGGACATTTTAGATTTCAATGTGCAGGAGAGCGTGTTTTTAATTTAGAAATAGCATTGGGATATCAGCATAGAGGAATTGAAAAAAAACTAATTGGCGGACCTGATAAAACAACACTTTCCATTATTGAAACAGTATGCGGTGACAGCACAATTGCTTATTCTACAGCATATTCAAGAGCTGTAGAAGCACTGTCAGGGACAGTAATAAGTTTAAGTGCCGAATATCTTAGAGCCGTTTTGCTTGAGCTTGAAAGAATAGCCAATCATGTTGGTGATTTAGGTGCACTTTCAGGAGATACGGCGTATCTTCCTACAGCATCATTTTGTGGTAGAATTAGAGGTGATTATCTTAATATGACTGCCGATTTTTGCGGTAATAGGTTTGGGCGTGGAATAGTTTATCCTGGCGGTATTGCACAGAGTGTAACGATTGAAAATCTTGCAGAGCTTCAGAAAAAAATTATCAAGTTTTATCCGCAGGTAAAAAATAGCGTTGATTTAATGTGGAAAACTTCTACAGTTTTAAGCCGCCTTGAAGATACAGGAAGAATTACTGGTTCTCTCTGCAGGCTGCTTGGGATTGTAGGAGTTGCTTCAAGGGCATGCGGCATAAATAGAGATGTAAGGTTGAATTTTCCATATGGATTGTATAAAGATGAATCTTTTGTGCCGTCAATTGAAGAAAGCGGAGACGTTTATGCTAGAGCTTTTGTCCGTTGGAAAGAGATAATTTTTTCTACTGAGTTAATAAAAAAGATGATACCTAAAATTTCTCTTAAAGGGATTTATGTAAATCAAAAGCCAATGCGGCCTAATTTAGGTGTAATTTCTTTAGTTGAAGGATGGCGTGGGGAAGTTTGTCATGTTGCTATGACGGATTCTGCAGGGAAATTTGATCTGTATAAAATTTGTGATCCATCATTCCATAATTGGACTGCACTTGCGCACTCATTACGTCAAGAAGAAATTTATAACTTTCCACTTTGCAATAAAAGTTTTAATCTCTCTTATTGCGGGCATGATTTGTAGTGTTTTGGTAATTGATAAAAAGTAAATAATAAAGATGTTATCGGTGTAAATATGTTAAAAGCTCTTCTTGCACGATTAAAACAAGGATATAGAACAAATTCTTTTCCAAAATCTATTCCATCACTTCCAGAAAAATTTTGCGGTTTACCTGATATAGGTTCGTTTAGTGCAGATCAACTTGATGCTCTTAATTCAGTATGCCCTACAGATGCATTTACAGCAGAAAATAGTAATTTATCTCTGGACATTGGAAAGTGTATTTTTTGCAGAAAATGTGAGCATATTGCAAAAACTGAAAAGTTGTCCTTTACAAAAAATCACATGCTTTCTTCTAGTGAACGTGATTCGCTAAAGCTTAGTTATGAGAATAAAGCTCCTGTTATAAATCCAAATAAATATCAAAAACTATTTAAACGTTCATTAAAATTGAGAGTGGTAAGTGCTGGAGGCTGTAATGCATGTGAGCTTGATCTAAATGTATTAAATACATTGGCTTGGGATATTGGTCGTTTTGGAATACAATTTACAGCATCACCAAGACACGCTGATGGATTAATCATAATTGGTCCCGTTACCAACAATATGAAATTTGCATTGCAAAAAGCATATAATGCGACATCAAAACCAAAAGTAGTCATAGCCGTTGGGACATGTGCTGTTTCAGGAGGCATATATGCAAATAGTCCTGAAACATTGGGAGGAGCAGATAAGCTTTTCAATGTAGATCTTTATATACCAGGCTGCCCGCCTCATCCTTTAACTATTCTTGATGCTCTTTTATCTTTTTTAGGAAGAAAATAAGTAGACGATACTTAATAAAAGTATCTGAGATATAGATAAAAAGAAGAAATAATCAAACTTATAAAAGTAATTGGAATACCGTATTTTGTAAATTTCCAGAAAGTAATAGGATAGTTGTTTCTTCCTGCCACTCTAGCAATTACTACATTTGCCGAAGCTCCTACAAGTGTACCATTTCCTCCAAAGCACGCTCCGAGTGCAAGTGCCCACAGCATAGGAGCTTCAATTTGTGTAAACGCTTCTGCTCCAGATATTCCCATGCTCCGTGCAAATACAGGAGCAATAGTTTGAATCATTGGTATCAATGCTATGACTAATGGAATATTGTCAATAATAGCAGAAAGTATGGCTGATATCCAAAGTATAGCTAATATTGTTAAGAAAAGATGACCTTCTGTGAGCTTTAAAATGTGTACTCCTAATGAATCGATAACTCCAGCAGCTTCAAGTGCTCCTATGAGCATGAATAAACCAACGAAAAACATTATTGTGCTCCAGTCGATTTTTTCTAAAATAGATTGGATATCAGTGCCACATGCAAAGATCATAATCATAGCAAAAATAATTGCAATAACACCAGGTTCAAGATTAATTGAATGACTGATGAAAAAACAAAACAGTGTTATCGCCAATATGATAAGACATTTTTTCATTTTAGCTGAATCTACTATAGCAAGAGAAGGTATTGTCTTATTTGTCCTTTTTGCAATTTCGGGATTGATCTTATAATATTTTTTAAAGAATAAAGATATTAATACAATTAAAACAATTACTATTATGATTACTATTGGTGCTAAATTTGCTATAAAAGAGTTAAATGAAAGTCCTGCTTTTGAACCGATTATCATGTTAGGGGGATCGCCGATTAATGTTGCAGCACCAGTGATATTTGAAAATATGGCTTCCAATATCAAGAGAGGAACAGCAGGCATTTCCAATATTTGGCAAATTAAAATTGTGATAGGTGCAATTAGTATAACCGTTGTTACATTGTTTAGAAAAGCTGACAAAATGGAGGTAATTAGTAGGAATTCTATTACAATGATTAATCCTCTTCCTTTAGATTGTTTTGCGATTACTATTGCCAGCCATTCAAAGAAACCTGTTGATGCAAGAATATCAACCATGATCATCATACCGATTAATAGTCCAAGAACATCTACGTCTACTTTAGAGAGCAATTCTGCTGGTGTGGCTACTTGAAATAAAAGCATCGCGCCAGCACCTACAAGAGCAGCTACTGTTTTATCAACTTTTTCACTTGCGATGAAATAGTATGTAATAAGAAATATTATTATTGCAGTTATCATTTTTTTGTTTATATGTCCATAACTAGTTGGTTTATAAAAATTTATATAAAATTTGAAACTGTTTTTATCGCAAATTAATCTATTTATGGAATAGCTTCGCTATAAATTTATTATTTTTTCCAGCACAAGGATTTTGTCTATCACGCCAACCAATTTTTCATTGTCAACTATGTAAATTTTTTCGTATTTTTTGACCGTAATATCAAAAACTATTTCCATAATTGTTGCTGTTGGAGGTAATACGTTTTTAGGAATGTCCATGATATCTTTTACATATAGCTCAGCCTCTTTTGCAAAATATTTTTCAAATGGATCAAATTCCCTTATAAATGAAACCGTCTTGAGTTGTGTAAAAAATTCAGGGATACCTATTTTAAATAGTTTGTCTGAAGTAATTACTCCTACTAGTTTTCCATTTTCATCTGTTACTGCCGCTGATGTGACATTCTTTTCAGCCATAGTCCTAGTTGCTGTGCAGATAAAAGAGTTAGGATTTAACACTATACGCGGTTTTCTCATAATTTCAGATGCTTTTATTGAGTGGTCAAAAATAAAATCAGAACTCAAAAGTTTATCATAAAGATCTTGTTTAGACTTAAATTGAACGGTTCCATTCTTCAGATTTGAGGCAAAAATTTTGCTGACAGTCGATAAAATTTTTACACCGTATGCTGGACGGCATTCAGGAATCACAGCCATACAGGCAATTGTAATGGGCTCATTGTCAACAAAACTGCTTTTAATTGAATTTTTAAGTGTAGCTATGCAAATGGATACTCCACAGTAAGATGCTATTCGTGCATGAGGAAACGTTATACCCATGCCGATATCTGTTATTTGTATTTCTTCTCTGTTTAATACCGCTTGCAGAATGTCTTCAGCTGAACATTTGCTTTTTATTGCAGAGTTGCTATTTGCAATGGATTTTGCCATTTCATACAAAAGTTCTTTTTTGGATGATACTTCCAAATCAAAGAGTATAGAATCAAGTGTTATGTAGTTTGAGAGTTTCATAATTTTATAAATTCAAAGTTAAACATTGAAGGAATATACCTGAGGTAGCTAAATAGACAATAGTGGACATTAATTTAAGTTTATATTTTTTTAAAGTACGATAAAATTTCTTTACGTAACGGAGTTTTTTTCATAAAATCGATAAACTCTGTTTTTTCGCAGAGAGCAGTAATTGTAGAAAGAGTTCTCATAAAACGTTCTTTAGAGGACATAAGGATAATAAAAAACACACTTACCATCATTTTATTTTCATTGCTGTATTGTATAGGTTTAACTAAAAAACAGAGAGATATACTTTCTCTGTTGTATGATTTTATGATTGGCGTAGAAGGATGCGGTATCATTATACCGTTGTTCAGCAGTGTTGACGCTTTTCTTTCGCGATCCAAAATAAGTGAATTGATTTTTTTGCGTTCAAAACCAAATGGTATATTTATTATTGAAAGAGCTTCTTCCAGTGACTGAAATATGTTATCTCCCGATATATTATAAAAAATGCCTCCGTTTTTGATGCAGTCGGAAAAGTTAAAAGGCTCTATTGATTTCGATTGCGGTATTTCCATTTTATTATTAACAGCCCACCTGTTAATTTCATCTGTTTTGAACCTATATTGATGATTTATTCGGTAGTATGGAATTTTATTGTCGTTAATCCATCTGTAAATGGTTTTTTGTGAAACTTGTAATATTTCAGCTAAGTCTTTTAGTTTTAAGTCCATAGAGCATTTTTTCTGGGTGAAGTTCTGATACTGACTATTTCTTACGAGTTAAATGTAAAATAGCTGTTTCTTAATAAATTTAAATTGTAAAGAATTTAAATGGCAGAAATAATTTTCTTTCGCCTTTGACGTGATGCTTCGAACAGCAGCACACTTGTAGCTATTGCTACATTAAGTGAATCTATTTTCCCACACATTGGTATTACTGTTTTTATATCAGAATTGTTTAACCAGTAATCAGAGAGACCATACTGTTCTGTCCCTACAACTATAGCAATTGATTGAGTTAAGTCTATTTCGTCATATTCTGAATCTGTATGAGGTGTGGTTGCAAGTGACAAGATTTTATTATTTTTTAGCCATAGCAAAGCTTCTTCTGAAGTACATTCAGCTATTGGAGTGTAAAAGATAGCTCCTGTGCTTGCTCTTAGGACATTAGGGTTATAAATGTCGGTGCACTTATCGCAAATTATTAGTCCGTTTACGCCTGAAGCATCTGCCGACCTTAAAATAGAACCTAAATTTCCTGGTTTTTCAATTGCTTCTAATACGAGATAAAGACCATTTTTTACTATAGGTATGTTCGAGAGGTGGTGTTCTTTAATTCCACATATGGCGATAAGCCCCTCTGGTCGATCCCTATATGACATCTTTTCAAGAATGGAAGATGGTATTTTAATTAGTTCTACGCCCGAATCATAAAGTTGCGTTAAGAGCTCATTTTCATTTTCGCCTAAAAATAATTCAGGTGAAAAATAACATTCATCCATTTTAAATCCTGCCTGAAGTGCTCTGCTTATAAGTCTGTAACCTTCTAAAAAAGTTTTTCCTGCCTTGTCTCTTTGACGTCTATTTTGGAGTTTTATTATTTCTTTAACGCGTTGATTTGCGTGGCTGCTTATTTCTATTATTTTCATAAAAATACCTAATTACGTGTTAGAATCTCAATTAAATGTTAAACATATGATAAGCGGGCAAAAATTCCTGCCGAAAGTTTGCTGCCGGTAGATTCATCAATCAGCATTTCGCCAGCTTCAATCTCTGTTTTCCCTTTGAATACCGTCTTTAATATTCTCGAAAGAGAATTTGGTGAATATCCATTACTGTGCATGCTTAATAATATAAATTTTGGATTTTTCCCCATTAGTGTACGACATTTTTCTAAAAGAGGTATGAGATCTTTTTCTATTTTCCAAATATTGCCCTTTGGACCTCTTCCAAATGAAGGAGGATCAAGTACGATACCAGGGTATGAATTATTTCTTTTAATCTCTTTTGACAAAAATTTATGAACATCTTCAACAATCCATCTTATACCATCGTTAATTTCTGGATTTAATTTGAGATTTTCTCTTGCCCAATCTACCATCCCTTTTGCTGCGTCTACATGGCAGACATCTGCACCTGCTTTTGCCATAGCCAATGAACTGCCCCCAGAATATGCAAAAAGATTAAGTGCAGATAATTTACCTGTTTTATTGATAGTTGAGTTTAACCATTCCCAGTTATTTTTTTGTTCTGCGAAGAAACCTATATGCCCAAAAGGAGTAGGCTTTATCAGAAGATTAAATCCAGCGTATGATGCATTCCATGATTCTGGTAATTTTTTGTTAAATGTCCAATTTCCGCCGCCTGAAGAGTTTCGTTCAAAAACAGCATCTGCTTTTTCCCATTCTTTAATTGTTAACTGAGGTTCCCAAAAAGCATTTAATGCAGGCCTTACCAATATGTAAGGGCCTATTTTTTCAAGTTTTTTAAGATTCCCTGAATCCAATAGTTTATATTCATTTTGATTGTTAATTTCTCTGTTGCTCATCTATGAAAATATCCTAAATTAAAGTTGATTTGATATACTACTGAATGTTAGATAACAAGAATTCATTAGTGTTCTCTATTTTGAAAGTTTTTCTTTTACTGCTATAAATTATATTGCCGTGTCTGATAGTCATGTCTGCCTGATTAGTTTCAGTGTTGAAAAATGTCACATCGCAGTATTTACCAGGTCTAAGTTCTCCTATTTCATATTCCCCTAATAATTTTGCAGGATTTGATGTAAGGCATGCGGCTGCTTCGTTAATGCCAAGTTTAGTGTACCTAACAAGATGATCCCATCCTCTTTCGAGAGTGAGCGTAGTTCCTGCTATTACTCCGTCATAAGTTGATGATCGTCCATTTTTTACAATTATATCAATTTTGGCGAGATGATACTTTCCATCTTGAAGACCAGCTCCTTGAATAGCATCGCTTATTCCGATAATTTTATCTTTTGGTTTAATTCTGCATACAATATCAATCATTCTTGGATGAATGTGATAACCGTCTAAAATTACTTCTACGGCGACTCTGTCATCCGTTAAAACAACCCCGGCTATACCTATGGAACGGTGGTGAAAAGGAGGCATTCCGTTATAAATATGAGTACAGTGTGTTGCTCCAGCGTCAATTGCTCTTATAACAGTATCTTCTTCTGCCATAGTGTGTCCCATAGATGGTATGATATTATTTTCTAGAAGAAGCTCTATTAATTCTGTTGATCTTTTGAGTTCGGGAGCAAAAGTCATAATTTTAATAATGCCTTGTCCAGCCTGTATTAACTCTCTTGCTTCACCTAAATCAATCTCTCTTATAAAATCTTTATTTTGTGAGCCTTTTTTCAATTTATTAATGTACGGTCCTTCAATACGGATGCCTAATGGGACGGCACCATTATATTTTTTATTCATTATATTTACAAAAGCTGATGTGCAGGATAGTAATTTGGCTTGTGGGCAAGAGACGATAGTTGGTATGAAAGATGTTACTCCATGTCGGCCTAATGTCTCAGTCATTAAAGAAAAGTCTTCTAATTCTTCATCCGCTGTACTTGAATCAAATCCTCCAGAACCGTGTATGTGTGTATCTATAAAGCCTGGTACTGCATAAGATCCTCTGAGGTCATATACATCCATTTCGCTGTCTATTTTAAATGCCGAAAAACTGCCTATCGCAGTTATTTTTTCATTCTCACATAGAATTGCAGCGTGATTGATTTTCTTATATGGAGTATAAGAAAAATCTGAAACAAAAAGAGTTCTTTGGACCTGTTTGGCCTTTAACATAAAATACTTTGACCTTATTTATCTCGTTAAATAAATTAAAACTTATACCCATAACTAATTGGTTTTAGAAAAACTCTCATTAAATATGAAGCTGTTTTATCGTAAATTAGCCAATTTTTAAGATACCTTTGGTATATCTGTATTAATATAGTTGATGGAAAGAGCATTTATAAAAAAAAATGAAAAAAAAACTATTTTTTTCAAGACGGAAACAGTAATGAGGTGGAAATGAATCTAATTGTTAATAACTTGTTAATAACTGTTGATAAAATTGTCTGAGTTTCGATCTAGTTTTCCTTAATTTCAATTTTCAAGCAACTTGCGTTTATCTTGACATGTAAAGAACTTTATCATTTTACACTTATGGATTATTTAAAGAAAATGAGTGTAAATAACTCGCACTTTTAAATAGTTTGACAGAAAGACAACTCGTGCTATACTAATTTATCCGACAGTAGATTCATTAGTTAAATGAGTCTTTTCCCTATTTTATTAATCTGATGATATTAATTGTTAACAACTTTGAACATTTTAAAATATTTTCCAAAAACGGGGATTGAGTATTTCTCAAACTAATTTTATGAGCGAAATTTTATCAAAAGATGAAATATGGGGATCAGTTAAAGATACGTTGAGAACTGAATTGGGAGATTCAGCTTTTTTTCAGTGGTTCAATCCAATGCTCGCCGTTTCCTATGAAAACAATAAATTTGTACTTGGTGTCCCAGATGATATATCTGCTTTGTGGATAGAAAGGCAATACATAGATAATATTTTAGTAGCTTTAAAAAAAGTTTCTAAAAACGAAAATCTTAAATTTGTTATTGAAACAGGGCATAAGCCAGCTGAAAAAATAGAATTGATTGACAATACTTTTGTTATTGAATCTACAGGCAGCGATGATGTTAATAGGTCTGTATTAGAAAACGACAAGGAAAGCCACATAGAAATTCATAACTGTAATTCAAAGTTTGTATTTGATACTTTCGTAGTAGGAGATGGAAATAATTTTGCATATTCAGCTGCTTTGGCTGTAAGTCAGGAGCCAGGCTATTCGTATAACCCACTATTTATCTACGGCGGTACAGGGCTTGGTAAAACACATTTGATTCAAGCAACTGCACATCAGGCAGTAAAGCTTAAGAAAAACTTTGTCGTGGAATATCTTACCTGTGAAGAATTTGTCAATATGTACATTGATACGATTCAGAGAAATAAAATATTTGAGTTTAGAAAGCATTTCAGAAACGTTGATATGCTTCTCGTTGACGATGTTCAATTTTTAGCAAATAAACCTAGAATGCAGGAAGAGTTTTTTAATACGTTTAATGCTTTATATAATGATAATAAACAGATTATTTTGACTTCTGATAGAAGTCCAAATGAAATTGACGGTCTTGAAGCAAGATTAGTTTCAAGGTTTGATAATGGCTTAACCACGGATATACAGCCGCCAGGTTTGGAAACAAGAATGGCAATATTGAGAAAAAAACAAGAAGAGCAAATCGTAAAACTTGATGATGAAATATTGTATTTTATGGCTAATAACATTACATCTAATGTGAGACGCATGGAAGGAGCTTTGATACGACTTACTGCGTTTGCCTCAATGGCTAATACAAAGATAACACTTTCGATAGCTCAAAATCTTCTTCATCCTTTAATAATGCAGGAAGCTGTTTCTAAAGTATCTGTTGACATGATTCAAAAAAAAGTTGCTGAATTTTTTGATATTTCTGTAAAAGATTTAACGGGGAGTAAGCGACCTCAAAATATAGCATATCCCAGAATGGTAGCGATGTATTTGGCTCGAGAGATGACTGATTGTTCACTGCCTGAAATTGGTGAACTTTTTGGCGGAAGAACGCACGCCACAGTAATTAATGCTGTAAATAAAATAAAAAAAGAGAGAGTTTTGGATCAGAAGATCGAACATTCTATTTCAGCCATTCAAAGGCAATTGCAAAACTGTTAGTTTTTTTAATTGTATACCCATAACTAATTGGTTTTAGAAAAACTTATATAAAAATTAAAGCTGTTTTATCGTAAATTAGCCAATTTTTGAGATAACTTTGCTATATATCTAAAATCATTAAGATTCCTTGGTGCGTTAAGGAGATTTATAAAATGCCAAATATAGACTTAAAAGCAGGTCACAGAAAAAGATTGCGTGAACGATTTGTGAAATGCGGCAACTCTGCCTTTGCTGATTATGAACTTGTAGAGCTGCTTCTTACCTTTTCAATTCCAGTAAGAGATGTAAAAGAAACATCAAAAATGCTATTGTCTCGTTTTGGCAGTCTACGTGCATTGCTTGATGCTGATATTGATGATTTGCAGTCAATAGATGGAGTAGGGGAGGCAACTGCTATTCTTATAAAATTGATAAAATCTATGCAAATTGAATACAACGCAGAATCTATTAAAGGAATGAAAAAACTTTCATCGCCCGAAGATGTACTCAAATTTGCAGATTCCATTTTGGCAGGGAGCAGAGATGAGAAATTTTTTGTTTTTTACCTCGACTCTAAAAATAGGGTTATTTTCTATGAAATATGTGCAGAAGGAACAATTAATCAGGCTCATATTTATCCAAGAAAAATTATCAGAAAAGCCATGGAGGTCAACGCCTCAGGGTTAATTATAGTACACAATCATCCAAGTGGTGACTCAAAGCCTTCCGAAGAAGATATAAACTTGACAAAAAAAATATCTGAAATAGCAAAACCATTGGATATTCGTGTCCTAGACCATTTGATAATTGGCAAAGGTGAATCATTTAGCCTTTCAACTCATGAGCTTATATAATCGAGTTTATTTTAACAGCTCTGAATTAGCATTATAGTCCAGATGTTTTTCATCGTAGTTGTTGTAGTTTGTACCTATATCTCTTTTCTGAGGACAGCATATTTTTTTTTCTGAGCGGTAGGTCTCATTTCTTGCAAAAGTTCATAAGTTTTAATTTGACTTTGCGAATCTTTATTTCTTAAATTATTTTTTAGATAGTGGCCGCTTGAGTTAAGTCTGCGTCCTTTAAAACTATCATTAATTTGTAGATTAAGAAGATTCGCAAGAAGAGTGCATGTAAAATCGTCTTCTACTGGGAAAAGAATTTCGATACGCCTGTCAAGGTTTCGAGGCATCCAATCTGCACTTGAAAGGTAATATTCTTGAGAGCCGTTATTTTCAAAGTAATATATTCGAGAATGTTCCAAATATCTGTCTACAATGCTTGTGACTGTGATATTTCTTGTTTCGATTCCAGGATTTAAACAGCATATTCCACGCACCAAAAGATCTACTTTTACGCCTGCATATGCAGCTTTATAAAGGTGTTCGATAATTTCAGTATCAACGAGAGAATTCATTTTTGCTATGATATGTCCAGGATTGTGTTTAGTTGAAATTCTTGCTTCTCTATCAATTAACGAGATGAATTTTTCTCTTAAATCGAAAGGAGCTACGGCAAGTTTAGACCATGAATGTGGTTCAGAATACCCTGTCATTACGTTAAATAGCGATGCTGTGTCAGAGCATATTTCTGTATCTGAGGTAAAAATGCCAATGTCTGTATATATTCTTGCGGTTGAATCATTGTAATTTCCCGTAGAAAGGTGAAGATAACGTCTAATTGAATCTTCCTCTTTTCTTACAATTAAGAGAGATTTACAATGTATTTTTAACCCTTCCATTCCATAAATAACATGAGCACCTGACATTTCTAGACGTTTCGCCCATAGAATATTTCTCTTTTCATCAAATCTTGCCTTTAATTCAACTATTACAGTGACCTGTTTTCCGCTCTCTGCTGCATTTTGCAGTGCGTGCACTATAGGCGAATCTCCGCTTACTCTATATAATGTCTGTTTTATTGCCAATACATTTGGATCTGAGGCAGCTTCTTCCAAAAGCTTTACGACGTAATCGAAACTTTCAAACGGATGAAATATTGGAATAGTACCGTGTTTTTTTATTGCATCAAAAATAGACCCTTCTTCGAGAGAGTGAATTGTCAAAGGAAGTATTTTCTTGTCAGAAAGTTCAGGCTTGTAAACTTTTCCAATAAATTCAAAAAAAGATGCCAAATTTAAAGGTCCGTCAATTTCGTATACCATATCGTTTGTGACGTATAATTTTTCTATAAGCCATGCTGCTTTTTTTTCAGATGCGTATTTAGGAAGCTCTATTCTGATAGCCTTTCTGTTTCTTGTGGATTTGAGTTTTTTTTCCATATACTTAAGCATGTCAGAATCATCGATATCTCCTACAGAAAAATCCATATCTTTAGTGATTCTGAAAGGAAATACATCGAGTATTTGGCATCCAGTAAAAAGCTTTGAAATATTTTTTATAATAACATCTTCAAGAAGTACATAAGATAAATTTTGATCTGAATAATTTACTGCTACAAATCTTGATATTGAAGCAGGAACTTCTACAAAACCGTAAAAGGTAGGTTTCTTGTTCTTTTGTTTAAGAGCTACAGCAATCACAATTTCTTTATTGTTTATCACAGGGAATGGATGTGTTGGGTCAAAGCCAACGGGTGTGAGAATAGGCATTATTTCTTTGTCGAAATAATCGCTGAGTCGATCAGTTTCTTTTGCTTCAAGCTCTTCAATATTCAAAAGGTTAATGCCGTTTTGAGAGAGTTCAGGCACAATGTGCTCTTTGAAGTATTTATATTGTTTTTTAACTAGTGTTTTAGTGCGGGTTCTAATTTTTTTTAACTGTTCGTTTGGAAGCATGCCTGAAGGGTCTTGCAACATGTCCTTATTCTCAAACATTTGGCGAACGCCTGCCACCCGTACCATAAAAAATTCGTCCAAGTTATTGCTGAATATCGCCATAAACTTGAGTCTTTCCAGAATTGGATTATCCATTTCAAATGCTTGATCTAAAACGCGCGAGTTAAAGCTAAGCCAGCTTAATTCTCTGTTGATAAAATGGTTTTGGTTAATTTCTTTATTTTTGAGCTTTTCCATTATCTACCTATTATTCTAACTTTGTATCCAAATACATCTTCGAAAAGATCAGCTTTTCTTTTGACAGCCCAATTTTTCAAAACACTGTCTACCGATTGGTTTGTTATTATTTCCATAATTTTGCTGCGATGATTAAATTTTATTTCTTTTATAGTCAGGTGATAGATAAAATCAAGAGAATCAGCAATTCTAAGAATTGATGCAAGGCTTGAGACCCTAACTTTGTCTGCCGAAGATAATGCACTATATTCGCTATGTGTGGATTTAGGTAGAGCCCGTCTGTGATATCTTGCTATAATGGCTGCAATGTTGCGCTCTTTTGATGTTAAACCAGGAATATTACTGTTTTTAATAAGGTAAAAGCTATGTTTATGGTGCTTCCTGTTGCTTACGTAAGCGCCAATATCGTGAAGATATGATGCAATCATTAAGAGTTTTCTGTCATTTTCATTTAACGCATGGAGAAAAATAGTGCTGTCAAATATTGAAAGTGAAATATCTGCTACTTTTTCAGAGTGAATTGAATCATATCTATATTTTTCACCCAATGATTTTACGCATGAAGTGACGTGTGGCATAAAGTCATCAGATTCATTTTGAATCGTCTTTATGAAATCTTTGATGATGGCGTCTCTTGTAGTAACAGTCGGAATAATAAGAGATTCAGACTTGGATGCCTCAAGAAAATGATAAAGGATGGCACACGCAGGTTCGATGCTTTCCGCAAGAGTATCTGATATTTTGTATTTTTGTGCTATCTCTTCAGGAGGAAGCTTAGAAATTTCATTGTATATTTTATAAAAACTTTTTCTGCTGAGACATTTTACATAAGGATTTTCTGTCTCACCACTGTCAAATCCGAGTGTCGTTAATGCTCTAACAGATGCTCCCGTACCTAATATCAGGCTGGTTGAAAAGTGGGTTAAAGATTGAGAAAGTATCCCTTTTACGGCTGTTTCTACAAAAGGTTTTATTGCATCTTTAAGCTGGTTTGCACTAATGTTTCTTTCTAACTCTTCAATCAACCTTAATGAGCCTATTCGTGCGCTTTCTGAACTTTTGAGCATTCCGTTTTCAGTGAAAGAAACCTGTATAGCTCCAGTTCCAATTGAACAGATAACTGAATTCTTTTCATTGAATGACATAAAGCCGTTAACAGCTTCTTTTATGGCAATAAACAGTATTTTTGCCTCTTCTTCAGTCTCGAGTTCTTCAACTTTTATTCCGCTCAATCTTCTAACTCTGTTTAAAAATAACTCTTTATTTGATGCTTCTCTCACAGCTGAAGTTGCCACTGCTCTTATGTGTTTTACTTTATAATCTTTTAATACTTGAGAAAAATCTTGTAAAATTTTCCCTACCAGGTATGTATTTTCAGTAGATATTTTGCCTTTTGTAAAGACATCTGTGCCAAGTGGTGCTATTTGAGAAAGTCGTTCGAGCGTCTCATATTTCCCTGCATCATCGGTTATTTGGACAATTTCCAATCGCGCAAAATGTGCTCCGATATCGATAACTGCAATAGGCGTATTTTTGTTTTTCATCTTGAATATTCTTCTATATTATTTATGAATGAACTATTATTAAAACCAAACTTAAATTGGCATGTTAAACTGGTAATCTATAGTTATTTTTTGACATTTTCAACTCTTAGAAGCGTGTATGTTTGCTTGAAGGCAAAATTACACATCATACAAACAACAAAATAAAAGGCACAAACCTAATGGTATGTGCCAAGCTTACATCTATGTAAAAGTAATTTAGCTAATCTGAATATCTTTTGCTTTTAAAATCTTTTTATCTTTATCTCTAGGTATTATTACTATTAATGTCCCATCTGCGTAATTAGCTGTTATTGCTTTTATGTTTGCATCTGAAGGTACGGATATTGACTGTGAGAAAGAGCATGTACTCTTTGTTTCAGAAGTTATTTTTTTGTCGTTAGTTGTTTTTTGTTCTGTGCACTGATTTGATGATATTGTCAATATTGAATCTTCAAGATGAATGTTAAAATCTTTTTTGGTTAATCCTGGTGCTGCCAATTTTAACACGTAGTCATTTTCTGTCGCAGCATAAGAGATTTGTGGGAATGCATTGAATTGCGTGCCGTACTGTTCAGGAAGAGTAGGGAAGTTGAATACATCAGGATTTGAAAAGTAAGGCGAGCTTAAAATCGGATCATTCGTAAATTGATTTTCTAGTTGTTTTAATGATTCATTCAGCTCTTTAAGCTGTTTCACCATTTTAGCATTAATTTCCGATTGAAGCTGCGGTATATTAGTCAAATTAGCAGCTCGTGATGTTTGAATTGGCAAAACTTGACAAGGAGCACCCTCTTTTATCGGAATTACTGTTTCATTATTATTCGTTTGTGCGAATAATGCTGTACCTGAGATTAAAGCCGATGCTATAGCAATGCCTGTCACTTTTACTAGTTTCATTGTTTACCCCCTGTAGTTAATGATGTTAGAAGAACATTTTTTACAAATAACCATTTTTTTCCCAAAATCAAGCAAATTTATTAACGGTTGATATTTTTTTTATATTTATTTTTCCAGCCTTCTCCGTTTTGCGGAGTTAATAATTTTGAAACTTTAAACCTACATGATTTATCATCCAATATTTTTTCTATATTTGAAATTATTTCAGAGCTTAACCTTAGATTATTATTTAAACCTGTTTCTACAAAATACTTTGAATTGTCATTGCATATTGCACAGATTACGAGTCGAGTCTCTCCTGGATATTCTCTTATAAGATGTGCGATTTCTCTTAGTTTTTCTTTAGTATAATTTTCCTCTTTAATATATATGTGAAGTTCTTCAGTAAATTTGGCAATGACTTCATCTTTAGAATATATGGCATCGACTGTTATTTTTTTTGATTCTTCTTCATCTCTAGAACTTACTGTTCCTTCGATATAGACATAGTTATTTTCTTGAATAAGCTCTTTATACGCTTCAAAAGTTCTGCTAAAAACCATTGTTTCTATACTGCTTGTGAGGTCTTCTATGTGAAAAATAGCAAATTTAGTTCCATTCTTTTTGCTTGTTTTCTCGGTTAAATTGGTTATTAATCCTCCTATCCTTACTCTAATATTATTTTCTTCTGAAGTACGTATTTCAGCAATATTGTGAGTAGAGTATCTTTTAATTTCATCTTCATATACATTTAAAGGGTGTCCGCTTACATAAAAACCTAGAAGTTCTTTTTCAGCTTTTAGTATTTCCTGTATCGGTATTTCTGGCTTGTCGGGTATTGGATATTGATCATAAGCTTCATTATTAACTGAGGAATCTTGTTCAGTTGCAAAAAAATCAAAAAGATTTCCTTGTCCTGCCTTTTTATCTTTAGCTTTTTGATGACCAATCGTGATGTAATCAGGTATAATATCCAGTAGTTGTGATTTGTATAATCCGAAACTGTCAAGGGCTCCTGCCATGATAAGGTTTTCTATTACCCGTGTTGTTAGTGAGTCACAACCTCTTTCGGCAAAGTCCGTTAATGATTTAAATTTTCCGTCTGATTCTCTTGCTGCAATGATTGATTTGGAAGCTGATTCACCCACGTTTTTAATAGCTGCCAAACCAAAGCGTATTTTGTCGCCGTCCGCTGTAAAATTTAATGTACTTATATTTACATCTGGTGGTAGAAGAGGAATGTTCATATCTTTGCATTCTTTTATAAAAAAGGCTAGTTCATCTGCCTTGTTAATCTCACTTGTAAGTACAGCAGTCATGAACTCTACAGGGAAATTTGCTTTAAGATATGCTGTTCTGTAAGCAAGGAATGCATATGCGGCACTGTGTGATTTATTAAAACCATAACCAGCAAAAAGTTCTATTTTATCCCAAATGGCATTGGCTGTTTCTTCATCTATTTTGCTAAAGGAATTACAACCCTCTACAAATTTTTTCTTTTGCGCTGCTAGTTCTGATATTTTTTTCTTCCCTATAGCTCTTCTCAATATATCAGCTCCGCCTAGAGTAAAGCCTGCTAGTACCTGAACAACCTGCATTATTTGTTCTTGGTAAAGCATAATCCCATATGTTTCTTTCAAAACAGTTTCCATTTTGGGATGGTCGTATTCTATTTTTACTTTGCCAGTTTTTCTGTTTATATAGTCTCCTATAAACTGCATTGGCCCTGGTCTGTATAATGCAATCAGAGCGATTATATCCTCTATGCGTTCGACGCAAAATTTTTTGCATAAATCACGCATCCCGCCTGATTCAAGCTGGAATACACCTATAGTTTCACCGCTATTTAGAAGGCCTAACGTTTTTTTGTCTTCGAGTGAAATTTCGCTTATGCTAACATCTATATTTTGGTTAGTTTTAATGATATCAATGGTATCTTGAATAATTGTTAGTGTTTTTAGCCCAAGAAAGTCCATTTTAAGTAATCCTACAGCTTCGCATGGTGCTGCCGGATATTGCGTGATTATTTCATCTTTTGCACCACGGCTTAAAGGAACAAGGTTATCAAGCGGTTGATCGCCTATTATTACGCCTGCGGCATGCATGCTCATATTTCTGTTAAGTCCTTCAAGAGGCTCAGAATATGTAAAAATTTCGCGGACCCATTCTTCTGACTGCATCAGTTTTTTTAACTCATCGTTGTCCTGCTGCGAGGAAGCCAGAGTTAATTTGGGATCGTTTGGCATTAATTTTGTTATTATGTTACGTTGATCAAATGAATGTCCTAGAACTCTTCCTACGTCTTTTATAACAGCTTTAGCTTTCAATGTGCCGTATGTTCCAATTTGAGCTACGCTGTCTTCTCCGTATTTTTGTTTCACGTATTGAATTACTTCAATTCGCCTTCTTTCACAAAAATCAATGTCGAAGTCAGGCGGACTTACCCTGTCTGGGTTCAAGAAACGTTCAAAAAGAAGATTATACTTAATAGGGTCAATATCTGTAATATAAGTTAAATATGCAACAATGCTTCCCGCTCCGCTGCCTCTGCCTGGCCCCACAGGTACTTTTATCGTTCTAGCGTATTTTAAAAAGTCCCATACTACAAGAAAATAGCTGCAATAGTTTGTTTTTCCGATTACAGAAAGTTCAAAATCCATTCGATCAATTATTGCTTTTTGGTCTGGATCTAGAGATGAAAGTTTTCGAGGATCAAAATCATAACGTTCCATCATGCTGTCAATGCATATGTTTCTTAAGTATTCTTTTTCATCTATTCCAGGCGGGAGTTCATATATAGGATAGTGGTTTACGTTTGGAACGAATGGTATTTCTAGGTTGCATTTCTCTGCGATTGATAACGTGTTTGTTATGGCACTTGGCACATCCTTAAATAATTCAAACATTTCATCGCCGCTTTTGAAATAGAATTCATTGTTTGGAAATTTGAATCTTTTCTCTTCAGAGATTAGGGCGTTTGTCTGGATGCAGAGCATTATCTCGTGAGATCTTGAATGTTCTTTGAGTAGATAATGCGCATCATTAGTTGCTGCTAATCCAAGTCCGAACTCTTTTGATAATTCAATTAGTCCTCTGTTAACTATTTTTTGTTCAGGTATTCCATGATCTTGAATTTCAAGGTAAAGATTTTCTTTCCCATATATATCCAAGTAGGCTGCCAGATGTTTTTTAGCTTCTTGAATTTTGCCTTTCATTATATAGTGAGGAACTTCACCATGCAGGCATGCCGTTAGGGCTATTAAGCCTTCTGAATATTTTGAAAGGAGCTCTTTATCAACTCTTGGTTTATAGTAAACACCTCTTAAGTTTGCGATTGAATTTAATTTGCATAAATTTTGATAGCCTTTGAAGTCTTTAGCAAGCAGTATTAAATGAAATCCTCTAATATTTTCAACTCTTTGGTCTCTGTCAGTATGTGTTGTTGGTGATACGTACATTTCGCATCCGATAATCGGTTTTAGAGAGTTAGCTTTTAAGTTTTGATAAAAATCCATAGCTCCGCCCATAACTCCATGGTCGGTAATTGCAATAGCGGGCATTTTAAAATCAGTTGCAAGTTTTATAAGGTCTTTTCGATTTTTGTCTTTATGATAAATTGAGCACGCCCCGTCGAGAAGGCTGTAATCTGTGTGAACGTGCAAGTGAACGAATTCTGTCGGCATAACAGTCCAATAAGGTTATGAGTTTAATAATTAAATAAAGATATTTATCCAAAATAGTTATTAAAAATGAACTTTTCAAGTATTTTATTGAGTTACGCATGATAAACTATTTTTAATTCATTCAGAACAAATATTCTGATATTTTTCAAAATATAGTTTATAAAACCTTTATAATAATGAGGAGACGCTTTATAATGAAACGTTATTTTTTGGCAGTTGTATCTGTTTTCTTTCTGATATCTATGTTTAATATTTATGCTGCCGATGTTAGTTCTAATAAAATAAGCGAAGTGATTTATACTATTAATTTTGAACAGTCTTCTACCGAAAATGCACGTAGTTGGTTGACTGGAGATGGGTTTAATTTCGAATCAGGAGCAACAAGTCAGAGTAATCTTGATCTTTATTTTGCCAATAATTCCTTAGTCATGAATACAACGGCTGAAATTTTTGGGTTAATTATTAAAAATGTAAAGATTGAAGGAGCGAAGGAGGTAAGAATAACTTGGGGTGTTAATAGTTTTCCTAAAGGAGCATCTTATAATACAGGCGTAAATAATGAACCCATAATGGTTTATATATATTATGGAGATAAAAAGTTGTCAAGTGACAGTTGGTTTATACCAAATGCCCCTTATTTCATAGGTTTATTTCTTGGCGAAAAGGGTGCCAATGACGTGAATAAGCCGTTTATAGGCGAACATTTTACTCAAGGTGGAAGATTTATTTGTTTGGCAAATCCAAACGCTAATGAAACTGTTACGTCAACGTTTGACCTTAATAAAGGCTTTAATGAATGTTTTGGAAAGAATTTAACGGTTCCTTATATTTCAGGAGTAGCACTTGAAGTTGAAACCAGCGACACATCGCCAGCAAAATCATTTATTAAAAAAATCGAGTTTTTAAGATAATTTTTATTTAGAAAAGAGAGAATTAAATCATGGAATACATTTACGGAATTAATCCGGCTTATGAAGTTTTATTTTCGGGGAAAAGAACTGTAAAAGAGTTACTATATTCTGATACAAAAAATCCAAGAGTAAGGAAACTTTTGGAAATTGCAAAAGTGAAAAATATCCCTTCGAAGGTAGAAGAAAAAGGTGTTATGATAACTCTTTGCGGCTCGCGTAATCATCAAGGAATAGTTTTACACGTATCTGATTATCCTTATGTTCAGCTTACCGACATGTTAGATGAAAAAAGGTTTCTTCTTTTGGATAATATTGAAGACCCGCATAATTTAGGTGCAATATTAAGAACGGCTGAAGTTTTTGGTTTTAAGAATGTACTGCTTTCAAATAGAGGGACACCAGAAATATATGCATCTGTAGTTAAGGTGTCAGCTGGAGCTACTGAACATCTTTCCATATGTAAAGAACGAAATGCAAACAACTACGTAAACAGATTGAAAGAGCTTGACTATAAAATTATTGTTTTGGATGAGAATGGAAAGACTGACATTTCTTCAGTAAAATCAAATTTGCCTGATAAATTTGTGCTGGTTATAGGTGGGGAAGACAGATCTGTAGGCCAGTATATTATAAACTGTGCCGATTATGTTGTTAGTTTTAAGCAAAAAGGTAAGATCAATTCTCTTAATGCATCTGTAGCAGCAGCAATTGGTATGTACGCTTTTTCTGAAAATTAATTTTTCAATTTAGCTTAAGAACCATATCGTACCATGTTGAGCCTCCATGCTGGGATTTTGACAGACCCAGCAGCTTAAAGCTAAATTTTTTATAAAAGTCTATCATGTCATCTTTACAAATTAGATAGATTTTTTCTTTTTTTATTGCTTTCATCCTGTTTATAAATTCATTCATTAAAAGGGAAGCATAGCCTTTTCTTTGATGTTGGTGTGTTATAGTCACGGACATAACTATAACATTTTCTCCCTCTGTGTTGTGGCCAATCATTGCTTTATAATTTTCGTTGTCAATATCATCTTTATTCGTAGCGCATGAATTTATAAAACCTATTACTTTAGAATTTAGCTCAGCGATTACAAATCCTTCGCTGAAGAGCTTTATTCTGTGTAGAATGTTTTCAAATGAGGCTGCCTCTTCTTGTGGATAATTTGCTTCTTCTATTTTGAAACAAGCTTTTGCGTCCTCAGCTTTCGCTGTTCTGAACTGAACATTGTTTTCTTCTGTTAAATTCATATTAAAACTCTGTTTTGAGTTATCTGGTTGAACTTTAATATTTTTCAGCCGCATCTAAAATCATACGAACCGCTATTTCATCGCAACATGAGAATTTTAAACATTTTGAACAATCCTGCCATATTTTTTCAGGGAAAATTTCTTTTGAAACTATTTCAAAACCTTGATTTATAAAAACATTAGCACGCGTGGTAAGAGCAAAAACTATTTTACCTTTTTTTGATGTTTTTACTTTTTCTACAGCGCTGTTTATTAATTTTGATCCTATTCCATTATTTGAATAATTACTTTTTACCACAAGAGTTCTTATTTCATACAATCCGTCTGAGTAATCTTTTAATGTGGCACATCCTATACCCATGCCTTCATATTTTGCTATGAAAAAATCGTTAATATTTTTCATGATGTCCACTTTTGTTCTAGGCAAAAGAAGACCATTTTTGACATAAGGAGCGATTATTTGAAGGATTATTTCTGCATCGGATTCTGAAGCTCCATTTGCAATGGTATATTCTAAAAACTGTGTTTTCATTTATTTTAATTTTGAACTACTGCTGGTTCTTCTGTGAATTTACCGATAGCTCTGTATTTGTTGTACCGCTGATCTTTTAATTGTTTACCACTTAATTTGGAGAGTGACTGGAGATGTTGCTTTAATGCATTTTTAATATTCACAGCAGCTCCTTCTAAATCATTATGTGCACCAGAAATTGGCTCAGGGATAATATCATCTACAATTTCGAGGTCTTTTAGAGCACGACTTGTAAGCTTCAAAGCTTCGGCTGCTTTTGGAGAAAAAGCTCTGTCTTTCCAGAGGATTGCAGCACAGCCTTCAGGTGTTATCACCGAATAATAGGCATGTTCCAAAATGAGAATTTTATTGCCTACGCCTATGCCTAATGCACCACCACTTCCGCCTTCACCTATAACTACAGCAAGTATCGGCACTGTTATATTAAACATATCTCTCAAATTTACAGCAATAGCCTCGCCAATATGACGTTCTTCTGAGGCAATTCCAGGATATGCTCCAGGAGTGTCTATGAATGTAATAATTGGAATTCCTGCTTGGTTTGCCAATTGCATAAGTCTAAGAGCTTTACGATATCCTTCAGGGTGTGGACAGCCGAAATTTCTATAAACATTTTCTTTGATGTTTCTGCCTTTTTGTGTGCCTATAATCATTATAGGTGAACCATCTAGTTTGGCAAAACCTCCTACAATGGCAGCATCGTCAGAATATCTTCTGTCTCCATGAAGTTCCAAAAAATCAGTAAAAATAAGCTCTATGTAGTCAAGCGTATAAGGTCTGTTTGGATGACGTGCCAGCTGAACTCTTTCCCAAGGCGTCAAATTACTATAGACTTTTTTCTTGGTTTCTTCGAGTTTTTTTACTAATATAGCTATTTCATCTTCTACATTTATATTGTTAGATGTACTTAAATTTTCGAGCTCTTTAACTTTCGATTCCAGTTCACTCACCGGTTTTTCAAAATCTAAAACAATTTTTACCATAATTAAGAGTCCTTAATCGCTGTTTATAATAAATTAAATATAATTAATTTTGAATTTCTGATGTTTATGTCAGTCTGATTTATTTTCGTATTAAGTCTAGCGTCAAAATATGTTTTATGAATAGGTTTAATTATTTTTTTATTCATATCTCTGTCTTATTTATTTTTAATATGTTAATAGTTTTTAGTGTAATTCAGACTTCATGAGTTGTTCTGCCATATAAGAACTTCTCACTAATGGTCCTGATGCCACATGAATGAATCCTAACTCATATGCAATTTCTTCCCAAAGTTTAAATTTATCTGGTTCCACATATCTGATCAGTTTCCAATGGTTATTTGTTGGCGGGAGATATTGACCGATCGTTAAGATTGAAGTACCCATTTTCCTTATGTCTTTAATTGCCGTCACTATTTCTTCATTAGTTTCGCCCATTCCTACCATAATACCAGATTTTACTGGAATTTTTCCGTTAGAAATTTCTACTGCTTTAGATAATACATTAAGTGATTTTTTATATGTCGCTTTTTTGCGTATTTCTGATGATAGACGCTCTACCGTTTCTATGTTATGGTTAAATACAGTCGGTTTTGCATCGAGAACTATTTTTATTGAATCTGAGGAACCATTAAAATCAGGTGTTAATACTTCAATTTTAATATCTGTACCATTAAGTTTTCTGATTTCATTTATTGTTTGAGCAAACACGTGTGCTCCTCCATCAGAAATGTCATCACGAGTTACACTTGTTATTACAACGTATTTTAAAGCCATTTTTCTAACGGCTTCAGCTACTTTTGATGGTTCATCTGAATTTAAAGGCATTGGCTCGTTATGTGAGACTGCACAGAACTTACAGTTTCTTGTGCATTCGTTGCCCATAATCATGAATGTGGCTGTTTTTTTGTGCCAACATTCCCCGAGGTTTGGGCATTTTGCGCTTTCACAAACGGTATTTAGTTGTAGTTCTTTTAATATAGCGTTAACATTCTGCCTATCTTTTCCTGTGTGCGTTTTGACTCTTATCCACTCTGGAAGTCTAGGTCTAATGTTAATTTTTTCTATACTCATATATTACTTCATGCTTTTGTTGCTTAAATGCTAATGTTAAAGAGACATACAATACATTGATTATTTTAAAAGTGTATCAAGTTCTTATTTTTTTACAAAAAATTGCCTTAAATAGAGCGTGGTTATTCTTGAAATACGCTTACTTGAATAAGATATTAAATGACATTTTTTTTGCAATATTAAATTAAAGGATAGGAATTGAATTATGCTTGACATTAATCTTATAAGAAGAGAAACAGATAGGGTTAAAAAAGCCCTTTTAAAAAGAGTCGACAGCATTGATTTTACAGAACTTTTGATTTGGGATAAACAAAAAAGAGAAAAAATTCAAGAAGTAGAAGTCTTAAAAGCTAAAAAAAATGAGGTTAGCTCTTCAATTCCAATGTATAAGAAAGAAGGAAAGAACGTTGATTCATTGTTTGCTGAAATGAAAGCAGTTGCAGATAAGATTAAAATAATAGATTCAGAAGTAAATGAATTAACGATTTTTATAGATAATTATCTGCTTTCCCTTCCAAATATTCCAGCAGATGATGTTGTTGCAGGCGATAAAGAAAATAATAAAGTTGTTGAAGAATGGGGTGGAAAACCAACTTTTTCCTTTGAAACCAAAGATCATATTGCCATTGCCGAATCAAAAAATCTGATTGATTATGCACGCGGCGTAAAAATGGGTGGAAATGGATTTTGGCTTTACAGAGGTAAGGGTGCAATTTTGGAATGGGCACTTTTAAATTATTTCATAAAAGAACATGTAAAAGATGGTTATGAATTTGTATTACCTCCTCATCTTCTCACTAATCAATGTGGTTATACTGCAGGACAGTTTCCAAAGTTTAAAGATGACGTTTTTCATTTGGAAGGGGAAGATGGCAAAGAGAGTACCCATTTTCTTTTGCCTACATCAGAGACAGCCTTAATTAATTTTCACAGAGATGAAATTTTGAAAGAAGAAGAATTACCTAAAAAATATTTTGCATATACTCCATGTTATAGGAAAGAGGCAGGCAGTTATAGAGCTTCTGAACGCGGTATGATTAGAGGTCATCAGTTTAATAAAATAGAGATGTTTCAATTTACAAAACCTGAAGATTCAGAAAAAGCCCTCGATGAATTGGTGGCAAAAGCTGTTAATCTGGTAAAAGGACTTGGTCTTCATTTTAGACTTTCTAAACTTGCTGCCAAAGATTGCAGTGCATCTATGGCAAAAACTATGGATGTAGAGGTTTGGATTCCCAGCATGGATAAATTTATAGAAGTTTGTTCAGCCTCAAATGCACATGAGTATCAAGCAAGACGTGGAAATATACGTTTTAAAAATAAAGCAACAGGTAAAAATGAATTTGTTCACTCTCTCAATGCCTCAGGTCTTGCTACCAGCAGGCTTTTCCCTGCTATTTTGGAAACATACCAACAGAAAAACGGATCAGTTGTCGTGCCTGAAGTTTTAAGAGAATTTACTCATTTTGACGTAATAGATTAATTTTTATACCAATGATAAAAAGAACTTTGCTATAAATTTAAAATTTGGAATATATTTACTCGTATGCAAAACAATAATAATGAAAACCCGCCTCCAATAGAAAAGTCACAACCTGATTTTAACTCTCAAAATGAAAATCACGATAAGCTTGATAATTTGATAGTGGAACATGATTCCAATGATCTTAAAATATTGCGTCTTCCTGTATTGCCTCTTTCGGATATTGTTATATTTCCGTATACGCTTTCTACGCTGGTTATTGACAATGAAAAAACTATAAAGTTCATCGTCAAGATAGCAGAAGGTGAGAGATTATTGGCTCTTTTCCCTGATATTACCTCCGAAAAATATGACTCTTTGATTTTGCCTGACACAAACCAGGAGATTGCAGGTGATTCATCCGCTGAATCTCAAAGCGATATTCAGCCACAAGGAGCGATGCCGTCTCCGCATGATTTCGCGTTTGAAGCAGTTATTATAGGCAACAAAAGAGTCTCGAATATCGGAGTTGTCGGCAGGATTGTTAAACTTTTAAAATTCCCTGACAATACGGTGCGTGTTTTAGTTCGTGGCATGAAAAGGGTCCGCCTCGTTAATGTGATTTCATCTAAACCAAATATTATTGCTACAGTAGAAGAACAGCCAGATTTACACGACTCAAGTTTAGAATGTGCTGCAATGGCAAAAAATGCACAAAATCAGTTTCAGGAAATTATTAACATGTCTCCTAATTTTCCTGAAGAGTTGAAGGTAGCAATATTGAATGTAGAAAATTATTCTAGGCTTGTTGATCTTATTGCAGATACTTTGAACATAAGTTTTACAGAAAAACTTGGAATTTTAACGGCTTCTACCTTAAGTGAAAGACTTCAACTTTTGACTATTCTTCTTAACAGAGAAGTTGAAGTTTTGCATCTTGGTAATGAAATTCAATCTCAGGTCAGTAGTGCTTTAACTCAATCTCAAAGAGAATTTTTTCTTCGGGAACAGTTAAAAACAATACGACATGAGCTTGGAGATGAAGCTTCTAATCCTGATATAGCCAGCATAAAAAAAAGGATGGAAGGGAAAAAACTTCCTGAACAGGTAATAAAAGTAATAGCTAAAGAAGTTGAAAGACTTGAGGTAATGCCACAGGCTGCTTCAGAGTATCATGTAGCTTTTAATTACGTTGATTGGTTGCTTTCTGTGCCATGGAATGAGTTCAGCGATGATAGAAACGACATAAAGCGTGCAAAACGAATTCTTGATACGGATCATTATGGACTTGAGGATGTCAAAGATCGCATCTTAGAGTTTCTTGCAGTGCTTCAAATGAAAGAGGATAAAAAATCTCCTATTGTTTGTTTCGTAGGGCCTCCTGGTGTTGGTAAAACATCACTTGGCCATTCAATAGCTAAAGCTATGGGGCGAAATTTTGTTAGAATGTCCCTTGGTGGTGTCAGAGATGAAGCTGAAATTCGCGGTCATAGAAGAACTTATGTAGGAGCTTTGCCAGGCAGAATTATTCAAGGGCTGAAAAAAGCGGGAACCATCAATCCTGTTTTTATGCTTGATGAAATAGACAAACTGGGCAATGATTTTCGCGGAGATCCTGCTTCCGCACTTTTAGAAGTTTTGGATCCTCAACAAAATAACTCTTTTAATGATCATTTTCTTGAACTGGATGTAGATCTTTCTTCTGTGATGTTTATCGCTACTGCAAATATTTTGGATACCATTCCTTCTGCTCTTTTGGACAGAATGGAAATTGTAAGACTGCCTGGATATACTCCTATGGAAAAAAAACAGATAGCAAGACGTTACTTATTTCCAAGACAGTTAAAGGAAAATGGTTTAAAGAAAGAACAGTTATCTATAACATTAAATGCAATAGATGAACTTATCACTTATTATACAGTTGAAGCAGGTGTCAGAACATTGGAAAGAACAATTGGTACGTTGTGCCGAAAAGTTACAAAAAAAATTGTTGAAGGGACTATCGACAAAGATGTAAAAACTGTTATAGACGTAAAAGACGTAAAAACTTATTTAGGTAAGCGTAAGTATATACTAGATGAAGCTGAGAGAAAACCAGAAGTAGGCCTAGCTACTGGAATGGCTTGGACTAGTGTAGGCGGCACTATTTTACCTGTTGAATGTACTTCAATGCAGGGGAAGGGGAGATTGCAACTGACAGGTTCGCTTGGGGACGTAATGAAAGAGAGTGCTCAAACTGCCTTCAGCTATATCAAAAGTAAATGCACAAAATACAATATTGATCCTGAAATTTTTGAAAAAACGGATTTTCATGTTCATGTTCCTGACGGTGCCACACCAAAAGATGGTCCATCGGCAGGTATTACTATCACAGTTGCATTAATTTCGCTTATGACTAACAAAAAAGTAAAAGTAAAAACTTCTATGACGGGAGAAATTACTCTTCGCGGAAAAGTTACAGCAATTGGCGGAGTCAAAGAAAAAGTCATAGCAGCTCTCAGAGCTGGTATAACTACTATAATTATGCCAAAACAAAATGAAAAAGATTTGGAAGATATTCCTGATGAAGTGAAATCAAAGCTGAAGTTTATTTTTGTAGAAGATGCTGATGAAGCTGTAGACTTTTTGCTCATAAAAGAAGATTCTGGGAAAAATTCTAAATAGTGTGCCTGCCTTTTGAAGATCTATTGGTTGAAGTATGAAAGAGATACCAATGTTGACAAGCAAAGAAAAGAGTAATTTAAATGTTCAAGTTATTAAATATATTACTTGGTGGGGGCTTTGTATAAATCTTCTCGTTTCTCTTTTGAAATTTATCGTTGGTTATGCAGGGCATAGCGATGCTGTAATAGCAGATGGTGTTCACAGTTTATCGGATACAGTAACAGATATTGCCATTCTTCTCGGTGTGAAAATTTGGAATGCGCCACCTGATGCAAAGCATCCGTATGGACATTTTAAAATAGAGACTATGGTTACATCTTTTATAAGCATTGTTCTAGCTATAATTGCTTTTGGTATGGCTTATGAGTCTATTTTTGGAATGATGTCTGAAAATAATGTCCCCCCAACTGTTATTGCTCTTGTTGGACCTATCGTATGTATCGGTGTTAAAGAGTGGCTTTTTAGGTGGAACATTAACGTTGGTAAAAGAATAAAATCTTCTTCGCTTATAGCAAATGCCTGGCATCATAGATCTGACGTAATAACCTCCATTGTGGCACTCATAGCTGTCGCTGCAGGAGTCATTGATCCAAAGCTGGCATATATAGATAATATTGGTGCGCTGCTTGTCTCACTTATTATATTGAAAGTAGCTTGGGATATTTTAGCGCCTGCACTTTCTGAGCTCATTGACGCAGGGGCTTCTGAAAAAATAGAAGAACAGATAAGGGTTATAGCTGTTAATTTTAAATCTGTAAAAGCTGTCCATGCAGTAAGAACAAGAAAAACAGGCAGTTCAATTTTTGCTGATATGCACATTCTTGTCGATGAAAGCTTAACTGTAAAATATGGGCACACTATAACTGAAGAGTTAAAGCAAAAACTTATAGATACAATTCCTGACCTTATAGATATCGTAATTCATATCGAACCATTCAATGAAGAAGAACTCAAAGAAGATAATTGAAATTTTGGCATAAATCACAAAACAAAATTAACATAGCTAAATATATTATTATATCTTGCTAATAATTAAGCTCTTTTATATAATGTTCTATATCCTAACCAAGAAAGGACGAATATGAACAAAAAGTTATTAATTATTGCAGGTGTAATGTGTACATTTATTTTGCAATCTGTAACGTTGTATGCCGCATGGAATTCTCTTGGAGCAAATGTTAGCAGTGATGGAACGTCTACTACATTTAGTATATGGTCACCTAATAGCTCTAATGTATGGATTGGGTATGAAACTGATTCTACTATTCCTATCGATCTTGTTGACAATCTTGATTCCATGAATTGGGTTCAAATGAGTGGGCCTAACAACCTTACAGACGAATATGGTAATAGTTACGATAATGTTTATTCATATACAGTGCAGCAAAATCTCCATCAATGTGCTTACCAATTCTCCATAGATTCTACTAATGTTAGAGACCCATATGCAAGAATGGTTGCTGGAGCAAATACAACAAATCAAATAGCAAATCAGAATGCAACACCTTTACGACCTGCTGTAGTTATCGATTGGAATCAGATAGATTATACAATTCAGCCAGTTTCTTCTTCAAATCAAAACACTCAAAATTATGCGAATAGATCAGATGCTGTAATATACGAGTCACATATTATGGACTTTACTATGGCAAATGGGACATCTGGGGCACAGACTAATGGTTATGGCAATTGGACTATTCCAAGAGTAGCTTCAAACGATATGAAAGAATCACCGTATAGCGGTACATTTCTCGCCATGGCGCAGTCTGGAACTTCTATAACTTACAATGGAATAACAGCTTCTACAGGTCTAGATCATTTAACTGAATTAGGCGTTACTCATATACAAATTTTGCCATTTTTCAGTTTTGCATTTTATGGTTATCCTTACAATTTAGGGTATAACCCTCTTAACTATAATGTTCCTGAAACAAACTACTCTGCAATAGTTGACAGTTCCATAAATTATTCTGGCAGAATTGTTGAAGTAATGCAAATGATAAATAATTTTCATAGTGCTGGTATTAGAGTTGTAATGGGAGTTGTTTATAATCATACTACAAGTTATGATGTTTTTAACCCTAGTAACGTAATTCCTCAATACTATGATAGTTCAATTAGTACTGGAGGATTACCCCCAGTTAATTATAATAATCCCATGGTAGCCAACATGATTAGAGACTCTTTTGAGTTTTGGGCTGCTAAATATCAAGTAGATGGTTTTAGAATTGATATGATGCAGGCATACCCAGTGTCGGTTATTTCTACATGGACAAATTTTTTGTATGATAAGTTTCCTGGTTTGTTAATGTATGGTGAATGTTTTAGTGGGAATCAGGCTTATTTAGGAGATATTTCTTCTTCTGAAGTGATGTTAAATGGTACTTTAACGTCTGGAGTGGGTGGTTTTAACTGGCCTTTTAAACAAGGGCTTGTGGGCTCTCCATTCGGAGCAGCTACTTATGGGTTTTTATTTAACAGTGTTAATCCTGGAGGCAGTAACTGGTTTCCGAATCTTGATTGTATTGAAAGTTATGCTAAAGGATCTATTCGTCAATCAGGTGCTCAGTCCATTAACAGTGTGCCAAGTAACAGTATAAACGGAAATGACCTTTCTCAATTTGCAAACATGCCAGCAGAGTCTATTAACTATACAGCCTGCCATGATGGATTGACTACTTATGATGCTATTCAGGCTTGGGCAGCTGCAGGTACATATGATAATCTTCCGCAGGTAGCTATGTTTGCAGGTGGAATTTTGGCTACCTCTCAAGGTATAGCATTTTATTTTAGTGGTGATGAAATGCTTAGAACTATTCCTGCTTATTCACCTTCACCAAATACTAATGTTTCAGGGTATTGTGCAAATCATGACTTTGCAGAAACTTCATCATTTGGGTCAATAAATATTTGGTGGCCATGGAAAGTTGTTAATAATAATACTTATAAATATTTCAAAAAAATGATAAATATGAGAACGCAGCATCCTGCTTTCAGCATGAGTACTTGGAACGAGATTAATAGTAATGTTAGCACATTTCAGGCAGCAAATGCTCCAGGTTTTTCTAATCAAAACGATAATGCAGTCTACTCAAATAGTTTAAATGTCAATGTTGTAGGTGCCGTAATTAATGGATCTGCTGTAAATGACAATTGGACAAATATTATTGTTATTTATAATCCTTCACTTTTTGATTATACATATACAATAAGTGACCCTAATCGTTCATATACAGTATTTACCGATATGTGGGATACCTATTTTGGAATTACACCATATACTCAAAATAGCCGCAATATGGGGGCGTATTCTAATGGTGATGTTGTTCACTGTCCAGGACCTGCTGTAACAATTATATATACAACAGATTAAAATTTTAATAACGTATAAGCTCGGATTTTATTCATTATCCGAGCTTTATATTTGCTATAAATAATCGTTTATTTAGCTTTGGTAAGGATAATAATATTTATAATTATTGCTGAAGTAAGCCCAGTCAGTATTAAATTTTGCCACTATTTTTTTGGCTATTTGAGGGTTGTCGATTATTATGCCTATTTCTCTGTCATTATTTATTGAGTTATCAGACATATTGATTGATCCGATATAGACGTATCTATTATCGACAACAACCACTTTAGCGTGAATATAATTATTGGGATCTTGCGCTAAAATAACATTCATGTTAGAATGAAATTCATTGTTGCTATCATATTCTGAATACAAGGCGCTAATGCGTGTTTTGTTCCAATCTTTTCCAAAAACTATGCTGTCTTCTGCCAAAACTTTTACTGCTACTCCATCTTCTGCCTTATTTGCTAAGTCGTCAAGCAGGTTTGTTTCTGTTATATTTTCCATGTAAATGTAAATAGAGGATTGGGCACTGTTAATTAAGTTTTCTAACTTTGACATAGAGTTTACAGGACTTACCACAAGCCCTGTAATGCTGTTTCCAGACTCTGCTGATAATGATGGAGTATCTTTTGTTGATTGCTCTGAATTTGTGATATCTTCATTAATTATGCTTTTGGTTTCACTTTCTATATTGGGATCCGTAGTGTACAGAGCAAAATCTATGCTGCTATTCCAGGTTTGGCTTACAGGGGCTTGAGAATCATCAATTAAATTTGCTGTCATTATTATCGAAAAAATAGGAGTTTGTGTTAAATTGTTAAATGCAGTAAAAGTTTTTGAATGTGTAAGATCAAACTTATCTGTAGATGGATAGACTGTTATATCGTAGTTTTTGCCAAATTCTTTTTCATGATTTAATATGTAACCCTCTCTTGCTGAAGGTTTGGCAAAATTATTACATACTATAAAGATTTTTACCCCATTATTAGCCAATGTTAATAAAGTGCTTTCGATGGCAGGATCATCAAGCTCATAGATCTCAAGATATAAATCATCTCCATTTTTTAACGTACTTAAATCTGATTGAAGTGTGCTCAAGTCTTGTGGAAAAATCATTAATTGTTGATTTGAAGAGTTTGCATAACAAGAAGTTCCTGCCGCGGAAAAGAGAGAAATTGAGATTAAAACAAACAGGCATGTAACGAACGATTTGACTTTTTTCATTATGAATTTCCCTTTTTAAAGTTTATTGATACAAGCAGATATCGCTAAAATTTTGTACCAGCAATAAGATGATAGTTCAGCAACTAAATGTCTAAGTTACTTTGAAGTTATTTTTGTAGGCAAAACGATGATTTTTATCTGTTGAACGTTAACTTAGGAGTTGATGTTACGCAAAATTTGAAATATGTTCCACAGAAAATGGAAAATATTTTGTCAAATAATTGTTTGAAACAATTAAAAATCATTAACCACGAAATACTCGAAGCTCACTAAAATTAATTGATTTTTTTTTGAATAAAAGACTAATCAGTTTATATTGACTGTATTGCGTTAAGAATATTTTTATCTATTTGAAATGGGTAGGGTGTTATGAAAAATTTAAAACTAAGAATAAAATCATCTTTTATTTTAGTTCCTCTTATGACACTTTATGTGTTTATACCGTGCATGTCACAGGCAACACCTGTAACATATGCCTCGTCTTCGGTCTCTCAACATTCAACATTCAACATTCAACATTCAACATTCAACATTCAACATTCAACATTCAACATTCAACATTCAACATTCAACATTCAACCAACAGCTACTCTGACATA
>ORMF011232916.1_pt1 | contig 42386 bp, 36 predicted proteins | sample 1779871 | NCBI WGS metagenome assembly ORMF01 (sample SAMEA104232316, study PRJEB22302) | groundwater metagenome | biome: forest; feature: aquifer; material: groundwater | place: USA | collected 2011-08-07 | depth 5.4 m
ACTCTTCCCCAGCATTCTGAAGGAGTACGGCGACCGCGTCCTGTTCATCTACAAGGATTTCCCGCTCGACGAGATTCATCCCTGGGCGATTCGTGCCGCGGTGAACGCGAACTGCCTGGCGGCACAGAACAGCGACGCGTACTGGGATTTCGCCGACTACGTGCACGGCAACCACAGCGCAATTAACAGCAAGAAGGGTCGCGACGCCCAGAATGCCGCTCTCGACAGGCTCGCCACGTTGCAAGGTCAAAAGCGCAATCTGGATGTCACGAAACTGCAGTCGTGCCTCAAGGCTCAGGACGAAAAGGCGGTGCGGGCCTCGATGAGCGAAGGAGACACGCTTGGAGTGAGCGCGACTCCCGCCCTTTTCGTCAATGGCCAAAAAGTGGTTGGAGCCGTACCAATCGAAGACTTGCGAGCCGTGCTCGACCGCGCGCTCCTGGATGCCGGCGTGGCCCCTCCGGAGCACAAGCCCGCTCCCGGGGAAGCGAAAACCTCGCCGGAAAAGCCATCACTATGAAATCAAAGGTCGCAAAGGAATGCCGCGAAGATCGCAAAGATGTATTTGCGTCTGATAATTCTGCTCAACTTAATGACTCAAACTGACCCGCTACCCGCGTTCTTCCTGCCCGTTTCTGCGGACTTTAAGACCTCCACCCGGCTCTGAACTCATGCCGGCCAGGACGATCGGCTTTCTACTGCGGAGTTTTAGGCGAAACCTTCTGGGTCTTCGGCGTGCCCGGTTGCGTCTTCTTCTTTTTCCGGACATGGGTCTCGGCCGGGCAACTTGGCGGACGCTGAAAGAGCTTGGGGTCGGGAGGTGCGAGGCTCACATTGCTGTAGTTGATGGTAAATTTGGGGAGATTGGTGGGTTCGACTTCAATCTGTATGGGAAAGCCCTCCAGATCTTCGGCTTCCCAAAGCTTCATCTTGATTACGGTCGGCAGTCCATCCTTGGGCTTGAAAATAACATTTTCGAGCTTGCAGGAATGCCCCTCGATCGTTTCCTTCCCCTCCAGCGGAGAACGTTCCACGCTGAAGTTTGTGTAGGTGGAGAAAGGATAAGTAGCTATCTCCGGCAGACCGGCCCGCGTACATTTCTTTGGGGTGATGAACCAGCTCCAGCGCTCAGCCAGATTGGTGATCCGGTACTCCTCACGCAAATTGGTCCTCATCTGGTTCCCCAAACGATAAACCGGGAGTGATTCCGCTTTCAACGCTCCGCCGCGCATGGTTGCTGAGAAGTGTTGGAAGGCGTCGAACGGGTCTTGGGCATAAACCACGGTGGCGGCAAACAGCAACCACCCTGTGAAGGCTAAGCGAGCGGGACGGCGCATCGAGTCTTTTTCCCCCTTAGAAAAGAAAAACCACACTGCAAAAATACAGGCGTGGCCGCAGTTTTGCAAAGGCTTTTGTGACTCGCCGCCCTACAACCTTCCGGAGTCCGCGTTAGAGAGCCACCAATCACCGCGTTGGATGCCGCACCCTTCGTAACAACCACCGGGTAACGGGAGGAATCTTGTACGCGTTCGGGCTTTGAACTAATTTGGCTTCAGCGCGTCTTTTGATGCGCTTCTGAGGTATCAGGCGTCCAGTATCGTCACAGCTGGACGCCTTTCGATTTCTTGCGTTGACTGTCCCCGTGCGCAGCGGGAGATGCCTCGCGGCAGTCTCAGGCAGCCTTGCCGCGCAGCAGGATCTGTAACCGCCACCGCCGACGTTGGAGTTCGGCGGCGGCGCGTGCGGCCACAAACGCCCCGAGTCTATGCGTGCAGACTCAGAGAGCTGCTCTGCGCCGGACTGTTCGAGACCGAATCGAACAAGTTCAACACCAGCTGGTAATTCGTGTTCCCGGGGTTGAAGTTGATGGCTACTTCTTCGTGAGGGTTTCGCCCCTGCACTTGATTTACGTCGATGGTGAGCTGGCCGCCTGCGCCGTGGCTGTCTAAGAAGTTGATCTGCATCTCTTCGGAATTGGTCGAGCCCGCGCCGCTTCCCAGATTCACGACGATTTCTGCCGCGCTGCCACTCGGCACCGTCGATCCTCCCACGTTGATGATGATCTCAGGAGGCCCGCTCGGCCCACCGCCCGTCGATGGCGGCGGTTGCCGATGCGGCGGCACCGTTGGCGGCAGTGTAGTCGGCGGCGGCGCCGGCGTGGGTGGCCCGAGCAGCCGCGTGCCCAGAGGAGGCAGCGTGGTTGGTGGCGGAGTAGTCGGCGGGGGCACCAGCGTGGGCGGCCCCGGCGGCAGCTGGCTGCGATGGCCGAAGGTGTTGAGGAGGGCAGTGAAGGCCTGCTGTGCGCCCGCCAAGTCCCCGGACTGAAGCGCCTGGCCGATAGCGGCGAAGTCCTGGGCGCGATCGGGTCTCTGGAATGGCTTCGAATTGCGGAACGGACCGTTCTGGCCGAGCGCGACTAGAGCGTCATAGGCCTGCTGCGCGGCGTCCGCGTTCCCCGACTCCAGCGCATTTCCAAGTTGCTCGAGGCCGGCTCTTCTCGCCTGCCGGAATTCCTGCCGTTGCCGGTAGATCGATTCGGTTTCGGACACGTCGTCCGCACCGCCGGCGTTCTGCGTTCCGCTCAGGTTCACAATGAATGCCGGAAGGTGGTGGTCGCCGTCGTGGTGATTTCCCTGGGTTTGTTGCAGCCTTGCAAAGGCCGCTTGCGCGTCCGCTAGGTTGCCAGACTGCAAGGCCTGGCCGACGGCTTCGAAGGCCTGGGCCCGGTGGGTGTTGGAAAAGGGCTCGGAATTGCCGAAGGGACCGCTTTGCCCCAGCGCGACCAGCGTGCCGTAGACTTGCTGGGCTTGGTTCAGGTCGCCAGCCTGGAGCGCGCGGCCAAGCTGGCGAAGGTCCGTGCGACGATCCTGGTAAAAACTCTGGAGTTCCTGAAAAATCGAAAGGTTGGAAACCGCCGGTGTGGACATAGTTCTCCCGTCACTACTTAAGTGAGGCAGCTCAAGAAAGCTCGCTTGCCGTCTTTGAACTTTATCGGTGATTGGCTAGAGAACTTTAGAGAAGCGCGACAGGTTACCGACGTACCCCGGCAAAAAAGAACACATCCTGGAGGCCGAAGCGGCGAGAGGAAGCGTGCGTACGGCGCAAGCGATAGGGGCTGACGGCTGAGGGCTCAGTACTGGCGCGCCCGGAGAGATTCGAACTCCCGACCTACAGCTCCGGAGGCTGCCGCTCTATCCAGCTGAGCTACGGGCGCGCGCCAATCTTCACAGTTTACCTGCTTCGCCGGGCGCTATCAAACCGCGCTCAACATCCATCCACTTTCCAGAAACGCTCGCGCGAATAACCGAGCCGCAGCACTCGATTTTTGGGATCATGACGCTTGCCGCAGTTGGGGCAGGGAATGAAGCTGCGGAGGTGTGTGCCCTGGCGATCGTAGTCTTCCGAGACGGCAAAGGTGGCGCCACAACTGCACGGGATGAGGAATATGCTGGGATGTTTCTGCTGTTCCTCGCGCTCCTTGGCAGCACTCTTTCTCATCAACTCTTTCATCAACTCTCTTCGACCGCAGCCATCGAACTCTTCTTGCGCCGGTTCGACTGTAAGGTCTTTTTGCGCAGGCGCAGGGACTTGGGTGTGACTTCGACGAACTCGTCATCGGCGATGAACTCGATGGCCTGCTCCAGGTTAAGCTGGCGGTGCGGCACCAGGCGGATCGCTTCGTCGGAGGTTGAGGCGCGCATGTTGGTCAGTTTCTTCTCGCGCACCACGTTGACGTCAAGATCGGTGTCTTTCGCGTTTTCGCCAATGATCATGCCTTCGTAAACGTCCACGCCCGGGCCGATGAACAGTTCGCCGCGCTCCTGGAGGTTGTAGAGAGCGTGCGAAGTCGAAACCCCGGCCCGGTCGGCAACCAGCGCGCCGGTCGGGCGGTGCGGGATCTCCCCCTGCCACTCGGTGTAGCCGTCGAACAGCGAGTTCATGACAATGGTGCCGCGGGTGTCGGTGAGGACCTGGCTCCGCAGTCCGATGAGGCCGCGGCTGGGAACACGGAACTCGATGCGCACGCGGCCGTAGCCGTGATTGTGCATGTTGGCGACTTCGCCCTTGCGTGCGCCGAGCTGCTCCATCACCACGCCGATGTATTCCTCGGGGATGTCCACGGTGAGGTGCTCGACCGGCTCCATCAGCTTGCCGTCGATGCGCTTGGTGACAATTTCCGGCTTGCCAACCATCAGTTCGAAGCCTTCGCGCCGCATCATCTCGATCAGGATGGATAGTTGAAGTTCGCCGCGGCCCAGCACTTTGAACGAGTCCGTGCTGCCGGTTTCTTCCATGCGGAGCGAGACGTTGGTCAGCAGTTCTTTCTCAAGCCGCTCGCGCAGGTTGCGAGAGGTGACGTAGTTGCCTTCGCGTCCGCAGAACGGAGACGTGTTGATGGTGAACTGCATGGCGATGGTCGGCTCGTCGATCGCGATGTGCGCAAGGGGCGCAGGGGATACCGCATCCGTGATCGTCTCGCCAATGGTGATGCCTTCCACCCCGGCCACGGCCACAATGTCACCCAGTTCGGTCTCGGTGATGTCGGTGCGCTTCAGTCCGGAAAAGCTGAAGAGCTTGGTGATTTTTGTTTTCTGAAACGAGCCGTCGCGCTTGGCAATGGCGACTTCTTCTCCCGTCTTCATCGTCCCGGAGAATACGCGCGCGATGGCCAGCCGGCCGAGGTAATCGCTGTAATCGAGATTGGCGACCAGGATTTGGAGCGGCCCGTTCGCGTCGCCTTGCGGCGCCGGGATCGTCTCGACAATCGCATCAAACAAAGGACGCAGGTCCTGCCCCGTCCCTCCCTGATGCGTCGAAGCCGTGCCCGTCTTGGCGTTGGTATAGAGAACGGGGAAATCGAGCTGTTCTTCTTTGGCGTCGAGATCGATAAACAAATCGTAAATCTCGTTGAGAACTTCCTGCGGACGGGCGTCGGGGCGGTCAATCTTGTTGATGACGACAATCGGCTGAAGGCTCGCTTCCAGCGCCTTGCTCAAGACGTAGCGAGTCTGCGGAAGTGGGCCTTCGCTGGCATCCACCAGCAGCATGACGCCGTCGACCATTTTGAGCGCGCGCTCGACTTCACCGCCAAAGTCGCTGTGGCCGGGCGTGTCCACGATATTGATCTTTATGCCCGTATAGAAGACGGCCGTGTTCTTGGCGAGGATGGTGATTCCGCGCTCGCGCTCGAGCTCGTTCGAGTCCATGACGCGCTCGGTCAAGGTCTCGTTGTCGCGGAAGGTGCCGCTTTGGCGAAGCATGGCATCGACCAGCGTGGTCTTGCCGTGGTCCACATGGGCGATGATGGCGATATTGCGAACTTTGGAATTCAGGTAAAACTCCTCAGGACTACCGTTTGGGGCTTACTACTACTTTACTATGGCGGGCGCACTCGGGTATTGAGCGAAGCGAACGTAGGGATGCCCCTCGGCTGTCCCAGCAAGCGCACGAATGGGTGGACCACCGTGCATTCATCCTCGCCTTTCACTCTTGAATAATTACAAATTTATAATTATAATAATTGGGTGGAAGGTATTCGATTCGAGTGGGACAAGGCTAAGAACCTCTCCAACCGACGCAAGCACGGCGTGAGCTTTGAGGAAGCCAGCCAGGTGTTCTGCGATCCGCTGTATGTGTCGGTGCAGGACCGTATCGAGGGTGGGGAAGTGCGTTGGCAGACTTTTGGTCTCGTTGAGAACTTGCTCCTCCTTACGGTGGCCCACACCGTCAGAGAAGAGCGCGAAGACGGCACAGATTACGATAAATCGGTCGACGTCATTCGCATCATCTCAGCTCGACCCGCGACCCGGAAAGAGAGGCGACGCTATGAAGACGAAAATAGTTAGCTACACATTGGACAAGCTGCCGCCCTTGACGAAAGCGCGGCGGGCTAAGCTGAAGGCGCTGGCAACTCGTCCGGACAGCGAGATCGATACCAGCGATATCCCCGAAATGACGGAGGAGCAGTGGAAGAACGCCAGGCGGGGCCACTTCTATCGTCCGCGCAAGCGCCAGATCACAGCCCGCGTCGATGCCGATGTGCTGGATTGGCTTAAAGCACAGGGGAAGGGCTACCAGTCCCGGATCAACGCCATCCTGCGGCGCGAGATGCTGACCTCGGTGAAATCGGCCAAGTAGTGAGGACTTCTCCAGCACGAAGAAGTGGAAGGCACGATTAGCTAGCTCCTAAACCTCCACACCCTTACCCGTTCCTCCCCGCCCCAGTCCGAGCCAAAGAGCGCTTGCGCTCTTTCGTAACATTGCTATAATCGCGCAAAGTTTTTGGGCGGCTCGCTATGCGCCCGTCATGCCGGAGCGCGGCTTCTTGATATCGGCGCCGCCAACTTCCTGATTGACGACCATTGGAGGGAATAAAAATGAATAAGAAGCGAGTTTTAACTGGCGCCATCCTACTTGCCATGCTGGTTCTGCCGGCGATCGCTGCCCCGGCAGACGGCAAATCAACAAATGACCGGGATGCAGCGGTGGCGGAAAAGTGGATTGCCGCCTGGAATTCCCACAACCCGGACAAGATGCTCTCCCTGTTCACGGACGATATCTTCTACGAGGACGTGGCCTTCGGCGAGGGCAGTCACGGCAGCGGCGAACTGCGTAAGTTCGTGGCTTCCGAATTTGAAGCCGTCCCCGATCTCGAACTCAAGCTGCTGCGCGCTTCTGTTCACAACGGCCACGGCACTATCGAATGGGCCTTTAGTGGCACAGATAAGGGGATATACAAGACGGGAAAGAAGTTTTCTGTCCGAGGCGTCAGCGTGATCGACATGCGCGATGGCAAAATATCCCGCAACCTCGATTTCTACGATTCGGCTACAATCATGCGCCAGGTCGGGCTGTTGCCAACCCCTCCGACCGATGCCAAGTGACGCAGAATCGCTGACTGCTCGGCGCTGGACGTTTTCGAGAGCGGGAAGCGCGTAACGCTGGACGAATTCTTTGGGCCCCAAGTCGGGAAGGGATCCTTAATGACACCAAACGCTGACCGAGACTCCGCTCAGCTCGAAGCCCTCGGCTATGACTCCAATTTTGATCGCTCCATGAGCCTGTGGTCGAACTTCGCGCTCGGCTTCACCTACCTATCGCCGGTAGTCGGCGTTTACACCGTTTTCGCCTTTGCCATCGCCACCGGCGGTCCACCCATGTTCTGGAGCTATTTGTTTGTCGGGCTGGGACAGCTGTTGGTGGCCCTGGTGTTCGGAGAGATTGTCTCCCAGTTTCCGATTGCCGGCGGTCTGTATCCCTGGGCTCGGCGGTTGGTGGGAAAGCGTTGGGCATGGATGGCAGGGTGGGTCTATCTCTGGGCTTTGTGTACCACGATTGCCGCGGTGGCCGTGGGAGGAGCTCCTTACCTGGCCCAACTTCTCGGCGTCCAGGTCGGACAGGTTGGGCTAGTCGCGATCGCGGTGGCCATGATCGTCGTGACTACGGCTCTGAACGTCAGCGGCACAAAGCTTCTGGCTCGGGTCGCCATGTTCGGATTCATTTGCGAATTGCTGGGCGCGGTCGTGGTCGGGAGCTACCTTCTAGTCGCGGCCCGTCACCAGAGCTTCCGGGTCCTGTTCCAGAGTTTCGGCCTCGGCAGCAACGGACATTACTTGCCCGCGTTCCTGGCATCGAGCGTCGCCGCTATGTTCTGTTACTACGGCTTTGAAGCCTGCGGAGACGTCGCCGAGGAAACCCCGGACGCCGGCCGCGCCATTCCCAAGGCCATGCGCATGACCATCTATATCGGTGGCTTCGCTGCCATGCTGGTTTGCCTGGCTCTGGTGTTGGCGGTGCCCGATTTGAGCGCCGTGCTGTCCGGCCAGGATGCGGATCCAGTGACTACCACCCTGCGCGCAGCCGTGGGAGCTATCGGGCTGCGGGCCGTCCTTGCGGTCGTCATGGTTTCATTCTTTTCTTGCCTTATCAGTCTGGAGGCGGCTACCAGCCGCTTGTTGTTCAGCTATGGTCGCGACCGCATGATCTTTGGCGGCGTTCAACTCAGCACGCTTTCCAAACGCACTCGAGTTCCGGTCATCGCCCTGCTGGTGGCCGGTACGATACCGGCCTGCATTGCGATTGCAGGCTTGTTTCTTGAGGAAATGATTAAGACCATTATCGTGTTTGGCTCCGCCGGAATCTATGTCGCTTTCCAGATGATTGTTTTGGGAGCCCTGATCGCGCGCGCGAAGGGCTGGAAACCAAGCGGGGCGTTTCGTTTGGGCGTCTGGGCGTGGCCGGTCAACCTGGCGGCGCTCGCCTATGGTGTCCTGGCCATTATTAATATGGTTTGGCCGCGTACGCCTCAAGATCCCTGGTATCGCAACTACGGAATGATTGTCGGCACGGTGGTCGTGTTTGCCACCGGCCTGTTCTACGGCGTCCTGTTTCGGCCTTACGATCGCCTCGATGCGCCCGAGGGCGATGCTCACCTCGCCCACCTGGGCGTGCCGCTGCAAGCCGAGAGCAACCTCGATTAAGACAGCGTGGGAATTTTCTTCCCGCACGATCCGGTGAACATGACCAACGAAGCGGCCAGCAGCAACAAAAGCAACTTGCGCCCCTTCATTATTTCTTCTCCCCGGCGGCGGTGTGCGTCCAGTTGGGTGATTCATACACCACTCTGCCACCGACCACGGTCAGCAATACTTCGGTCTTGCCGATTTCCGAGGGCTCGATCTTGAACAGATCGCGATCGAGCACGATGAAGTCCGCCAGCTTGCCGGGTTCGAGCGAACCTTCCGTCTTCTCCCGCCGTCCGGCAAAGGCCGCGCCCAGCGTATAGGCGCGGATCGTATCCTCCAGGCTCAAACGCTGCTGCGGAACGAATCCGCCGACCGGTTCGCCCCCTTCAGTCTGACGTGTGACGGCCGTCTGCACGCCGCGCCACGGGTTCAGCGTTACCACTGGCCAGTCGCTGCCGAAGGCCAGCACTCCGCCCTTCTGTTCGATGCTGCGCCACACCCAGGGTCGCGTCGCGCGCTCCGGCCCGATATTTCTGGCCCAGATGCCGAGCGTGTCTTCGTCCGGATAGGAGTGCAGCGGTTGCATACTGGCTACCACGCCGAGTTTTCCGAAGCGGTCAATGTCTTGCGCGTTGATAGTCTCAATATGCTCGATGCGTGGGCGGGCATCCTTCGTCTTGTTTACTTCCGCAGCCTCCTGGTAGGCATCGAGCGCCAGGCGCACAGCTTTGTCGCCGATGGCATGCGTGAAAATCTGCAAGCCGCGAGCGTCGAGATCGGCCACTGTGGCTTTGTACTGATCCGGATCCCAGAAAAGTTTGCCGCTCTGTGACGAATCGTCCGTGTAGGGAGCGAGCATGGCTGCGGTATGCGCTTCGACCACGCCATCGAGCATGGTTTTCACGACGCCCCCTGAGATCCAATTATCGTTGTACGCGCGCCGGGCATCTTCGATCTGCTTGTTGATCTCGGGCGTCAATCCGGGTGGGTTGAGAAAGTACGCGATGTAAAAACGCAGCGTCAATTCGCCGCGCTTGCGCAGTTCGTTGTATAGGTCGAGGTACTCAAAGTCCTGCCCGGCGCTGTGCACGCGCACCAGCCCGGCTTTGTTGGCTTCGTGAATGCCCTTGCGCAACGCATCCAGGCGCTCCTGGCGAGAGGGCTTCGGAACCTTGGCGCCGACCAAGTCACCCGCGGCTTCCTGCAGCGCGCCGGTAGCGTCGCCCTTTTGGTCGCGAACAATTTTTCCATTCGGCGGGTCGGGAGTGTTGCGGTCAATTCCCGCCATTGCCAGCGCCTTGCTGTTGGCCCAGGAGCTGTGGCCGTCAAACGCGACCAGATACACAGGCCGGTCGGCGATCACCTCGTCCAGAATCTTCTTGTCGGGCAGCGCCGTGGGGCCAAACGTGGGATAGGTCCAGCCCATACCCGTGACCCACGGTTCGCTCGGATGAGCGGCGGCATACGCCTGCACGCGCTTCTGGATTTCGGCGATGCTGGCCGCGCCGTTCAAGTCCACGTGCGTCAGGCCGAGCGAGCCATCCATGAAATGGATGTGGCAATCCGTGAAGCCCGGCAGCACGAGGCGGCCCTGCGCGTCGATGACCTTCGTTGCTTTCCCGCGATAGGCCTCGATCTTCGTCTTGTCCCCGACGGCGAGAATCTGGCCGCCGCGAACCGCGATCGCGTCCGCCCATGGCTGTTGCGGATTCACCGTGTAGATGCGGGCGTTGACAAGGATCACATCTGCGGGGTGGGAGGATTCGGCGGCTACGGGAATCGCAACCGCAGCCAGGAACAAAACGTGGAACCATGTACGGAAAATGGGGAAGCGCATAGTTGTTGGTCGCAATCAGAATGTCGGCGGAGTGTTGATCCACAGCACCCAGGTTTCGCTCCGCCCCGGATTTTTCCAGTGATGCGGGGTGGCGCTTTCGAAGTAGAAACTGTCGCCGCGTTTCAAAGAATACTCCTCGCCGGCGAGGGCAATCTTCAGTTCTCCACGCAAGAGGTACAGAAATTCCTCACCTTCGTGCGCATACGACTCGCCGCTGCCCGCCTGCGGCGCGATCCGGAACAGGTGCGGCTCCATCACCGTATTGCCCCAGGCCAGCAGTTCCATGCGCACGCCCGGGCCCGCCTCCAGCACTTTTCGCTTCTCCGGACGCACCAGGCGGGTATTGGATTCCGTCGGATCAAAAAAATCAAGAATGTTCTTACGATAGAAACGTGCCAGCTTGCGCAGCGTGCCCACGGAGGCGCTCATCTGCGAGCGCTCAATCGCGCTCAGGAAGCCGACGGAAATGCCCACCGTCTTGGCCACCTCGGCCAGGCGCAGGTTGCGTTGGCCGCGCAACTGCCGCAGCCGCGGGCCGATGGCGCCGGCGGCCCCGTCGCTGGGCGGCCGGATCACGCCCTCGCGCTTCAGCATCTGCACGATGGCGGGCGCATTCAGTCCCCGCACTTTGCGCAGGTAGCGCGCCTTTTTCAGTTGCCGGACGTCTTCGTCGCTATAAAGGCGATAGCGGCTTTCGGTGCGCCGCGGGCGCGTCAGACCCAGGCTCTCCCAGCCCCGAATCGCCGAGGGAGAGACTCCAACCAGCCGGGCCACATCCCCGATTTTCAAGTATGAGTTGGCTTCGTTGGACATGGGTGTTCAACCGGTTTCTTGGGCCGGGCAACGGGGAATTTTCCGCTTGACAGATGCCCGCGGAATCAATAACCTTGCGCGATTATAGCAAGGTTTGCTTTTCCCGCAAGCCGAATTCGGCTCCAATGAAAATCTCCCCCTCGCGGGTCTGGAGGATCTGTTCCATGCCGTCGTCAAAAGCGATCTGGATGACGCGGTGGCTCGCCGTTTTGGGCCTCTGCCTGATCTGTTCCCCCTTGGTTTCCGCGCAAAGCACCGGCGGCCGAATTCTCGGCCGGGTCGCCGACGCCACCGGAGCCGTGCTGGCGAACGTCAAAGTGACGCTCACCAATGAAGCGACCGGAACGACTTCCGAGACCACTACCAACAGCAGCGGGGACTATTCATTTCCCCAGGTGTCGGTTGGTGTGTACCGCATGGAGTTCGATCTTGCCGGCTTCAAGAAGAACCTGCAACGCGGCGTGAACGTTGACCTCAACCAGGTGATGACGGTCAACTCGGTGTTGCAGATCGGCGAGCGGAGAGAGACCGTAGAGGTAACTTCCGAAGCGCCGCTGGTGGATACCACCAGCACGCAGCTGGGCGCCATCATGGACGCGCACCAGATTTCAAACCTGCCTCTCAACTCGCGCGACACGTATCAGCTGTTGCAATTGCAGCCGGGAGTGCAAGGGGTAGGTGGATCCGACCTCTTCTACGGCAGCAACACGGCGGGCGCAGTTTCGGTTAACGGCGGCCGCGGTCGTTCCAACAACTTCAACGTCAACGGCGGCGATAGTAACGATCTTTTCGTTAACTCTCCGGCGATTCAGCCCACACCCGACAGCATTGCGGAATTCCGCGTTCTGTCCAACACCTTCGACGCGGAGTACGGCCGGAACTCCGGCGCCGTGATCAACGTCGTCACCAAGTCCGGAACCAACGGCTGGCATGGAAGCTTCTACGAATTCCTGCGCAATCAAGCCCTGAACTCGAAGGGTTTCCTCGACCTGCGCCGCCCCGATGATAAGCAGAACCAGTTTGGCGGAACCTTCGGCGGACCCATCGTCAAAGATCACACCTTCTTCTTTGCGTCCTACGAGGGCCGGCGCGTTGTGCACGGTATTTCCTCGGACCCGGTGGTCGTTCCGACGGCTGCTGAGCGGGTGGGAGACTTTTCGGCGACGCCGTTCAATGGTGTCATCAGCGACCAACTGGTTGCGGATATCTTGAATGAGCGCTGCGACGTCGGCGCCAACGTGTTGTCTGCTTACTCCGATCTTTTTCCGGGAAGCCAGGTGCCGGTATCGTGCTTTGACCCGGTGGCCGTGGACATCATGAACCGTTTTGTTCCGTGTCCGAATGCCGATCCGACCTGCACCGATCTCACGCCCGGCGCGGACAATGGCTTCCGCTCCATTCCCAATGATCGGAATCACGCCAACCAGCTCTCTCTCAAATTCGATCACCGCATCAATGAGAAGCAGAACTTAAGCCTGTATTACTTTTTCAACGACACCGTAGATTCGCAGCCCTTTACCAGGTTCCAGGCGGCCACGCCGAGCCTGCTGGAAGGATTCGGTAACAACAACGCAGCCCGTGTGCAACAGATCAATCTCTCCCACACCTGGACCATTAATTCCAACACCGTCAATGAAGCCCGGATCACCTACTTCCGCGAGGCGCAGGGGACTTTCCTGCACCCCCAGCGGGCCAACAATGTGATTGACTCCTGCAACGGGATAGGAGCGGCAAACTGCTTCAAGGGTATTACTGACACGCCGGGCGCTTTCGAGCTCAACGGGCTCGATACGAATAATCCGAAGTACGGCATTACACCCAACCTCGGTCCGAATCGCGAGGGTGTGCCCTTTATCGGTGTTTCCGGCGGCTTCACCATCGGCAACAATTTTGAGGGCGAGTTACCCCAGATCGGCAACTCCTACCAGTTCAGCGACAACATCACGAAGGTGATCGGTAACCACACCACCAAGTTTGGAGTAGATTTCCGCGATCAGCGCTTCCTGCAAACTCTGTACTTCGACGTCAATGGCGATTTCAGCTATTTTGGTGGGAGCCTCAACGATCCCCTCGCCCTCGATGCGGATGAGAACCAGAATCTTTTCCCCAACTACCTGTTCGGTCTCCCCGACTCCTATCTGCAAGGCTCTGCGCAGACCGAAGACGTGCGCGGGAAATCGGTTTACTTGTTTGCCCAGGACAGCTGGAAGATCCGCCCCAATCTCACCCTGAACTACGGCTTGCGCTGGGAGTTCAATCAGCCCATCTATGACGCCGGCAAGCGTTACCAGACTTTCCGGCCGGGACAAGCCGATACGGTCTTCAACTGCCAGCTTTCGCAGGACAGTTTGGATAGTCTGGGTTACGAGGATCCCAATTGTGCCGATCCGAACTCGGACTCAGCGGCAGTGTTCCCGCTCGGGCTTGTGATCCCGGGAGACAAGGGTGTTCAAAGAGGATTGACCCAGTCTTACTACAACTCCTGGGCCCCGCGCATTGGCATCGCCTGGGATCCCTGGAATAATGGCAAAACCACCATCCGCGGCGGCTGGGGCTTGTTCTACAACCCGATCGAGCAGCTTGTCCTCGAACAGTTCCAGGCGGAGCCACCCTTCGGCGGAAGTTCGCTGATCTCCGGAGGGTTATTCAACACGCCTTTTGTAGGACAGGGTGGTGGCGTCACTCCCAATCCCTTTGACGGGATCATCACTCCGTCGCCGGGAGACCCGGTTGATTGGTCCGCCTTCCGCCCGATCTTGCTGTTCGGAGAACTTGAGCCAAAGATGCGCGCTCAATATACCGCCCAGTACAACTTCGGCATCACTCGCGAGTTGGCCAAGGATTTGGTTCTGTCAGTCGGCTACGTCGGATCCCAGGGACACCGCCTGCTCGCTACCAAAGACATCAACTTTGGGAACCCCCAGACGTGTATCGACCTGCAGAATATCGCGGATTTCTACGCCCCTGTGGAGGGCAATCCGAACGGCGACGTCGATCTCAACGCAGACTACTCCTGCGGTCCGTTTTTTGCGGACAGCCAGTTCCTGCTTCCGGCGGACACCATTCCCGACGGATTTACGGTGCACCTACCTTACGGTTCCGTTTCTACGGTTGGTCCCGGCAACCCGGACATCAACCTGGTTGGCTTACGCCGCTATAGTTCGCCGAGATGCGAACCGACGACCGGAGTTGGCTGCCCCTCCGACGGCGTCCCTGTTTTCTCCAGCATCTTCGCCCAGGACACCATCGCCAATTCCAACTACCACTCGTTGCAGGCTTCACTCGAAAAGCGGCTGGCTCACGGACTCCAGTTCCAGGTCGCGTACACCTGGAGCAAGTCCATTGACAGTGCCTCGAGCTTCGAAAATATCCTGAAGCCGATCTGCGACCGCTGCAACCGTTCCCTTTCGCTCTTCGACGCGCGGCACCGGATCGTCTTCAGCTATCTCTGGCAGTTGCCTATTCCCCAGTACCAAGGGGCAAAGGGCAAGATTCTTAACGGGTGGGCGGTCTCCGGCATCACCAGTTTCCAGAGCGGATTCCCGATTCGCATCCAGTCGAGTAACGACTCCGAGCTGATGAACAGCTTTGACTTCGAACTCCCCGGGAAGCCGGACTTGATTGCGCCTTTCCACACGCAGGATCCGAGGACGCACGACCGCTACGCTTTCGACCCCAATTCCTTCGCCCCCCCGGTGCAAGACGCCAATTCGACTCCGCTCCAACTCCTGGGCAATGCGCCGAGGACTCTCTGCTGCGGACCCGGGATCAACAATTTCGATCTCTCCGTGCAGAAGATCACGCCCATCGGTGAAACGATGCGCCTGGAATTCCGGGCCGAGTTCTTCAACTTGTTTAACCACACGCAGTTCCTGAACCCGGACGGCAATATCAGCGACGGAACGGATTTCGGCCGCGTGAAGCACACCCGCGACCCGCGTCAGATGCAGTTCGCGTTGAAGTTTTCGTTCTAGAATTCCGATATACCCGGGCGGCCCCGCCGCCCGGGCCCAATCTAATGGCCTACCCGGCCTGAGTCTTACTGGAGACACGATGTACCCCGCACTGCAAAAAGAGCTCGAAACATTCGAGCGTCGTACCCCGAAGTCCGCCGAAGCGCACAAGAAAAACCTGAAGCGCTTGCCCCTGGGCGTCGCCAGCAACTACCGCGCTTACGATCCCTATCCGATCTTCGTGCAAGACGCGCAAGGCAGCCACTTCCGCGATCTCGACGGTAACCAGTATGTGGACCACAATCTCTGTTTCGGCACACTCATGGCGGGGCACTCGCATCCGGCGGTCATCAAGGCCGTCGAATCGCGCCTGCATAAAGGCACCGCGTATGGCATGCCGCACAACATGGAGTGGGAACTGGCGGAAGAAATCTGCACCCGCTTCCCGGTCGAGATGTGCCGTTTCGGCAACAGCGGCACGGAAGCCACTATGCACTCCATCCGGCTGGCCCGCGCCGCCACGGGGCGCGACAAGATCATCAAATTCGAAGGCGGCTATCACGGGCTGCACGACTCGGCCCTGGTCAGCGTCAAGCCGCATCCGCCCAAAGACGACTTCGGCGACATCAAGAATCCCAAGGCCGTTCCAGGCGGGCTGGGTGTGCCCAAGGCGAGCATCGCTAACGTCTTGATCGCAACGTTCAACGATCTCGAGACCGTCGAGCGCCGCTTCAAGGAAAATCCAAACGAGATCGCGGCGCTCATCCTCGAGCCCATCATGATGAACGTCGGCTTGTGCATGCCGCAGCCCGGATTCATCGGGGGCCTGCGTGAGCTCTGCGATAAGCACGGCGCCCTGCTCATCTTCGACGAAGTAAAAACTGGCGCCAAGTTATGCTGGGGCGGCGCTTCGGAATACTTCGGAATCGTTCCCGACATGATCTGCCTGGCGAAGTCGATCGGCGGCGGACTGCCGCTGGCCGCCTTCGGCACCCACAAGCGCGTTATGGATCTAATTTCCGATCACAAGGTCTTCCACGGCGGCACCTACAACACGAACCCGATTTCGATGGCCGCCGGGATCGCCACCTTCCGCGAGGTTCTAACCCGCGAGAACTATGCGCACGTGGACAAATTGAGCAACAAGCTTACCGAGGGATACAGGAAGACGGTCGCCAAAGTTGGACTGCAAGCGTACGTGGCGAGTGCAGGCGTCAACGGCGCGCTCATGTTCTACCCGCAGGAGATTCGCAACTACCGCGACTGGCTGCCGATTGATGTGGACGTGTGGCGGCACTACTGGTTCGGCATGGTCAACCGCGGCGTGATGTGCCAGCCCTACTGGTGGGACGAACAATGGACCATCTCCGTGCAGCACACCGAGGCCGATATCGACAAGCACCTCGCGGCCTTCGGTGACATCGCCGGTTCACTAGCCGCCGCGCAGCAAGAACGGTTAGGCGCAGTGGCAGCGCATTGACCTCAGATCGGGTCATCGGATCATCGGGTTGATCGGGCCATCGAAAGCCTAGAACCCACATGTTCGGATGGCTCGATGTTTTGTTCACCCGATGACCCGATGGTGAGATGACCCGATTCTGACGATCACTCGATTCGTACGCATCGTTGAAAATGTCCAAGTCCGACGACAACCAGCCCCACCTCAAGCGAGTCCTCGGCCGCTGGGACCTGGTGCTGCTCTTCGTGGTGGCAGTTTTCAACCTGAACGTGGTGCCATCCATCGCCGCGAACGGCGGCGTCACCGTCTGGCTCTGGATGATCTCGTTGCTTCTTTTTTTCTGGCCGCAAGGGATCGCAGTCATCGAACTGGCTCAGCGCTACCCTGGCGAAGGTGGCGTGTACCTGTGGGCCAAGGAAGTCTTCGGCGACTTCCATGGTTTCCTCTCCGGCTGGTGCTACTGGACCAACAACATGCTCTACGTGCCGACGGTGATGCTGTATTTCGTCGGCGTCTCGGTGTTTGCGCTAGGCCCGGGCCACGCCGATCTCGCGGACAACAAGAACTTCGCGATGGCCGCCTCGGTGGCGCTGCTGGCCTTTCTGACGGTGCTGAACATCGTCGGGCTGGGAGTCGGAAAGTGGCTGAACAACCTGGGCGCGATCGGCACGTTTGTCGCGGCGGCGGTGTTAATCGGTTTGGGCATTACCGTATGGTCGCGTTTCGGAACCCCCGTCACGGCCGCTGACTTCCACATTCCCGCAAATCCCAAGTTTGTTCTGAATTCGTTCGGTGTGATTTGCTTCGGCCTGGTTGGACTGGAACTCGCGTCCGTGATGGGCGATGAGATCCGCGATCCGCAGAAAACGCTTCCCGGCGCTGTCGCCTGGGGCGGTGTGATTTCCGGCGTCTTATACATCGGTGCGACTCTCACCCTGCTGGTCGCAATTGGCAAGAACGACATCAGCGTGCTCCAGGGAATCGTGCAGGCGGTCAGCCAGATGGCCGGCAAAGTTGGTGTGGCGTGGATTATCACTCCTTTCGCGGTCATGCTCAGTTTGTCGATTGCGGGCATCGGCTCAGCCTGGATGGGAGGATCGGCGCGTATTCCGTTCGTGGCTGGCCTCGATTCCTACATGCCATCTTGGCTGGGAAAGGTCCACCCAAAGTACGCGACGCCGCACGCCGCGCTGATCGTGCAAGCGATCGTGTCGCTCATCTTGATCGTGATCAACTTCACTGCCTCGGGCGGCGTGCAGGAAGCCTTCCAGACCATGCTGTCGCTGGCGGTGGTCTTGCAGCTCGTGCCGTTCCTGTATGTATTCGCCGCTCTCTTGAGATTCTCCTTCCGCCGGGATTTCACCAGCGTCCGTTACAGTCGCGGCACGCTGATCTTTGCCGGCTTGAGCGGATTCTCTACCACGGCACTGGGCATCGCGCTCGCTTTCTTTCCCGCTAAGCAGATCACTTCGCTGTGGAAGTACGAAGTAAAGATGGTTGGATTTACGCTGTTCTTTCTCGCTCTGGCCGCGTTCTTTTTCTTTGTGTACGGACGGCTGAAAACAACACTACCAGTTCGCGTTGCGACAGACGACTCAACCGTCCAGGCGAACGGGAGGGCACGACTTTAGTCGTGCCGCAGAGGTTTATCAGGAATCGGGGCTTTAGCCCCAGAGGTAAGAGAGCAGGAGGTCCTTATGCCCGGTGGAGTCAAGACCGACGTCAAAACGTACTCAATGTTCATCAACGGCGAATGGGTTGCGAGCAAGACGAGCAAAACCTTCCCCGTCTACGATCCTTCAACCGAAGAAGTCATCGCCCAGGTGCCCGACGCTAACGCCGACGATGTAAATCGCGCCGTCGCCGCCGCGAAGTCTGCCTTCGAAGAAGGTCCATGGGCTACCACCACCGCCCAGGAGCGCGGGCGCGTGCTCTTCCGCTTGGCCGACAAAGTCCGGCAAAACGCCGCCATGCTCGCCGAACTCGAGTGCCGAAACACGGGCAAGCCGATCGTGGAGGCCGAGTATGACATCACCGACGTCGCCACCTGCTTCGAATACTACGGTGGACTCGCGACGAAGGTTGTGGGCTACGTGAATCCCGTCCCTGACAACGCGATGAGCCTGTCGTTGAAAGAGCCCGTCGGTGTTGCCGGACAGATCATCCCCTGGAATTACCCCTTGATGATGGGTGCATGGAAACTGGCTCCTGCGCTGGCCGCGGGCTGCACCTGCGTTCTGAAGCCGGCCGAGCAAACGCCGCTCACGGCGCTCGAATTGGCGAAGTGGTTCGACGAAGTCGGCTTGCCGAGAGGCGTTGTCAACGTCATTACTGGTTTCGGCGAAACTTGCGGGTCGCCGCTGGTCAAGCATCCTGACGTGAACAAGATCGCCTTCACCGGCTCGGCCGCCGTCGGCAAGATCATCGTCAAGGAAGCCGCTGACACCGTGAAGCGCGTGACCCTCGAACTTGGCGGCAAGTCGCCCAACATCTTTTTCGCCGACGCCGATTTCGAAGCCGCTATCGACGGTGCGCTTTTCGGGGTCTTCATCAATCAGGGCGAAGTCTGCTCCGCGGGCAGCCGCATCCTGGTGCAGAAGTCGATCTACAAGAAATTCGTCGAGGCCATGGCGGAAAAAGCTAAAAAGATAAAGCTCGGTCCGCCGCTCGAGCGCGAGACCAAGATGGGTGCGCTGGTCAGCAAAGAACAGTACGACCGCGTGCTCTCCTATCTTGATATCGGGAAGAAGGAAGGCAAAGTGGCTTCCGGAGGCGGCAAGGCCGACGAGTTCGCCAAAGGCTACTACGTGCAGCCGACGATCTTCTACGACGTGGACAACAACGCTCGCATCGCGCGTGAAGAAATTTTCGGCCCTGTGGCTGCCGTGATCCCGTTCGACGACGAAAAAGACGCACTCAAGATTGCCAACGATACTCCCTACGGCCTCGCTGCCGCCGTCTGGACGCGCGACATTTTCAAGGCCATGCGTACGGTGAAGGCGCTGCGTGCCGGGATCGTCTGGGTCAACCACATGCAGCCGACCTACGTCGAAGCACCCTGGGGCGGCTACAAGCAGTCGGGCTTCGGCCGCGAACTCGGACCGTCGGGGATCGAGGAATATCTCGAGACCAAGCAGGTCCACATCAATCTGAACGAAGCTCCGATCGGCTGGTACTGAGAACTGAGAACTGAGAACCGAGAACTGAACTGAGAACTGCCATGTCTACCATTCAACTGCGCACACCAATTCCGGGTCCGCGCTCGCAGGAGCTGATGAAACGCCGTAACGCTGCTGTGGTGCAGGCGGCGTATCACGCTACGCCCGTCTTCGTTGCCAAGGCCGAAGGCGCAGTCGTCGAAGACGTGGACGGCAACCGCCTCATCGATTTCGCCGGCGGCATCGGCTGCCTCAATACCGGACATCGCGCCCCGGCCGTAGTCGAAGCCGTGCGCCGCCAGCTCGACCGCTTCCTGCATACCAGCTTCAACGTGCTGCCGTACGAAAGCTACGTCGCAGTCTGCGAGAAGCTCAACGCGCTCACGCCGGGGAAGTTTCGCAAGAAAACTTTGCTGGTCAACACCGGCGCCGAGGCCACCGAAAACGCCATCAAGATCGCGCGCAGCTACACCAAGCGGCCCGCCATCATCAGTTTTGAAGACGCGTTCCACGGCCGCACCTACATGGCGATGGCCGTTACTAGCAAGACCCATCCCTACAAGGCGGGATTCGAGCCGTTCCCAAGCGACGTCTATCGCATCCCCTACGCGTATTGCTACCGGTGCTCGTACTCGTTGAAATATCCGTCCTGCGAAGTGCACTGCGCCAAGCACATCGAGGACACCTTCAAGCGCGTGGTAGCAGCCGAGTCCGTAGCGGCCGTGATTGTCGAGCCGATCCTGGGTGAAGGTGGATTCGTCACACCGCCGCCGGAGTTCTTCCCAACCCTTTCCGCGATCTGCCGCAAGCACGGTATTCTCCTCATCGCCGACGAAGTCCAAACCGGTTTCGCCCGCACCGGCGCGCTCTTTGCATGCGAGCGCTTGGGACTCGAACCCGATCTGATCTGTATGGCGAAGTCGCTGACCGGCGGTCTGCCCATGGCCGCCGTTACCGGACGCGCCGAAATTATGGACACGCCCGGCTCAGGTCAACTGGGTGGCACATTTAGCGGCAACCCGGTGGCCTGCGAAGCTGCGCTGGCCGTGCTCGACATCATCGAGAAGCAAGACCTCTGCGCCCGCGCCAACGTTCTCGGCGAGCGCTTCCGCAAACGTGCCGCCAAGTGGCAGTCGCAGTGGGAACTGATCGGCGACGTTCGTGGACTCGGCGCGATGCAGGCGCTGGAACTCGTCCGCTCAAAGGCGACCCGCCAGCCCGCTGACGAAGAAACGAAACAAGTGTCACAATACTGCTACGAGCATGGCCTGGTGACGATCACCGCTGGGTCCTACGGCAACGTGATTCGATTGCTGATGCCGCTCGTCATCACCGACTCGCAAATGGACGAGGCGATGGACGTGCTGGAAGCCGCACTGGCGAGTGTGGCCGAGAAGAAGGGCGCGCTGGCGGTGCAGTCGGCATAGCGCTTTACCCTGTGGGGCACGGGGGATTCTTCGAGACAGGACGAGCTGGCCCGCACTTAGAGAATTGGAGTTCGCAAACAATGACCACCGCTACAGCCACGCCCACCATGACCGGCCAGGAGATGGTCGATCTCACCAAAAAGCACACGCTCTTCGAATGGTCGGCGCAGTCGAAGGTCGATCCCATCCCCGTCGCACGCGCCAAGGGCATTTATTTCTGGACGCCGGAAGGGAAGCGCTTCATCGACTTCAACAGCCAGCTGATGTCCGTCAACATCGGACACGGCGACGAGCGCGTCATCCAGGCCATCACCGAGCAGGCACAGACGCTCGCTTACGCCAATCCGTTTATGGCGACTGAGCCGCGCGCGCGCTTGGGCGCGAAGCTCGCCGAGATCACGCCAGGCGACATCGATACCTTTTTCTTCACCAATGGCGGCGCCGAAGCCAACGAAAACGCCATCAAGATCGCGCGCTTCTTCACGGGACGCCACAAGATCATGGCGCGCTATCGGTCCTATCACGGCGCGACCGCGGGTGCGATCAGCCTGACCGGCGATCCGCGCAGATGGGCCGCGGAGCCGGGCATTCCGGGCGTCGTCCGCGTGCTCGATCCGTATCACGGCATCGAGCGCGGATGGGAGTCGGCCGAGACCTCGCTCGCGATGATTGAAGAGACCATGCAACTCGAAGGCCCGCACACCATCGCGGCCTTCATCCTCGAGACCGTCGTCGGCACCAACGGCATTCTCGTTCCGCCCGACGGCTACCTGGAGGGCGTGCGCAAACTGTGCGACAAGTACGGCATCCTGATGATTGCCGATGAAGTTATGGCGGGCTTTGGCCGCACTGGCGAGTGGTTCGCTGTCGACCACTGGAAAGTTGTGCCCGATCTGATCTCAATGGCGAAAGGACTTACTTCGAGTTATCTGCCACTCGGCGCGGTCGGCATGCGTCACCACATCGCACAGCACTTCCAGGACAAGGTCTTCTATGGAGGGCTGACTTACAACTCGCATCCGATGGGATGCGCGGTAGCGCTGGCGACCATTCGCGTGTATGAAGAAGACAATCTAATCGAAAACGCACGCAAGATGGGTGCGATCATGAAAGACCTGGGAGCGCAGTTGCAGGCGAAGCATCCGTCGGTTGGGGCGGTGCGCTCGATCGGACTATTTGGCATCGTCGAACTGGTCCGCAGCCGCAAGACTCGGCAGCCGATGGCTCCGTTCAACGGTACGTCGGAGGAAATGGCGGCGCTCGGAAAGTTCTTCCGCGAGAATGGGCTCTACACGCTGGTGCGCTGGAATACTTTCTATACCAATCCGCCGCTGTGCATTACTGAACAGCAGCTGCGCGAAGCCTTCGCGATCATCGACAAGGGTCTCGAGATTACCGACCAGGCGGTGAAGGACTAGGCTACGACGTCGCGGAATAGGCGGCGCACAGCGGGTTCTGCTCAAGGGCGCTCTCGCGGCGATCGGAAACTCCGGTCTCGCTGTTGGCGAGGGTGTTGGCGATCCTTAGCAAGGCGGCGCGTTCGATTTGTTTGAACTGGATTCCGGTGCCGCATCCGTACAGGCTGTGCGTGACCTTGCCCTGCACCCAGACTCTTTCTCCGTCCAGCCAGAGGGCTATGCTCACCTCCGTGTTCGGTTCCATCGCATGCGGTACCTGCACACGACAGCCCGCTTCACTGATATCGCTCGCCGTTACCCACATGGGATTGGCTACGTCGCGGATCCTCATCTCAACCGCAATTTCGCACTCGAAGCGCGCCTGCTCCCGGCGGATGGTGACGCGCGGGTGAACATATTCGTCGGCGCCGGAAGCCGGCAGCCAGCAGTCCGCGGTGGTTGGGACCGGTCCGATCCCAGCCAGTCCAATCCGCCGTCCTTCGCCCGTTGATTGTTCCCAAATGACGCGGAAGCGGCGGGTAGTTTCTTCACAACGCAGCGCGACGAACTCTCCAACCTTGACGGCGCAGCTGACGTCCTCGAGCAGCGCTCCATCCCGGCTCAGGTTCAGCACGCGGACGCGGTCGAGGAAAGCGCGGCCCTTTGCGTCCATACCACACACACTGGCCGTAAGGGTCATTGGTATCCGGGGCTGGCGACGGCATCCCATAGTCTTCACGAATCCTTTGAGTTAGATTAATGCGCGCCTTACGGCGAGCAGGGGGCATGGTCTTGCTTACAGGCCGCCCGCCTCGTGGTTACATAAGTAATCAGGGTCGGACGGTCCTTGCAACCCCATACTCCTTTAGAGCATGCGCTCTGCCATCTGCCGAATGCAGCAAAGCAAGGACTTGTGCTCAGAAAGTGCGAGGAAGTTGCAAGAAGATGCAGGTTGGGGAAAAATGGCGGACAGGGAAATCCTCCGCGTGTCCCCACTGCTCGTGGGATAGTTTTCCACGGGGCAAGGCGCGAGGGTCGAGGTCCCTGGCCTTGCCCCTAAAGCGCAGGTATGAGACACGCTTCGGCGGACAAGAGTGTCCGCCCCACACTCTTTTATCCCGGAGTGACGTAGAAAAGGAGATGCCGTTATGAACGCTCGCGCTCTTTGGTTGATTTTGCTGCTGGGTTGCCTGGGGCGTCCTGTGAACGCCCAGATTGCCTGCACGGGAGAGAAGTCGAAGATACCGGTGTTCCGGAACGTAGTCATTGTGGTCGAGGAGAACCAGAGCTTTGACGATGTGATCGGGAAAGATTCGAAGATGCCCTACCTGAACGAATTGGCGGCGCGTGGCGGATTGGCGCGTCAGTACTACGCGAACACGCATCCCTCGATCAACAACTATTTCATTCTCACCGCGGGCCGCAAGGGTACGCGTCTTCCGGGACCGACGGCGGATACTTTCCACGGCAAGGTGAAGGGCGAGAACGTGGCCAGCATCCTAAAGCGTCACGGCAAGAGCTGGAAAGTATACGCCGAAGACCTACCGCAGCCCGGCTACACCGGCGACGACGAGGGTCCGGACAAGCTGTATGCCCGGCGCCACAATCCTTTCGCCTACTTGAAGAGCGTAGTCGATGACAAACCGGCGTCTGGTCCCAGCCAGCGCGCGAACATCGTTTCCTTCACGCAATTTGCGGCGGACCTGAAAGACAACAAGCTGCCCAACTATTCGTTTGTGGCGCCCAACCTGTTGAACGATGCGCATGACAAGCTGGTGAACGAGGCGCATGACAATCCGAAAACTCGCAAGCGATCAGCGTGCGGGGATGTCGAAAGCCTGCCGGTGGCGGACGATTGGCTTAAGACGAACATCAAGCCGCTGGTGGACTCGGAGGCCTTTCAGAAGGATGGACTGCTCCTGATTGTGTTTGACGAGGCTTGCGACAAGGGCGCCAAGAAAGATGGGAGTCTCAGCCCGACGCAGAAAAGCCGTGGGGGAGGGCACATCGCTGGGGTGCTGGTGGGGGCGCACCTTCCGGCTGGGGGCTGCGTTTCAGATGCGGTTTTCAATCACGAAAGTATTTTGCGGCTGAGTTTGAGGGCGCTGGGAGTGGAGGAATTTCCGGGCGCGGCGGCGACGGCGCCGGATTTGGGAGAGTTTTTTGTGGTCCCGCACTAGCAGCTAAGATCATTTGACCAGGCGGTTGTACTTCTTTAGCACTTCGCGCAGCTTGTCGTGGGGCAGAGCGATGACCGTGCGGTCGTTGACGCCGGTCATGGTTTCGGCGGCGACCATGGCGTTGATCACGGCTTCTTCGGTCGCCTGCACGGTGGCCAGAAAAATCGGGTTCAACTGTTGGTTGGCCAGCATCTTCAGGTCGTGCGCTCCCTTGGGGTCCGCCGCTCCCGGATTGGCGGTTGAGAAGGCGATAAAGATGTCGCCGGAGCCGTCGCCGGAGAAGCTGCCGTCGCGTCCCAGCCCGAGAGAGGCTCGGCGGGCTACGCGCTTCAGTTGCGTTGGAATCAGCGGGGCGTCGGTGGCGATGACGATGATAATAGATCCAATATCTTCGTCGCGAACCGTATGATCGGTGATTTCGCGGCCGACGGGGACGCCGGCAATCCGCAGCTGGCTGCGTCGTCCATAATTGCACTGCACTAGAACGCCTACTGTGTAACCGCCCTGCTTGGGACCGAGTACACGGGAAGACGTGCCGATCCCTCCTTTGAATTCGTTGCAGATCATGCCCGTTCCGCCGCCGACATTACCTTCTTCAACCGGACCGGCATGGGCAGTATCGAGTGCGTGGAAGGCGTGCTCGGGCTTGACGTGAAAGCCATTCATGTCGTTCAAGTCGTCATCGGCGGTTTCGGCCACTACCGGGAGCGACCAGGTGTAGCCTTCGGAGTCGGGGGGAGCTTTCTTGATGCGCCAGGCGATGACGGCGTCGCGGACCACGCCCACGCTGTGCGTGTTGGTGATCATGACCGGTCCATCGAGGAAACCAGAATCCTCCAGCCAGGTGGTGCCGGTCATCTCGCCGTTGCCGTTGAGCGTGAACCAGCCGCCAAAGACAGGGTCGAGGGAGTCTTTGCCGCGGGGCAGAATGGCTGTGACGCCGGTGCGCACCGGGCCTTCACCTACCTTCAGCTTGCCACTGCCGGAGATGAGCGTGGTGTGGCCGACCTCCACGCCGCGTACGTCGGTGATAGCGTTGAAGGGTCCGGGTTGGCCGTCGAAGGGGACGCCGAGATCGCGGGCGCGCGGCTTGGTTTGGGTGAAGGCTGCGCTCGCGATCAGGAGCAGTACAAGGGTGCGGAGTGAGCGGTATCGGGTCATAGTCGTGGTCACTGAAAACTCGGAGCAGCGCACGCGGCAGTATAAAGCATCGAAGCGGGATTGCTGGTTTACAATCCAGAGCCAGGAAGTTTTTCGTAGCAAGTTTCGGAGAAGACATGGAGAACTGGAAACGGGCGGTGATAGCGGGGTCGGCAGGAGCGGCGACCATCCTGATGCTGAAAGGGAAGCGTCCGGCGGGCGTGCTGGTGGCGGGCGTGGGGCTGGCGGTGCTGGCGTCGGAGTATCCCGAAAAGTTTGTGCGGATCCGGGAAGAGATTCCTGGTTATGTGCGGCAGGGAACGCGGTTTCTCGATCTGGCCATGAAGATTGGGAGCAAGATCGGGGAACTGGTGGAACGGCGCGCGAGCCGAGTGTTGGAAGAGCTAGAAGAGTAGTGAAGTGCCGTTGTTCGCTGATCGTCGTTCGCTCTTCGCGATTCATCTACGAATTCTGAGGAAGGAAATCTACGGTACCAGCGCGAAAAGCGAACGACGAATAGCGAACGACGAGTTTCACTCGATGCCTAATTGTTTGCGGGCGTCGGGGCTGAGGCGTTCGGGGGTCCAGGGCGGATTCCACACGATGTTGACGGCGGCGTTGCGGACGCCGGGCAGTTGTTCCAGCCGGGATTTAACCTGGCCGCTGATCTCGACGTGCGCGGGGCAACCTTGGGCGGTGAGGGTCATCTCTACCGTCACGTCTTGTTGATCTTCCGGCAGGGGGTCGAAACGGACTTCGTAGATCAGTCCGAGATCCACGATGTTGACGGGGATCTCCGGGTCGTAGCACTGCTTGAGTGCGCTAAGGACGTCTTCCTGGGTGAGCGGCATGAGATTCCTCGGGAGTCGACGACAAGCGAAAGAAACTACTTCTAGTCTAACCGATTGCCGAGAGATAGAGCGGCGGCTAACCCTCAAACATGGCATTGGATCCCGAATATCGAAAGAAAATGCAGATGTTTCTCGTGATCGCCATTCTTCTGGCGGGCGCACGGGCAGCGTACATCGTCTACGGCCGGTACCAGGAGAGGAAAGAGGCGGAGCGGCCCAAGCAGGAGAAATTGCTGAACCCGGACTATTACGTTACGCCCAGGAGACTTCGTCCTTACGATCTGAAGTCGGCGCGGGAATTGACGAAACAGCCGGTGTGGGTGAAAGTGGGCTACGGCAACACCTACTATGCGTACGATGTCGCGCGACATAAGGCTGAGTTCGGGCGAGAGGCGGGAACGCTGTTGCCGCTACAGAAGGTGCAGATTCAGGACGTGGTGACGGATGTCGCGCCGCAGGCTCCGGGCACGAAACAGGTGCTGGCGCGCTTTGCAATCGACGGAAAACCCTACGTGGTACCGATCGGCGTGGAAAAGAGCGACGATTACAAGATCTACTCCGACGACATGTTTTTCATTCAAGATCCGCACGAGCTCTACAAGCACTGGACGGCGGATATCTGGAAGGCGATTGATGGACACGAGGTCCGTCCGGGGATGAGCGAATTGCAGGTCTGGTTTGCGCTGGGCCTGGGGATTCCGAAGGGCTCGGGGGACTACGGCTCGCGAACCTTGCATTATGCGGATGGCGGCAAGCCGGTGAGTGTGACTTTTCGCAATGACAAAGCGGTCGAGATCGTGCCGGGATCGTGAGGGCTCGGGAACGTACAACTCAGGGGCTGAAGCCCCGTTCTCTTTCAGAAGCACTAAATGCAGCGCTGAAGCGCTGCTCCACCCACGACCTTGTTCGGTGGAAAATTCTTTCACGGCGCACAGAGGTACAATTCCGGGCATGAGACGAGCGCTCGCGGTCGTTTTTTCTTCTCTTCTACTTTCTCTCCTCAGTTTTGCTGCGCCGCGCACTCTGCGGGTGGACTACTACCACACCGGAAATGCGCAACAACAGTGGTTCAGCCTGGATCGGGTGGTACTGGAACCGCTGGAGTGGCCGGGGATTCCCGCGAAGGCCATCGATGAAAGCCAGCTCGGGAATTACTTGTTTGAGGTCCGCGAGAAGGGAAGCGGGAAGCTGGTGTATTCGCGCGGGTTTAATTCGGTGTTTGGCGAATGGAAGACTACGGAAGAAGCGCTGCACGCCAATCGGACGTTTTCGGAATCACTGCGGTTTCCGAGTCCGGCAGATCCGGTGGAGGTGTCGCTGAAAGAGCGCTCGGGAGAAGGGTTTCGGGAGGTTTGGAAAACCGTCGTCGATCCGAAAGACAAGTTTGTGGATCGGTCGCGTCCGCCGCCGCCGGGGGCGCTGATGGAATTGCAGAAGATGGGCGATCCGGCCGGCAAGGTTGACCTGCTGGTGCTGGGCGATGGCTATACGGCGGCGGAGCGGGACAAGTTTGAAAAGGACGCACGGCGGTTCATGGAGAAGCTGTTTTCGACGTCTCCCTTTCGCGAGCATCAGAAAGATTTCAATGTGTGGGGGCTGTGTCCGGCAGCGGAGGAGTCGGGAATTGCGCGGCCGTCGAGCGGGATTCATCGACGGTCTCCGTTGGGGACGACGTACGACACGTTCGGGACGGAACGCTACGTCCTGACGACAGAGAATCGGGCGCTGCGGGATGTGGCGTCGTTCGCGCCGTATGAGTTCATCGAGATATTGGTGAACGGCCAGACCTACGGTGGCGGCGGGATTTTCAATCAGTATGCGACCGTCGCGATCGACAACCTGTGGGCGGGATACGTGGGCGTGCACGAGTTCGGGCATCAATTTGCCGCGCTGGCGGATGAGTACTACACGTCGGATGTGGCGTATCTGCCGCCGGAGAAGAAGACGGAGCCTTGGGAGCCGAATGTGACGGCATTACTCGATCCGGCGAACTTGAAATGGAAGGACCTGGTCGCGGCGGGAACTCCGGTACCGACGCCTTGGGATAAGGACGAGTTTGACCGGTTCGAGCGTGACATTCAGCGGCAGCGCAAAGAGCTGCGGGCAGCGGGGAAGCCCGAGGCGGAGATGGAGGAGCTGTTTCGCAAAGAGCGCGAGAAGGAAGATGCCATGCTCGGGTCGCAGAAACACGCAGGCAAAGTCGGCGCGTTCGAGGGCGCGAACTATGAGGCGAAGGGGTATTACCGTCCGGAGGTGGATTGCATCATGTTCACGCGTCACCAGACCTTCTGCGCGGTGTGCCGGCGGGCGATTGAGCGGGTGATTGCGATGTATGCGGGGTGAGGAGAAATGAAATCTTCACCGCCGAGACGCAGAGTACGCAGAGAAAAACCTTAGGGCTTGCTTAGGCGCTTCCGGACGAAGTCTGTTACTTCGGGCGTGATGTATTGCGGTGCACGAATCGCGAAGATTGGGCGATTAACGACTGGCTTCAGCGAGACGCGCTCCCATGCGGGGGTCTTGGAGTTGTCGGCGGAGTGGAGCAGGACTGCATCGGCGCGGTCGAGAAAAATCTGCGCCGAGTCTTTGAAGTCTCTGGTCGCGGGGTCGAGCACGGTCAGGTAGAGATCGGGCTTCAGGAAACGGAGAACGCTATTGGATTCGATGATGGCGTTTTGCGTTCCGGCCAGGATTTGGCGGACGCGAGGCATGGCTTCGGCGAGGCGTCCCTGCTGAGTGCGGACCCACCAGGAGTGCGCGGCTCCGGCGACCAGGAAGCGCGAGGTGTCGGATTCGCCGGAGCGGTTTTTTTCTTCTGCGATGGCCCAGGAGTGGTCGGCGGTGGCGCAGTCGCAGGCTTCGCCGTTGGCGGAGCAGATGCCGTGTCCGTATTGGGTGATTTTGAGCGCGGTCCAGTGGAAGTCGGACAAGGCGGCGATGAGGCCGGCGACGACGCTGGTTTTGCCGACGTTGCGGGAATGGCCGCCGATGACGACGATAGGCATGAATCAGTTCTCGGTTCCCAGTTCTCAGTTCTCAGTTTCACGATCCTTGCGCGCTGCTCGCGCCAGAAACGCCAGTTCCTTAAGGTACTCCCGGATGGGGCGGGCGGGAGTTCCCCAGAAAACGATGCCTTTGCCGCGGATCACTTTCTTCGAGGGGATGCCGCTTTGGGCGCCGAGAATCGCGCCGGCTTCGATGCGCACGTGATCGGCGATGCCGACCTGGCCGCCGATGATGACGTTGTCTTCTACGACGGCACTGCCGGAGAGGCCGGTTTGGGCGGCGATGACTACGTCCTGGCCGATCTGCACGTTGTGGCCTACGTGCACCAGGTTGTCGATTTTCGTGCCGCGGCGGATGCGGGTTTCGTCGAGCGCGCCGCGATCGATAGTGGAATTGGCGCCGATTTCGACGTCGTCTTCGATGATGAGGTGTCCGACCTGGGGGAATTGTTCGTAGCGTCCGGTCTCAGAGTCGCGGACGTAGCCGAAGCCTTCGCTGCCGAGGACAGCGCCCGCCTGGACGATGACGCGGTCGCCGAGAGTGGCGCCGGAATAGATGGTGACGTTGGCGTCGAGGCGGCAATCGGCGCCGATTTTTACGGAGTCGGCGATCACGCAGCCGGCGCCAATCGTGGTTCCATCGGCGATGTGAACGCCCTCGCCGACGACGGCGCGCGGGCCGATGGCGACGTTCTTGCCGATCTGGGCCGAGGTGGGCACGAAAGCGGAGGGATGGATGGCGCGAAGGTGACCGCCCGAATCCTGAAGGAGTTTGGCGGCGCGTGCGAAGGTCAGACGAGGCTGAGAAGAGATCAAGAGCGGTTTGGAGGTGGCGACGTGCGCGGCGAATTCTCCGGAAATGACGGCGGAGGCGGGGGAGGTGAGAGCGGCGCCCAGGTGTTTGGGGTCCTCCACAAAAATCAGGGAGCCTTGCGCGGCGGAAGTTACGCTGGCGACGTTCGAGACAGGAACGGAAGAGTCGCCGAGAACGCGGTCTCCCAGCTTTTCGGCGAGAGTACCGAGAGTGTGTTTCATGTTCTTTATTGTCGCGTTAGAGGGCGGGGCGCGCAAATGGGGGACGGCAAGTGTGAGCTCCCGGAGTGGGCGTTGCGGGGGTCGGGAAAAGCGATCACCACAGGGGGCACGGGGGATCACAGGGGAGTTCTTCGGCGAGTTCGTTAGATTCCGTAAGCCCTGTCTCTCCACCGCTGAAAACCTTTAACCGGAGAGAACGCAGAGAAAACCGCAAAGGACGCAGAGAAAACCAAGAGCCTGAAGCCCAAAGCCTAATACAGCGGCGGTTGACCTTCGGGGCGGGTCTTCCAGCGGCGGTGAACCCAGAGCCACTGGTCAGGATAGCGGCGAATGTTGTCTTCGATGACCTCGGTGAATCTGGCGGTGTTGGCAACGACGTCGGCCTGGTCGTCGCCAGTGCGAATGAGTTCGACAGCGGGGTCGAAGCGAAGGATGTACTTGCGGAGCTTCGAGTCCCACACAGTGAAGCCGGGGACGACGGCGGCGTCGGTGCGCAAGGCGATGCGGGCCAGTCCGCTGGCGGTACAGGCTGGGATGCCGAAGAAGTCTACGAAGACGCCTTGGGGCGGAGTCATGTTGGTGTCCATCAGGATGCCCACGGTTTCGCCGTTGCGCATGGCGGCGAGGAGGCCGCGGACGAAGTCGTCTTTGTCCACAGTGCGGTTGCCGTGCATGGTGCGGTAGCCCTGGATCAGGCGGTCGACGCGTGGATTGTCCAGCGAGCGCATGACGATTGCTAGTGGGTGACCTTGTAGGGAATGGGCGAAGGCGGAGAGTTCCCATGCGCCGAGGTGGGCTGTGAGGAAAAGAACACCCTTGCCTCTCGCGACGGCGCGCTCGAAGTTTTCGAATCCGTCGTACACGACGATGCGGCCGACGTTTTCGCGTGTGTAGCGGGGGAAGAGGCAGACTTCGGCCAGCTGGCGTCCGAGGGAAATATACGTGCCACGGAGAATGCGGCGGCGGTCACGGCGGTTCATCTCGGGGAAAGCGAGGGTGAGGTTGCGCATGCCGACGTGACGCAGGCGTCCGTGGAGGAGGTAGACGATCAGGCCGAGAGCTATGCCTTTGGCCCGAGCCAGAGGACGGGGGAGCAAGCCGACGGTTTTCACCCAAAGCCAGACGATCCAGTATTCGAGACGTTCGCGCACTGTGCGGGAGTTTAGCAATTTACGACGGCGCGGGCCAGAACGGTGTGTGCGAGAGAGTCTTCTTTCGCCCCTCCCGGGGCTCGGTCAGGTCTCCGCGTCCCACCCACGGCTTGCGCCGTGGGCTGCATTCTTACGCCGCTTCGCGGCTTAAACCTGAGGTGCTACTTGCTCTCGGCGGCTTTGGCCCACTTGGCCAGGGTGTTCAGGAACGGATACGCGGCTTGGGGCGGATCGATGTTTCCCTCCAGCGACGTTTTGAACGGAACCATGCGGCCGTAGAACTCCCGCGTGCTGTCCTTGTCCTGCTTCACGACAGCGCCGACGAGTTCGAGACCGGCAAAGGCGCCGCGGGCGCGGGAATAGGTGAGAACCTGCGCTTTCAATTTCCAGTCGGTATCGGCGGAAGCGTGGCGTCCGACGGGGCCGGCGGCGGCGCTAGCGTCGGCGCCCAGCTTGAAGTTGCTGGAGAGCAGGTTCTTCATGCCGTCTTTATTCATGACGAGCATAACCAGGTCCACGGCTTCAGCGCCGATCTGCAGGCCGAAACTGCCGCCTCCGATGGTGAAGAAAGCGGGAGCGCTCCAGCCTTTGGGGGTGCGACAACTGGCGACACCCTTGCCGTACCGGCCGCCGACAATGAACCCGCCTTTGAGCAGGGTAGGTATGACGGCCACACATTCCGCAGAGCCGAGCACTTCTTGCGGGATGCCCTGGTCGGGCGCGGCCTGGATTTCGTCGAGCACAGTGCTGGCTGATTCGACTCGCTTGACGGCCTTCGTGTCTTCATCAGCAGCAGAGAGAATGGTTGTCAGTAGACAGAGAACAAGCGCCAGAACCGGGAGCTTTCGCATCATGCCTCACTTGGGAGATTGGAAGTTGTCTAATTCTATAGGATGCGCGTTGCGAGGCGGAGGCTGCCGGGGGAGTGATCAGGCTGAGCCGGGATTATGAGGACAAAAAAAATCGGGGCTGAAAGCGGCGACCCTAATCTCCACTCCCAACCCCGTCTCCCAGGTTCTGTGGTAGGTGAGGCGAGTATGGGGCAGGCGGATAAGGGCGGCAAGATTACGAGGGTCACTGTCCCGGAGTAACTTGGGTGATGGCAGAGGGGCAGGGAGTGATCAGGGCCGAGCGACGGCCGGCGAGGCGCCGGCCGGACAGCCGGCGGGGGCGCCGGCGCTACGACTATTTCGCTGTAACCAGCGAATGCGTGATGGCGTGAACGGAAAGCGCGATGCGGTTCTGCACGCCGACTTTGCGCATCAGTTTGGCCACATGGGCCTTGACCGTGCGCTCTTCAATGCCGAGCGCGGCCCCGATTTCTTTGTTGGAGCGTCCGGCGACCAGCATTTCCAGAACTTCCTTTTCGCGGTCCGTGAAGGTGACGCGGCCCGCCGGGAAAATACGGCCCGGTGAAGCCGTCACGCGTTCGATAAAGATCGAGAGCACACGGCGCGGAGCCCAGACCGAACCTTGGTTAACAACGCGTAAAGCCTGCACAAATTCAGTGGGGGACGCGGCTTCGTCCACGTAGCCTTTGGCGCCCGCAGCGATCGCCTTGAGGATGCTTTCCTCATCCATGCCGGAGCCGGTGACGATGATGCGCAGGTCGGGACGGACGGCCTTCAGGCTGGCCATGACGTCGAACAGGTTCTGTCCCGAACGGTTGCCGAGCAGAACCAGGTCGATGCTGGGAAGCTGGCCCAGATCGGACAGCGAGGCGGAGACCAATTCCAAATCGGGCTCCGAATCGAAGAGTGCGCGGAATCCCACAAACCGAAGTGGATCGCTTTCCACCACGGCGACACGAATGAGCGGCTTTCTCGCGACTGCAGCTTTCATAGGTTTCCCTGTTAGGATTGCATCCAAATAGAAGAGTGCCTGATTTGGAATGGAATTGGAATGACTGGTGACCGGAGGGAAATTACGGGGGTAACGTCCGAGAAGAGGGTGGGGAGGAGGGATTCGCGGTGAACAAGAGGCAGATGCAGCGGCTTTGGGCAGGAGTGCTGGGGGCGGGAATGATGGGAGCAGTTCCCGTGTGGGCGCAAGCTCCAGAACAGGGCGCGCCACCACCCGCGGCGCAGGACACGACGCAGACGGCTCCCGCAGCCGCTCCAGTACAGGCTCCCGTGGTGTATCAGCCGAAGTTTTCGGGCGATCCGGCGCGCTCGGAATCCGAAGCGCAGGCCCTGGGCTATATGCGGGTGGTGTTGCGAGCGCAGAAGGAATTCAAGAAACGGCACAACAAGTTTGCGGAATCATTGCCCGCGCTGGCGGGGACCGGCTCGCTGACCAAGCGCATGGCGCGCTCCACCGAGCGCGGGGACTATAGCGCCAGCTTCCGCTCCCAGAAAGACGGATTTATTTTGACCATGACTCCCAAGCAGATGGACAGCGAGCACCGGTCGTTCTACGCGGAAGAGGATGGAGTGATTCACGCCGACGATCAGAAGGCCGCGGATCTGAACTCGCCGAAGATCAAGTGATCGCACCATGCGAGGTTTCAGACGGAGCGCTGAGGGCGCGAGAATGGGCTTCTCAAAACACACGACTTTCGGCATCGCTAAAGCGATGTTCTGATACGAACCTCCGTTTCCGGGTTTGGGTCTGAGGACGGCCGAGTCCCAGGAGGACGCCCACTACCGATGCGGATCGACTGTGCTTGCGAATGTCTGTAGGTTTTTGAATTCCACCGTGATGTCTCCGAAACGGCGGCTGAAATGATGGTCCACATCTTGGGCGAGAACAACATTCTCGCCCTGTGAGTATTGCCGGCGGAATGCTTGCAGATTGGTGGCATCGAAGTCAAAGGCGGACCACTTGCATTCAACTGCGGTTGGCTTGTTCCGCCGTCCTGTCAAGACGAAGTCCACTTCGTGGCCGCGCTTGTCCCGCCAATAGGAGATCTCACGGGTCTGCTGTCGCGCCATGATCTCGTTCAGCACAAAGTGTTCCCATAGAACGCCGAAATCTTCGCGGCGCAGGTCTTGCCAGCCCCGGTGGTAGGCAACAAACCCAGTATCAAAACCGTATACCTTGGGTGCAGAAACAATCTCAGTAGACCGATGCGTGCTGAACGGACGAATCACGTGCGCGACGAAGGTAGCCTCCAGTACCTTGAGGTAATTGCTGATCGTTGTGCGGCTCACTTCGCATGGGCCGGTGAATCGAGTGGCTTCAAACAATCCCCCACTTTGAGTCATCAGCAATTCGGTGAATTTTTGGAAGGACGAGCGCCTCTCCAGCCGGAACAGCTCTTGAACGTCCTTGGCCCAGTAGGCGTCCATCCACTCCTGAAAATCGCGCTCTGGAAAATTCTCGGCGAGGAAAAATGGAGGCAGCCCCCCACGTAGGAATCGGTGTCGCAGATCGGGACGCTTGGCGTCCTGCAAGTCTTCGAGACACATCGGTGTAAGCCATACGTTTCGTTTGCGGCCGGCGAGAGTGTCCTTGAACTTGGCTGACGCTTCCAGGGTGGAAGAGCCGGTGGCTAGCACTCGAATACTTGGGTAGTGATCAGCAGCGATCTTTAGCAGTTCGGATGGATTCGGCAGGCGGTGGATCTCGTCCAGCACGATGCGACGACTATCTAAACCCTCGAGAAAAGCCTGCGGGTCTTCCATCATTCGCCGCGTGCGTGGGAGTTCGCAGTCGTAGTATTCGATGTTGGGGAGACTCTGACAGAGGAATGTCTTGCCCACACGGCGGACTCCCGCTAACCAAACCACGGAGCGCGCGCGCCAGGCTTGCTCGACGAGTTTTTGCCAGAAACGCCGCTGTACCATATGCATGTAGTATTGCACATAGTGCTACCAAACGCAATCGATAATCAGTTGGGAACGTGTGTCCGCATTGTGGCGTTAGATCGCGGGCGGCGGACCATCGTCGGGCCCGGGGTGAGTTGGTTCCGCCTGCACCGGGCGGCTCTGACCGGGGCTGCGGCGGGGCGTGGAGGTGCTGCCCTCGCCCGTAATCCGGCGAAGTTCCTTGACGATCTCTTCCCGGTCGCGCGCGGCGTAGTCGTGGGCGAAGCGGGTGAGCGCTTCGGTCAAGATTTCATGATGGTGGACATTCTCCAGGCCCGGTTCGCGGGTGATATTCAGCCACAGACGATGAAGCAGGAGAACATCTTCGTTCATCATGGTGGGAGTGTGCGGGCCGATGCGGAAGGAATCGACCTTGCCGCCGGGGTGAACGATTTGCAGCACAAACTGCCGCTTGGGCTCGGGTAGGGCCTCCCAGGCGTGGCCCATAGCAAAGGCCTGTTCCGCCGGGGTCATCTTGCTGGATAGGCCTGCGACCACGGCCGAGGACTCGAGATTGTTGGCGGTCTGCACGACCGCGGACCAGACATCCGCGGCGGGAACCACCAGCAGAGAAACGTGCTTGCCGACACTCTCGGCCACCGCCACGGCGCGGGTGAAGAGAGTCTGCTCGTAATCGCTGAAGATCTGCTCCATGGACAGATCGTAAGCGGCGGCGCCAAAGCGGCTGACGCGGGCCGACATCACCACCACATCCTGCTCGCGCGTGTCGATCCTTTCGAGGGCCCAGCGCAGGTGAGCGAGCGTGTTGTAGTCGCGCACCGGCACCAGCACGTTGCCGCGGCGAATGTTGAGGGCGGCGCGCTCCACCGTATCGCTCTGCAGGAGCTGGAATTGGTCTTTCATGGTCTGCTGGGCCAAGGCAGACTTTTTCCGGTTCACGCGCTCGGAAACACTGAAGACCACGAAAAAGACGACCGCAAAGGAAACTCCGGCCACGGTCGCGACCGACTTCGTGAACAGGTTGACGATCGCGGTCGAGAGCAACACCATGAATACCGAAGCCAAGCCAATCGGTATCTCGTGTCCTCGAATGGTGATATTGGGCGGAACCTTCCAGCCGCGTTCGCCCTTGTACTTGAAACGCAGAACCAGCATGGCGAGGCTGTTGAAGGTAAAACTCCAGATCACGCCGAAAGCGTAGGCTTCGCCGAGGACGTAGACGTTTCCGCGGCTGGCCAGAATGGTCAGAATCTGGAGCCCGACAACCATGTTGATGATGCGAGAGCTGGTGCCGTACTTGCGATGGGGGAAGCGGAACCAGTCGGCGAGTACTCCGTCTTCGGAAACGCGGTTCAGAACGCCGTTGGAGCCGATGATGGCGGTGTTGACGGCGCCGGAGAGAATCAGGAAGCCCACGACCACGACAAATGCGCGGAACAGCAGGCGCAGGATCTCCGGTCCCCACAAGTGCATGGCCAGACCGGCGATCAGATTGTTGTTATAGACGGGAACCCGGACCGAGTCCGGAATCAGCATCACGGAGAGCAGCGCCGTCAATCCGGTGAAAACGAAGCTGTAGATCGCGATCACGATCGCGGCTTTCTTCAGATTCTTCAGCTTCGGATGGGCCAGTTCACGATTGACCTGGGCGAGCGACTCCTCGCCGCTCATGGCCAGCACCGAGTGGCCGAAGGCCATCAAGATCCCGAGCACGCCGAACATGCGCGCGAGACTTTGTTCCGGGAAGCTGTCATGCAGGAAGCCGAGGGAATCCTTGCTGAAATGAAGATTCTCAGGCGTGGGCAGGGGAACGGGCTGGTATCCGGACTTGAGCAGGGTGAGCGCCGACCACGCCAGGAGAATTACCACCATGACGGTGGTGATCTGCATGACCCGGAGCGCTTTTTCGCTGGATTCGTGGATGCCCTTGATGTTCTCGTGCCAGAAATAAACAGTGACGATCAGGGCAAACACCACGGAAGTCCAGTTAACGTTGAAGTGGGGTGTGCCATGGAAGATGGTGTGGGCCGCGCGCGGGATCCAGCCGTGGGCGTCGGCGCTGGCGAAGGTATCGTTAATAAGTCCGGCGATGTACTGGCCGGCCGACACGCCGGAGATCGGCCCGGTCAGGATGTAGTCGAACATCAGGGCGGAGACGCTGATCTTGGCGAGAGTACCGCCCAGCGCCTCTTTGACGACGCGGTACACGCCGCCCCGGACAAACATCGAGCAGCTTTCCACGTACACCGCCCGTACCGTAAACGAAAACAGCATGACGCCGACGATGAACCAGGGAGCCGACTTGCCGACGGCCTGCTCGGCGATGCCGCAGGCGTAAAAAGCGGACGAGCCCAGGTCATTGAGCACGATGGCGGCAGCGCGCCAGTAAGAGATGAAGGTGAGCATCACCGAAGTGGCGACCACGATTCGAACGCGGTTGGAATTCGGGGAAGCGGGCTGGATGGGTGATGACATGCAGAATGGCAGCCGCTAGGAGTGGCTCGGGTCTTCCTCCATGCCAAGCAGAGTTTTCAAATCTTCAATACCAGTGAGCACGAGGACTACAAACGAACCCATGGACCCGACAATGAACATGCTTTCCAGAATGCGCGCTAGCAGCACGACCAACAGTGGCATAGCCACAACATGTTATCCGATCCGCGCCTAGGAGAACAGGCTTGCGAGTGGAACAATCACGGGAAGCGAATCTAATTTGCTATTCTTGCGGCGTGCGAAAGATCCACCACAGCGCGTGGCGTCTGGTGCTCCTCTCGGCCGCTTTACAGGTTCTGATTTTTCCGTTGCCCGGGCTGTACTGGTTGTCCTGGGTTGCGGTGGCGCCCCTGTTGCTTGCACTGCGACGTGCACAGGCTCCCGCAACCCTGCAAGTGGATGCGCCCATGCGACTGGCGCCGGCCAGTCCGTGGCAGGGATTCCTGCTGGCTTATGGGTGCGGAATTCTCTGGTACCTGGGAACCTGCTACTGGGTCTTCGACACCATGCACCGCTATGGCGGACTCGCAATTCCGGTCGCCCTGTTGGTCCTGATCGTCGCCTGCATGTATATGGGGCTCTATCACGGGCTGTTCGGACTGCTGCTGGCGCTAGTTGCCGGGGGCAAGGCTTCGCAGCGGCGCGCCCTGGTGCTCGCTCCGTTCCTGTGGGTGGCGGTGGAACTGGCGCGGACACGAATCTCGGCGTTTCCCTGGGAGCTTCTTGGTTACGCGCAAACGGACAATCCTGCGCTCACGCGGCTTGCGACCCTGACCGGAGTGTACGGGCTGTCATTTGAAATCATGCTGGTCAACAGCGTGTTCGCGGCCGCGTTTCTGGTCGCGAAAGAGCGGCGGAAATGGCTGCTGGCAGCGGCCTCTGCGGCAGCCATCATCTTGCAGGCAGGGCAATGGCTGGCGCCGCCCGCGGCGCCCGCAGACCGCACGGCACTGCTGGTGCAGCAGAACATACCAGCGCAGGAGGGCTGGACGACCGAGTACTTTCAGGGAACACTGCGGGACTTGACGTGGATCAGCTTGCATCCGCCGGGGGCGAAGGACGGGCAGCAATTCGACCTGATCGTGTGGCCGGAGTCGCCCTCGCCATTTTTTCTGAACGATGCCAGTTTCCGGGAAGTGGTGGCGGGGCTGGCGCGGCAGACCCGGACGTGGCTGCTGGTGGGCGCGATTGGCGTGGACAGCGCTTCGGCATCGCCGCAGCAGCGGAGCGAGGTTTTCAACTCTGCGGGTTTGATCAGTCCATCGGGCGAACTGACAGCACGCTACGACAAGACTCACCTGGTGCCCTTCGGCGAATATGTGCCGTTCAAACGCATGCTCCCGTTCATGGACATGCTGACGGAGCAGGTGGGCAACTTCGGGTGGGGGCACTCAAGGGAGCCGCTGGACGCAGGCGGGCAGCGGCTCGGGGTTTCTATCTGCTACGAGTCGATCTTTCCGGATGAGGTACGGGAGTATGTGCAGCGCGGGGCCGAGGTGCTCATTAACTTGACCAACGACGGCTGGTATGGCGACAGCGGCGCCTGGAAACAGCACCTGCAAATGACGCGGATGCGCGCTATCGAAAACGGGCGCTGGTTGCTGGTCGGAACCAATACCGGCATGACGGTGTCGGTCGATCCCTACGGGCGGATGGTGGCGGCAACCGGGCGCAAGTTCCGCACTGCGCTGGCAGCGCCTTACGGACTGCTTTCGAGTACCACGTTCTACACGCGGCACGGGGATTGGTTCGCGTATCTGTGTGCGATAATTTCTGTAGGCGCAATCCTGGCGCGTTTTCTATTCCGCAGTCATATTTCGCAATCATGAGCGACAACATGTTGGATGAACTCGAACAGCAGTACACGGCTCTCAAGACCAAAGTGCACGACCTCCGGGAGTATCTTTGACGCGGGCAAGCTGCGCCAGCAGTTAGCCGAGATCGAGAAGCAGGCGTCCGATCCGAATCTCTGGTCGAATCCGGCAAAATCTCAACAAGTGATGCGCGAGCGTAAGCGCCTGGAAGAAGTGTTGTCGCTCGAAAGCGACCTGGTGCGGCGGACCGACGACATCGGCGCCTACTTCGATCTGGCCGGGGAAGGTGAAAACGTCACCACCGATTTGCAACGCGAACTAGACGCCCTAAGCGAACTGGTGGATCGGGTCGAGACCGAGACGCTGTTGTCGGGGGAAAACGATGCGCGCAACGCCATCGTCACCATCCATCCCGGAGCGGGCGGCACCGAGTCGCAGGACTGGGCGGAGATGTTGCTGCGAATGTATCTGCGCTGGGCGGAGCGCCAGGGATTCCAGACGGAAATGCACGACTACCAGCCGGGAGAAGAAGCCGGCGTCAAGTCGGCGACGTTTTCCGTCAACGGTGAGTACGCCTTTGGCTACCTGACGAGCGAGATCGGCGTGCACCGGCTGGTGCGGATCTCGCCGTTTGATCAGGCCAAGCGGCGGCATACCTCGTTTGCCAGCGTGTATGTATCGCCGGAAATCGACGACAGCATTGAAGTGGTCATCAAGCCGGAAGACCTTCGCGTGGACACCTACCGTTCGAGCGGCAAGGGCGGGCAGCACGTGAATACCACCGATTCGGCGGTCCGGATTACTCACCTTTCCACCGGGCTCGTGGCCAGTTGCCAGAACGAGCGCTCGCAGCATAAGAACAAAGAGAAGGCGATGAGCATGCTGCGCTCGAAACTCTACGAGTTCGAGATGGAAAAGAAACGGGAGGTCACCAAGCAGATCGAAGACTCCAAGCTCGATATCGATTTCGGGTCGCAGATCCGGTCGTACGTCCTGCAACCCTACCGGTTGATCAAGGATCACCGCACCAAGCTGGAAGTGGGCGATGTGGATCGCGTGGTGGATGGAGATTTGCGGCCGTTCATGCGGGCCTACTTGCGGATGCGAAGGGGCGAGAAGAAATCGTGAGCCGGGCTGCCGTCAAGCCGCCGCATCTAGGTCCTCGCTTGCAGAGGGCCTTTCACTACGCCGCAGAAAAGCATGCTGGACAAACGCGGAAGCAGTCGGCGGTGCCTTATCTTTCGCATCTGATGGCGGTGACGTCGCTGGTGCTGGAAGGCGGCGGTGATGAAGACATGGCGATCGCGGCCCTGCTGCACGATGTCGTGGAAGATTGCGGAGGCATGCCGAGGTTGCGGGAAATCCGCCGGATATTTGGGGCGCGGGTGGCGAAGATGGTCGAGGGCTGCACGGATTCGTTCTCCGATCCAAAACTGGCGTGGATCATCCGCAAAAAGGAGTACCTGCAAAGACTGAAACACGAAGACGCCGAAACGCGGCTGGTATCGGCGTCCGACAAGCTGCATAACGTGCGGACGGTAATCGCCGATTATCGACGGGATGGGGAATCGATCTGGAAACGATTCAGCGGTGGGCGGGACGGCACGCTCTGGTACTATCGCGCGTTAAGCGACGAATTTCAGCGGCGGAAGCCGAATCGGATTACGCGGGAGCTGGCGATTGCGGTTCAGCAGCTGGAGAAGACGGCCGGTGTGAAGCCGCGACGCGCGCTCCGAAAGGGACGGTCGGGCCGTGTTCAGAGATAAGCGAGGGAGATGAATCATGCCCCGGATGATTGAGCTAGTCCGCAAGTCGCAAATGTCGTCGACCATGATGCAGGCGGCGGCGCGCGGGGCTCTGGCGGTGCAGCCGGGCGAGATGTTGGAAATCCTGGTGCATCTGGCGCTGCACAGCAAGGTTTTCGGTGAGCAGGCGCGCATGACCCTGGCAGGCTGGGATGAGAAAGCCTCGGTGGGAGTGGCGGCCGATCCGGCAACCAGCAAGGAGGTCCTGGGATACCTGGTTTCGCCGAAAAACCTTCGGCCCGCCCTGTTTCCTGCGTTGCTGGAAAATCCTTCCGTCAAGGAAGAAGAGTTGTTGGAGCTGGCGGCGTCGGGATCACGCACTGTGGTCGAGGTCATGCTGGTCAGCCAGCGAGTAAAGAACTCTGCTGCGCTGATGGATGCGCTGCGAGCGACCCCGCGATTGCGAGTGAACGAACTGACGGAGTTCGAAAAGCCGGTCGCGCCGCGGGAAATTCCGCAGCCGGAGCCGGCCGCTCAGGTTGCGAAAGATGTGGAGGCTGTGAAGACTCCGGAGGTTGAGGCAGAGGCGAAAGCTGTGGCCGAGCCGGAGCCCGCGGCGAGCGAATCGCTGGGCCACGCTCCGGATTCGGATCCGGAACCCGCCGCCGACGAGGTGCTGGCAGAGGCGATCGC
>ORMF011608555.1_pt1 | contig 42338 bp, 26 predicted proteins | sample 1779871 | NCBI WGS metagenome assembly ORMF01 (sample SAMEA104232316, study PRJEB22302) | groundwater metagenome | biome: forest; feature: aquifer; material: groundwater | place: USA | collected 2011-08-07 | depth 5.4 m
ACATTTTTTACTTTATCTCAAAGAGTTCTTCTTTGTCATGAAACTATTCACATATTGCTAATATGCAAAGAGTTTCATTCCTCAAATAATCTCTTTGATGTTTTGTAAAATCATGTAATTTATTTAGTTACACTTCCTTATTGTTTTATTAACCACCGAGCGCTCAGAGAACTCAGAGATTTTTATATTTTTCATTCTAATCTAATATTTAAAATCTAACATTCATATGTTTATTTTCCGTAGAGAAGCAGAGCCGAAACCAAATTTTATTTTCACACAAAGGCACAGGGAACACAAAAAATAAAATAATGAATTTAATAAATAAAAATGAATTTTCTTGGTGCACTTTGTGTCTCTGTGTGAGATATATTTTTATCATACTAAGCTGTAATCAAATCTTATTTTCACACAAAGGCGCGGAGATCACAAAGAATTTTTAGAATTATAGCGAAAATTGGTTAATTTACGATAAAACAGCTTCAACTTTTATATAAGTTTTTCTAAAACCAATTAGTTAGGGGTATAATTTCTCTTTGTGAGCTTTGTGTCTTTGTGTGAGAAATAATTAAACATTTACAATTCATAATTTTTATCTGTGTCTTCAGAATTTTCTATAGTTAACTTTAACATTATGCGCAACATCAGATAATATTTAAAAATCTGCATTTCTAGGTGTTCTTGGAAATGGGATAACGTCGCGTATATTCTGCATTCCAGAGCAAAATTGAACCATTCTTTCAAATCCCAGCCCGAAACCAGCATGAGGTACTGTACCGAATCTCCTCAAATCAAGATACCACCAATAATCGTTTATATTGTGCCCCATTTCTTTTATGCGTGTTTCAAGCATATCAAGGCGCTCTTCACGCTGACTCCCACCAATAATCTCCCCCACCCCAGGCAAAAGCACATCCATAGCAGCAACTGTTTTATTATCATCATTCATACGCATATAAAATGCTTTTATCTCTTTTGGATAATCAGTAACAATTGCTGGCTTTTTGAAGTGTTTTTCTGTTAAAAATCTCTCATGTTCAGACTGCAAATCGCATCCCCATGAAACAGGAAATTCGAAATTTTCTCCGCTATTTTTCAAAATTTTAACAGCTTCTGTATAAGAAATTCGTTCAAAAGAGCTCTCAGCTATTTGAGCTAAATCTGCAATTAATCCTTTTTGAATTTTGTCATCAAAAAAGGCAAGATCATCATGACAGTTTTCAAGGACATCCTTCATCATGTATTTAATGTAGTTTTCAGCCAATTCCGCATCATCTTTCAAATCGGCAAATGCCATTTCAGGCTCAATCATCCAAAATTCAGCTAAATGTCTTCTGGTATTAGAATTTTCTGCTCTAAATGTAGGTCCAAAAGTATAAACATTGCCAAGTGCACAGGCATATGTCTCAGCGTTTAGCTGACCGCTGACAGTTAAGTTGGCAGATTTCCCAAAAAAATCAGAAGAATAATCTATTAATCCATTTTCTGTTCTAGGCAGTTTATCCATGTTCAAGGTAGTCACTTTAAACATCTCCCCTGCCCCTTCACAATCGCTGCATGTAATTATCGGAGAATTAAGATAATAAAAATGTCTATCTTGATAAAATTTATGAGTTGCCCATGCCAATCTGTTTCGTAGTCTGGCTATCGCCCCAAATGTATTTGTCCTAACTCTAAGATGTGCAACTTCACGCAGGCGTTCAAAAGAAACACGCTGTTTTTGAAGCGGGTAATCTTCAGGAGTACAATAACCTGTTACTCTTACTTCTTTTGCTTGAATTTCTACTGTCTGACCAGCTCCAAGCGATTTTACAAGCTTTCCTACAACTATAATTGAACTTCCCGGGAAAAGTTTTTTCACTTCTGAATCATAATTATTCAAATCCTGAGCAGCTATTACTTGAATATTTTTAAAGCAGGAACCGTCATTTAACTCAATAAAAGAAAATCCACCTTTTGAATCTCTGCGAGTTCTTACCCAGCCAGCTATTTTCACCTCAATATCGTGAACATCTGATTTTAGTGCTTCATTAATCAACATTCTGTTCATAATCCACCCGTATTTAAAATTATCATTAATAAAAGCCGTTAACTTTATATCAAAAGTAATGCAAAATCAATATATATAGCGAAGCTATTTTAAAAATAGGTTTTTGATGAATAACTTTAAGCTCAAATTCTTTTATGAACTACCGAAAAATCAAAGCGTATTGAGTATAAATAGCCTCTTTCAATAAATAAAACATTACACATTACTTAAGCGTTGTTAGATAAATTTCATAACGTATATTGTATTATTGTTTTTTTCATAAACATCATATCAGTAAAAAAGTTATTCTGGAGAAGGCACATGAAAAAAGTAGGAATGCGTGAAGAGGAAAAACAAATATACGGAACAAAATGGTCCAATATAGTTAATGGACATTTTTCTAATCCAGATATATCATCTCCGTTTATAAAATTTATTACCAAAAGATTAATTGAAACAACCCCGGATGTTGTTGTAGATATTGGTGGTGGAACAGGGTTCCTTCTCAGTCAATTAATCGACAATGGAATTGATGATATTAAGAAAAATATCAAGCTAGTCAATATAGATGTGTCAAAAGCTCAAATAAAAGCCATAATCAACAAAAGAATAATCGGTTATGAAGCTTCAGTGACAAATTTTCTAGATCATTTTTTGATAAAAATGATGATAAAAAAATAACTTTTATAATGCGGTATGTTCTCCATTATTTTGGTCCAAATTTAATAAAAGATGCACTCACAAATATTCGTTCTCAAATGAAAGCAGGTGAATTATTAATTCATCATACACTTTGCACTGATACAGAAAAAGACGGAAGTGTAATGAATTATTTCTTCCAAAAGTTTGTTGGTATATACAATAAAAGTCATAAATGGATACCAGCATTTAATCAAATAGAAGAATTAATAAATTCTACTGGGTTTATAATAACTGATATTAAAAATGCTGATTTGGCATCGTACTCTCAGGATATTATCACCTCAAGGTATAAAATCACAAAAAAAAATATTGAGGAAATAAAACAATTTGCAAAAAATAATTCATGCAAATTGTATAGTGAGACTCAACAAGGAATACATTTAGATTTGCCAAGCCGCTATTTTTGTTGTCAAGCTGTATAGCAGCCATGCGTTATCTATTGGAAAATAACTTTAGATTTATCACATTTTATTTTAAAAAAACTTAGCAAGGTTACAATACAATGAAATTAATAGAACTTATTATTCAAACAGTAAAAGAGTTAGGCATAAATCACATATTTGGAGTGCCTGGTGATTACAACTTAAAAATGTTGGACTACATTGATGGGAGCAGCCTTGAATGGGTTGGATGCTGCAATGAACTAAACGCAGGCTACTGTGCTGATGGTTACGCTAGAATTAATGGATACGGAGCACTTCTTACAACACATGGCGTAGGTGAGTTAAGTGCAGTGAATGCAATTGCAGGGAGCTATGCAGAAGATATTCCAGTTATACACTTTGTAGGATATCCTGACTTATCTAAAATTCAAAAAAACATGCTTCTTCATCACACTATTTACGATAAACCGTGGACTGCCTTTCAGACGGCATACAGCAATATCACCGAATACAGCATAGTACTTACAGAATATAACTACATGAAAGAGCTGTCGCATTCAATAACAAAACTGATTACAACAAAAAAACCTGTATATATTGGGGTACCGACCAATATTTTGGAGTTAGAAACAGATGATAAAAACACCAAAATTAATATTAATAAAAAATCAAAGTCCAGTTATACTGATGATGAATTTTCTAAAATCATTTTAGATAAAATAAACAATGCAGAAAAGCCATTATTCATTGTAGGAAACAAAATCAAAAGATTCTCATTAAAAAATGAGATGTATTCCATTTTAAAAAATACAGGAATACCATACTGCACTACGTTAATATCAAAAACTATATTTGATAATTCAGAGTTAAATTATATTGGCACTTTTGTTGGAAGTTTAAGCGATGAAAATGTCAAAAAAATAGCAAATGACTCAGATTGTATAGTTAATTTTGCGTCTTATCCTTCTGATTTCAATACAGGAGGATTTACAGTGAAAAATCCAGGTTTAGACAACATTATTACAATACAGCCTGATCACATTAGAATTGGGAAAGAATATTACATCAATTTTGATATTGAAAAACTTTTTAATTATCTTATCAGTAATTTATTAAAACGGACTTTTATTCAAAAAAAAATTAGCAGCAAAATTCTTCAAGCAACAAACCAATCATTCACACATAATACCTTTTGGGAATATGTATGCAGTAATTTAATAACATCGAATGATATAGTTTATGCGGAAGCTGGAACGTCTCTTTTTGGCATTTTATCTGAAAATATCCCAAATGGAGCAGAATTGATAACACAGCTTATATGGGCTTCCATAGGCTACACGCTGCCGTCAGCTCTCGGTGCATCATTTGCCTCAAACAATAAAAGAACTTTTCTTTTTATCGGGGATGGGTCCATTCAATTGACTGGGCAGGAAATTTCCTCTATTAGCAGGTACCAGAGAAATATCAAAATATTTATAATTAACAATAATGGGTATACTGTGGAAAGAGTATTTTATGAGCCAAATAAGAAATATCACGATATACCAATATGGGATTTTGAAAAATTTGGAAATGCTCTTGGAATAAAAAATTCATACAAAATCAGCAAATATTCAGATTTTGCAAAGTATATGGACATTATCAATTCGAGTGAAACAGCTCTTTTTGATTGTAAATTTCAGACAAACGATATACCGCAGTTTATGAAAAAAATACTTGATACTATCCCAATTGTAAACAATTAGCATCATATGTTAAGGGAGGGGGGAAATTATTATGAAAACTGCATCTTTTAACCGTCAAATTGGCTGCATTTATCTGATTGTAGGTACTGAAGTAGGCGGTGGCATTTTGGCACTCCCGCTTTTAATGGTACATATAGGAATCGTTTACGGTTCTATTGTACTTTTTGCTGCATGGATATTCACTTTATATACTGCCCTCTTATGTTGTGAAGCAAACTGCTCGATCAACGGAGATAACAGTTTTGGAACAATGGCAGACAAAATTTTAGGCAAATTTTGGAAAATAGCAGTTTCTATTATTTTTTGGATTACTCTTTCATCATTATGTATGGCATACATCTCCGCTGCTGGATCAATTTTTAACCACATTATGCTCTTACCAGAATGGACTGTTTCGCTGTTCTTCACCATTATTTTTGGATTTTTCGTAATCATGGGAACTGGAGCAGTAGATTATGCAAACAGATCCTTACTAAGCGTAAAATTGATATTTTTTATTATTGGTATTGTTGTTCTGCTGTTAATAATGAAATCAAGTTATCTATCTCTTTCAGGCCCACTGATAAGTATAACTCCATTTTTACCTATAATTGTTTGTTCGTTTTTTTTCCACAGCATAATTCCAGCAGCTAGAACATACTTGAATTATGATGCAAAAGCTTTAAAAAGATGCATTATTATTGGGAGTTTTATACCTCTAATACTATATATTCTCTGGGTCCTAGCCATCATTGGAAATATACCTGCTGCCGGCACTAACGGATTTTCTCTGATTATATCTGAAGGCAAAAATGCCAATGTAGGCGAACTTTTAAATTTACTTTCATTTAATACAAAAAATAACTTTGTAATGAGTACAATAAACTTTGTTGCTTCGATATCTGTTACCACATCATTTCTAGGCGTTTCTTTATCTCTCTTCCATTTTACACGCGATTTATTTGCTCACAAAAAAAACAGTTTTAACAAGAAATATTTAATCCCTATAATCCTAACTTTTTTAATTCCTCTTTTAATTGTTATCAGCTATCCAAACATTTTTATAACTGCTCTAGATTATGCTGGTGCAGGGGCAACAATCCTTTTTGCAGTACTTCCTATTTTTATGGTATTTAAATTAAAAAAGAAAAACTATAAATTTTTAACGAAAAAGATAAGCAACTCTATTTTTTTATACACGGCTTTAGCTATTTCTATAGCAATTATTTTTATTGAGTTCTATTGTACTTAAGAATTTTTTTAAATAAAGGGGGGGGTATCATTATGATTTGCGAACAACTTTGGAATCCTAAAAGTATTGTTGTTGTAGGTGCTTCAAATAATATAGAAAAACCTGGTGGAAAAGTTCTATACAATATTATTAATGGCAATTATCAGGGTGTGCTGCACTGTGTCAATCCTAAAGAAGATAAAATTCAAGGAATTACTTCATATAGTACTGTAGAAGACATTCCAGATACCGAATTGGCAATAATAGCCGTATCTTGCGACCACACAGTAGAAATTGTAAATGTTCTTGCCAACAGAAAAAAAACAAAAGCATTCATCATTATTTCAGCAGGCTTTAGTGAAGAAGGTCTGCATGGGGCTGAACTTGAAAAAAAAATTATTGACATTGTAAACAGTGTCAACGGCACTTTAATCGGACCTAACTGCACTGGTGTGCTTACACCACACTATCATGGAATATTCACTGAGCCAATACCAAAACTCAATTCAAACGGTTGTGATTTCATCACAGGTTCAGGTGCTACGGCCTGTTTTATATTGGAATTAGGTATTCCAAGAGGATTAACGTTTTCAAGAGTAATAGCAGTTGGTAACAGCGCTCAAACAGGAGTCGAAGAGATACTTGAATCGATGGACGAATCATTTAACCCCAAAACCGACTCAAAAGTGAAAATTTTATATATAGAAAACATATCTAAGCCTGGCAAACTTCTAAAGCATGCGCTATCTCTAAGACAAAAAGGATGCCGAATTGCAGCAATTAAGGCAGGTTCTTCTGAAGCAGGAAGCAGAGCTGCTTCATCTCACACAGGTGCTCTGGCAAGCTCAGATCTAGCAGTAGAAACTCTTTTTAAAAAAGCAGGCATTATCCGCTGCAACGGACGTGATGAACTTATAAATGCAGCTTCTGTTTTAATGTACAGCGAACTAAAAGGAAAAAACATTGCAATCATTACCCATGCAGGCGGGCCAGGCGTCATGCTCACGGATGCTCTTTCAAAAAGCGGCTTCCATGTACCTTTTTTAAACAGCTCAAAAAGTAAAGAACTTTTATCCAAACTTCTTCCAGGTTCTTCGTCTTCAAATCCTATTGATTTCCTTGCTACAGGTACAGCCGAACACCTCGGAACAATTATTGATTACTGCGAAAATGAATTTGATGAAATAGATGGAATAGCTGTAATTTTCGGCACACCAGGACTTACAAAAATTTATAAGCCCTACGAAATGCTTGATAAAAAAATGAGAACATGCAAAAAACCAATCTACCCTGTCATGCCGTCAATGTTAACTGCTGAAGCAGAAACTAAATCTTTTATCGCAAAAGGCTGGGTAATACTTCAAGATGAAACTAATTTGGGGAATGCACTGGCAAAAGTCTATAATACCGCACCATCACCAACAGGCGAAATAATTAAGTGCAAAGATATCTCAAAGTTAAAAGGAATAGTTCACTCTGCCTCAAATGGATATTTACCTGCCGAAAAAGTTTCTGAATTTTTGGATGCTGTTGGAATAGAGAGAGTGAACGAGTTCTATGTTAATTCCGCAGATAAACTAGATACAGTTCTAACTAAAATAAAATTTCCTATAGTGATGAAAGTCATTGGTCCTGTCCATAAATCAGACTCCGGCGGTGTAATTCTTGGAATTAAAACTAAAGAAGAAGCTTTTAGCTCTTTTAAAACACTTTCCAAAATAGAAGGGTATATGGGTGTTTTAATTCAACCTATGATTTCAGGAACTGAGCTTTTCATTGGTGTATCGAAAGAAGGAAAATTTGGGCATATTATCTTATTTGGTTTGGGTGGCATTTTTATTGAGTTGATAAGGGACTTTTCAACCTGCATGCCGCCTGTTTCAAAAAATGAAATTTTAGATAAACTCAAAAAGCTTAAATCCTACAAACTTTTTACAGGCATAAGAGGCAAACAACCTATTAACGAAAATATATTTGCTGAAATAATCTGCCGGCTTTCAGATGCTTTATATGATTTGCCTGAAATATCTGAAATGGATATAAATCCGCTTTTGGCAGACGGCGATTCAATTACAGCTGTAGATGCAAGAATTAAAATTATCAAATATACCCATACGCTTTGAAATTTAGGCATTGCACAGCATTGTTCCACGCTCAATTATAAAAATTTAACGGCATAAATTTAACATACTTTAAGTATAAAAACGGAGGGAATATGAAGTACAGTGAATTAAAGGAACTGCCGCTATTGGCAGACGAAGCTGTTAGCTTCGGTGCTATTGATGCAGGAATAAAAGGTGTTTTTGGTTATCCTGGAACGCCTTCAACTGAAGCATTTGAATCGGCAGAAAAAATTATTCACGAACTTAACGATGGAAGAATTGCACACTGGGCAGCAAATGAAAAATGTGCATACGAAATGGCATTAGGATGCAGCTATTCTGGCGGAAGAGCCTTAGTTACGATGAAGCATGTAGGGCTTAATGTGGCGATGGATCCACTAGTTAATTCAGCACTCACAGGAGTTAACGGCGGGTTAGTTATTTTTGTTGCTGATGATCCCAGCATGCACAGCAGTCAAAATGAACAGGACAGCAGATGTCTGGCAGACTTTGCAAATCTTATTACCCTGGAACCGTCAAATCACCAAGAAGTTTACGATTTTACCATTGAAGCTTTTGAAATATCAGAAAAACTTAAATTACCTGTTTTTTTAAGGTTGGTAACAAGGCTTGCACATTCAAGAGGTATTATAAAAAGAGGTGATTCAAAACAGATAGCCTCACTTGGCAGGCCCTCAATAGAAGAGACAAAAAATTGGGTACTTGTTCCAGGTTATGCTAGAGAAAGATATAACAATCTTCGTCAAAATCTTCCATTTTTAGAAAAAGCAGTAGAATCCTACAACACAATATATTACGGGACAAATAGAATAGGTGTAGTTTTATCAGGTATGGGTAGGGCGTATTTTGATCAACTTTCGATAGAGAATGATACCGTAAAAACATTTACAAGGCTGGATGTCAGAGCATATCCGCTTAAAGTTGATTTTATCGAGAAGATGTGTTCATATTGTGACCTTATATATATTTTTGAGGAAGACTATCCATACATTGAAGATATGTTTATTTCAAGAAAGGGAAGGACAAAAATTCATGGCAGACGTGATAAGACTATATCAATTTCAGGAGAACTGACACCTGCAAAACTAAGAAAAACATTAGGAATAAAATCCCCGGAGATTACCCATAATGTATCAATGGAAATGCCGGTAAGACACCCAAGGCTTTGCGACGGCTGTGGCCATATCGATGCGTTTAATGCAATTAAAGCTGCTTTTCTTGAATTAGGAATTAATGATTTTAGAGTTTTTGGGGATATTGGGTGTTACACGCTGGCATGCAGTAAACCTTTTGAATGTATACATACAACGGTAGCTATGGGAGCATCGGTAGGCATGGCTATAGGTGCAGCTATGGCAGGCTTAACTCCAAGCGTCGGAGTAATAGGCGATTCTACATTTTTCCATACAGGCATAAATTCATTATTGAGTGTGGCTTCAGCAGATGTAAACGTCAATATAATAATTCTTGATAATGGAACAACTGCGATGACAGGTCAACAAAGGACAATTTATAAAAATGATATTAGTAAAGTTGTTGAATCATTTGGCCTGCCGAAAGAACAGATACACTGCTTAAATCCCCTCCCCAAATATCATACGGACAATGTAAATAAGCTAAAACAGATATTTGCCTCTGAAAGACCCGATGTAATAATTTTTAAACGTGACTGTATACATCTTGCCAAGGCAAAAAGCAGTTCTCAAAGTGAACATTAATTCAAAGGAAATAAATACAATGAATAACATCCCATCACTAACAGGTGTAATAATCGCAGGCGTTGGAGGCCAGGGAGCCGTAACTTTGTCACAGCTGGTAATAGCAGCAGCATGGAAATCCCATTACAATGCAGTACAGTCTGAAGTACATGGCATGAGCCAGCGAGGAGGCTCTGTAAATGCGCAAATTCTAATTTCCAAGTATCAAGTAACCTCCCCTACAATCCTTGAAGGTACAGCTTCACTTTTAATAGGAATGGAACCGTTGGAGACACTGAGATATTTTAATTTGCTTGCACCAGATGCAAAAGTTATTACATCGATATGCCCTGTCAAAAATATGCATAATTATCCTGACATAGACGAAATACTCGATGAAATAAAGAAAATCAACAATTCATTGCTGCTCGACACGTTGAAAATATCTCATGAACTAAATAACAAAAATGCTGGAAATATTGTACTGCTTGGTGCTGCATCAAAAAATCTGCCCTTTTCCAGCGAGATTTGGAAAGAAACAATAATTACCCGTTTTCAAGACAAGGCAAAAAGCGTAATTGATGCTAATTTAAAAGCGTTTGAATATGGTGAACAGCTTAACAGTTAATCGCCAAAGGTTAATAAATACAAATAATTTAATTTTGAGATAAGAAGATGAAAACTTCAGAAAAAATAGAGAGATTTAACTATTTCGGATCTAATCATTCCGATGAGGGCATTTCAAAAAGAGAAATCACCAAAAACCCTACGGATAGAGTAGAAAAAATAAGAAACCTCTTTTTTGAGACTAAATCTTCAGCATCAGTTGAATTTCCTTACTGGTACACAAGAAAATGGGAAGAATTAGATGGCGAAATACCAATAATCAGACGTGCTGAGGCGTTAAAATCAGGGTTCAGCCACCTTTCTCCTGTTATTTATCCAGGCGAACTTCTTGTAATAGGAAAAGCATCCTATCTGAGAGGTTCATATCCTATGCCATGGCTTTCAGAATCTTACTTTATGGCTTCTGAAGATAAAATGTACAAAGAGGCAATGGATGCAGGAAAATTAACTTCAGATAATGCAACTACATGGGGACAAGGCGGCGGAAATGTAACAAAAAGTGAAGGCAATGTCGTTTCCATAGCAGGAAAATTTGGGATACGGCGCGAAGAACTTGATATTCTCATGATAATAGCAAAAAAATGGCATAATAAATCGGTAGATGATATCGGACATAAATATGAACAAGAAGTGCCTGGTTATCATGAAAAAGAAGAAATAATGCGTTCTCTCATCTGCATGTTTGATTCAGGATATACGCTGCCTCAAGGGCGTGAAGCTGTAAATTATTATTATCCGCTTCAATACGGAATAGATGGCATTCTAAATATCTGCAGCAATTCAATAAAAGAAACAGCAGGAAAGCCAAACATGGACAGACTTTATTTTTACAAGGCAGTAAAAACGGTCCTAGAAGGCATAAAACAATGGGTACTTAATTACTCATTGGAAGCCGAATTCCTTGCTTCTATAGAAACAGATACTAAGCAAAAATCAGAATACATCGAAATAGCAGATCGCCTTAAACAACTTTCTTCAAAACCGCCCACCAGCTTCAGAGATGCCATTCAGCTTGTTTGGACTTTTCATTGTGCAATACTTAATGAAGATGCTATTTCTGGCCTATCACCTGGACGGCTAGGAATGGTTCTTGCACCATTTTGGCAATATGATATAGACAACGGAATAATCACACATGAAGAGACGCTGGAACTTTTGGAATGCATGAGAATGAAGTTTACAGAGATAGACTGTTTTGCTTCAATGGGAGTGGTAGGAGGAGTTTTATCTGGAAACACATTTAATAACTTATGCATAGGCGGTTTGACGAAAGACAATAAGAGTGCATTTAATGAACTGGAAAATTTAATTATTGAATCGGGAATGACATGTGCCACACCCCAGCCTACACTTTCACTTTTATATGACGAGAAAACTCCAGAAGAATACCTATTAAAAGGAATAGAATGCATTAAAACAGGAGCAGGTTATCCAGCGTGGGTGAACAATCAGGTTGCAATGGAGTTTTTATTAAATAATTATTCTGACGAAGGCATGAAGAGTGAAGAAGCCAGAGCATGGTCTATCGGTGGCTGCCTTGAAACCTCTCCAGGTTCTTGGATGCCTTTAAAGTACAGAGGGAAAACACACTATATACCCGGTGGTTCAGCACCAGCAACCAGTGTAGGAGTTCATTTTTTATCTGTTCCCAAAATATTAGAAACCGTTCTCTTCGATGGTATTGATAAAAGAACAGGCAACAGGGTCTTTGAACCTCATGGTTTTACATTAGATTCATATGAAAATCTCTGGGAAGCTTTTAAAAAATATTTCAGCCGAGCAGTTGAACTGTTAACACTTACGAACAACATCCAACACGATGCTTGGAGGAAAATATCCCCTTCTCTAGTTAATTCATTTATGAAACCAGACTGTTTAACAAATGGAAAAGACATTGGAAATATGGGTTGCAGATACAACACTACATTCAATGTAGAAGTTTGTGGCGGGGTTACTTTAGTTAACTCTCTATCATCCATCAAAAAAAACGTATTCGAAGATAAAAAGTACACATTTGATGATTACAAAGCAGCAATTACAGCAAACTTTGGTTTTAAAACAGCACAGGAGACAGGGTCTTTTTCCCTTATAGATCAAATTGAAACTGATGAATACACTAAATGGAAGCACATTCATAAGGCATCGATTGAAGCTCCTAAATACGGAAATGACAATCCATTTGCTGACAATATATATAAGGAGTGGCAGGAGTGGTTTTGCAAAATGTGCCACAATTACAAATCGCTTTATGATAAACCATTATATGCATGTCAAATATCAGTATCAACACATGCTCCGATGGGTGCAGTAACTCTGGCAACACCTGACGGAAGGTTATGCGGAACGACTTTTTCTGACGGTTCAGTTTCTGCGTACCCCGGCACTGATAAAAACGGTCCCTACAGTTTGCTTAATTCAGCAATATGCTATGATCACGCTTTAGCACAAAATTCACAATTGAATATGAAAATTCATCCGTCTGTAATTGAAGGACGCCAAGGTTCTAAAAAATTTCTCGATATGATACGTTCATACATGAGAAACGGAGGATTTCATATGCAGTTTAATATTGTCGATTCAAGAATGTTGAGGGATGCACAGGAGCACCCTGAAAATTACCAAGGGTTAATGGTGCGTGTCGCTGGATTCACCCAATACTGGGCTGAACTTGGAAAACAGATTCAGGATGAAGTTATTGCAAGAACTGAATACGGAAAATTATAGAGAGGAAAGTACCTATGTCTAATCAAGATGAATATAAATGCGGCGATTGCAGGTATTATTTGCCTATAGATGCTTTTAAAGGCAGCTGTAAACTTAGTAAAATAAGAGTTACACCTGAATCTATTATATGTAAAAGTTTAGAGAAAAATAAAAAATGTAAATTCTGTGCAAATTTTTCATTTTCAGAAAATCAACAATTTGTCGGAAAGTGCATGAAAAAATTTGATGCATATGCTGACATGACCGCAGTTACATGTGAAATATTCAAATGGAAATAAATAACAAAGCCGTGATTTTTGATATACAGGGACATTCAGTTCACGATGGACCAGGAGCTAGAACCCTTGTTTTTTTGAAAGGCTGCAATTTAAGCTGTTATTGGTGCTCAAATCCCGAAGGGCAGCATCCATTTCCAGAACTAATGTACAATCAGGATAAGTGTATAAATGATAATCTATGCGTAAAAGCATGTAATTTAAAAGCTGTAAACTGTTCGAATAACACGCTTTATTTTGACAGAATTAAATGCAAACAATGCACTGATTTTAAATGTGAATCTGTATGCTGTTCTTCCGCCATTAAAATTGCAGGCAAAGAAATTTCGGCTGATGAACTAATCGTTCGAATAAAAAGGGACAGACCGTTTTGGGGAGATTCAGGCGGTGTAACGTTCACAGGCGGAGAACCTTTACTTCATTATAATTTTTTATTGGAAGTTTTGACTAAATGCTACGGCTCCTATATTCACACAGGAATAGAGACATGCGGTTATGTGCAAACCTCGCACCTGAGAGATATTTTTCCTTACACAGATTGGATTTTTTTTGACATTAAACATGTGAACAGAGAAAAGCACTTAAAATATACAAGTGCAGACAATGACCAAATTCTAAAAAATGTCAAAATTGCAGCAAATGAATTTAAAGGCAGACTTGTTTTTAGAATGGTAATTATTCCAGGTTTTAACGATTCTGAGAGAGAAATTATCGAGTTTGCCGATTTCATAAATTCACTCAACTTGAGAGAAAAAGAGGTAAATTTACTTCCTGTCCATCACATGGGAATTAGTAAATATAAGATGCTTGGACGGAAGTATTATGCAGATAACTTACCAAAAACAGAACCAGCTAAATTAAAAATTTTAGCCGATATTTTAATTTCTAAAAAAATAAAATGCTATCTCGGGGCAGATACACCATTTTAAAAAAGGAGACAAAAAATGTATTTCAAGGATGTTTTATGGACGCCTGATGATCCTATATTGGGGCTTTTAGATGTTTTTAAACAAGATCAAAGAAAAGATAAAATCAACCTCATAGTAGGTGTATACAGAGATGAACTTGGCAACACTCCTATATTAGAAGCCGTAAAACTCGCCGAACATCACATTGTCAAAAATGAATCAACCAAAACATATATTGGAATTGCCGGGTCTCCTGAGTTTTGCGATAACACAAAAAAGCTTATACTGGGAGAAAATCATTTTCTTATAAAAAACAACTGTATTCAATCCATACAAACTCCTGGTGGAAGCGGAGCACTACGTCTTGCAGCTGATTTTTTTTATATTAAAAATCCATCTACGAAAATACATTTGAGTAATCCGACATGGGAAAACCATGAAAATGTTTTTACAAAAGCTGGGCTTAAAGTTGAATATTATCCCTACTACGATGCCCTTAATAAAGGAATCAAGTTTGATGAACTGCTTGAATATTTAGGTAAAGTAAATTCGAATGATGTCGTTTTATTCCACACTTGTTGTCACAATCCTACTGGATATGATTTTAATGAAGAACAGTGGAAGATAATTAGAGAAAAAGCAACAAAAAAAGGGTTCTTAGTTTTATTCGATTTCGCCTATCAAGGAATGGGTAGTTCGTTTGAAACAGACTCATTGCCTATAAAAATCTATGCCGAAAAAAATCCAAACTTTATGATTACATATTCTTGTTCAAAAAACTTTGGAATCTACAACGAAAGAACTGGAGCACTTTTAGTGGCAGCTGAAAAAAGCGAACAAGCAAAAAATGTACTTTCTCAGCTCAAACTCTGTGCACGAGGCAATTATTCTAATCCCCCTTCTCACGGAGCTTCGATAGTTAATACAATTTTGGCAAATCCTGAACTAAAAATGAAATGGAGCTTAGAACTCAACTCAATGTGCCAAAGAATCAAACAGTGTAGAGAACTTTTTCTAGATGCAATTAAAAAATATGCTCCTGAAAAAGATTTTTCATTTATTGGAAGGCAAAAAGGAATGTTTTCATATTCATCGCTGACAAAAGAACAAGTTATAGAACTTAGAGATAAACACGGAATCTACATGTTGCTTTCTGGAAGAATGAATGTAGCGAGCGTTAATAGCAAAAATATAGACAGAATCGCAAGCTCAATAGCTATGACAGCAGAGAGGTCAAATTAGCTTTCTGAAAAATATGTTAGCTTAAACTTTTTTATTGCTTCAGAGAGCTCTACAACATTTTTGGAATCTGTGGACTGCTTAGCTTTCACAGCACATGTCATAATGGTGTGAAGCATTTTAAGTTTTTCTACATATTTTCCGTCAGTGTCTTTTAAACGCTGGGTTAAAAAATATTCAGAACACTGTTCGATTATTTCATCAGCAGAGCGATCTTTTTCGTTAATCCAACGAACTATTTGATTATAGTTTTTATCTTTTTCAGAGGAAAGCTTATCAAGCTCCGTAACGGATTTATCTATCGTTGTAAGGTTAAGCTGCATTTCATTGAAGACAGTATTATCATCATAAATACCGCACGGTATTTGGCAATGTGAATAAATAGACGTGCAAAACATCAAAAGTGCAGCAAAAATTAAATAAAATATAATCATTAACTAATCCTTATCATCAAAGTAACATTTTACGGTTTACTTCAATAATAAGGGTTTTGATAAAATCAACAATCAATAAAACAATAAATTTTTATTAAAATTGCCAAATCTTTATTTGAGTTTTTTTTCAGCTGCCTGAACTGTTTCTGTCAAATTCAAAATTGATGAAAAACCGCTTATATCAAAGACTTTTTTCACACTTTCTATCATAGAACAAATTACAAGGCTTCCATTTTTAGCTTTAATTTCTTTGGCTATAACAAGAAGCGCTCTCAATCCTGCACTACTGATGTAACGCAATTCAGACAGATTGATAATAAATTTATTATCTGAAGCAGTAATTAAAGCTAATATCTGTTTTTCAGCTTCCGCAGCTGATGCAGCATCAAGACGTCCTTCAATGCCAACCAAGATATAGTTTTGTTTTTTAGTTGATGTTATCTCCATATTATCCTCCATGTTAATTCGGTTTGGAATTACTTTTTTATTTTGATTAATGTATAGTAAATATTCAACGAAACAAACAAAACTAAATGAAAAAAAGAAAAAACTAATTTTAACGTTACTAAATTAACCTATTTGGAAGGAATTTATCAATGAACAATGACAATGTACCAATTGTAGTAAAAATAAAAACGTTTGAAGGATGCGAAGATTTATTCCCAGTTAAAGCTCATTACGATGATGCAGCATTTGATCTGAGATCTAGAGTTGATGCAGAAATATTACCTGCAAAATCTTATCTAATACCTACAGGAATTTTCATAGAAGTCCCGATTCATTATGAGGCTCAAATAAGACCGAGAAGCGGACTTGCTCTCAAGCATACAGTTACATTGACAAACACACCAGGAACAGTAGATTCAGGCTACAGAGGTGAAGTTGGAGTAATAATTCTGAATGCAGGAACTGAAAATTTTACGATTAAACGCGGGGACAGAATAGCGCAGATGGTCATAAACAAGCTTCCAGAAGTAAAGCTGATCCCAGTAAAAGAACTCTCTCCATCAAACCGTGGCGAAGGCGGATTTGGCAGCACAGGACGAAATTAAAGCCTATATCTCCAAGTTGTTAGGAAATGCATTATTAAAATAATTTCATGAAACAATTAATTTTTACTCGTTTAAAGCCAGAAATTGCAACTTAAAAACAACACAACATCCTACTCATGTTTATAATGTGTCTTAAGGCTAAAAGCTAGAGGTCTATAACTTTGGTTTCTGAAACTTTTTTAAGATAATAGGCGCTTTCTTTAGGAGTTCGTTCAAATGTTGTTCTATCCACTCCAACAACTCCAAATGTAGGCTTAAAGCCATAACACCATTCGAAGTTGTCAAGAAGACTCCAATAAAAATATCCGCGTACTTCCACTCCTTCCTCAATGGCTTTGGATATTGCAATAAGATGTTTTTTTATGTAATCAATTCTAGATTGTTCAGAATTGGTAGCTATACCATTTTCAGTGATAAATATCGGTTTTTTTGAAAGTTTCCACAATCTTTTTATTCCTTTGTAAAGACCTTCTGGTTCACATTTCCACCCAAGCATATTTTCACTATCAGCATCAATAGTTGTATTGTAAAATTCTTCTTTTGATTCTCCAAATGCGACATGCTTTGTAGTATAATAATTTAGTCCCCAAAAATCGATTGAATTAATAAATTCAACATTTCTAAATATCGAAAAAGGAAGTCTGCCGCTAGAAAAAGAGTTTACATATAACCCGTTAAAAAGATAATCGTAAAAAACGGTCAAAACACGATCTATTATTCTATTTGATTTTGATTTAAATCCTGGTAATTGTTTTACAAAACCAATTGGGATAGAAGAGTTAATCTCTTTTAAAATTTTATACGCTGCAAGATGTGCCTTCATTTGGACTGTAGGGACTTTAACTGCTGCAATTAAACTATTTTTACCAGGTGGAAAAAGTGACATAAAATAACCGAATATATTATTAATACACGGCTCATTTATGGGCATCCATGCATCGACGTATTTTTGAAATCTTTCGCCTGCGGTTCTCACATACACTTTAAAATGTTTCAGAACTTCTTTATTAGACCATCCTCCATTAAGCCAAAGCGGAAGTGTATGGTGCTGGAGCGTTAAATAGAGCTTGATGCCGGAAGACTTAATTGCTTTAAACATATTTACGTAATGTTCAACCGCCTCTTCGTCTATTTCAGTAGGAGTTTTAAAAATACGCCCCCATTCTATACTTGTCCTGTAAGCTTCGAATTTAAACTTTTTTAGAACTTCAATGTCTTGCAGGTATAGTTCCCAAGATTTACAAGCATTACCACATATACAGTCAGCGGCTTTTATCTTTTTTTCCCATTCGTACCAATCGGAATTAAAATTCCCTCCTTCTATCTGATATGAACTTGTAGCAGCACCAATAATGAAATCATCAGGAAGCTTTAATGTCATAAAAATTTTCCTCTCATTAACTCATTATACAACAATGTATTATGCTGGCAATACCATAATTGTAAATGATAGATGGAAGAATCTTTATAGCACAAAAACACAATATTCACAGAGAATAATTATACTTAAAGTATGTTAAATTTATGCCGTTAAATTTTTATAATTGAGTGTGGAAGAATGCTGTGCAACACCTAAATCTCAAAGCGTATGAGTATATTCTAATATTTTGCGTAACATCAAATACTTACACGCCTTGAAATTTAGCTAATGCGTAACATTTTGTTATATTCAACAATTAATATTCTTCAACTGCTTAGGAAATATTTATGAATGATGAAAACAGAGGAATTACAATCGTAATAGGACATAAAAATCCAGACACAGACAGCATAGCTTCAGCTGCAGCCTACGCAAAACTTAAATCTCTACAGGGAATGGAAAACGTTATCCCTGCTTCAGCTGGAGTAGCAAATGAACGCACAGAATTTATTTTCAATAAATTTGCTGTTCCGCTGCCAAAAGTAATGCCTGATATCACACCTAAAATAAGAGATATCATGGAAACGAACCCTATTTTCATAGAGACAGGGCATACTCTCCTTGAAGCTATGGAACTTTTGCAAAAGCATGAAAAATACAGAATTCCTGTAATTGATTCTGTTGGTACCTATACAGGTATGGTAAATATGTTTGAGATAACAAACAGAATATTTAAACTTCCTCTTGGAGAATCTCAAGGCGGAAATCTTTTGGGAAGAAAAGTAAGATCTTCAATCAATTTTATAATCAGAGTATTAGATGGAGAAAAGATATTAGCTTTTGAAGATGAAGTTTTTACCACATTAAATGTTTATGTTGCAGCGATGAGTCTATCAAGTTTTAAAGATCATATTTCAGAAAATAATCCTAAAAACCTTGCAATAGTTGTCAGCGACCGTGAAGATATTCAGTTTATGGCAGCAGGACTTTCAGTAAAGCTTCTTATAATAACAGGTAACAGTAAAATTTCAGATCATATTTTAGATTTAGCAAAAGAGCGCGGCACATCTATCATAAGAACTGAATTCGATTCAGCTACAACTGTAAGAAGACTGAAATTCAGTACACCAGTTGAATTCATGCTTGACAATCAATGCGAACCATTAAAAAGAAGTTCTACTATAAAAAGCGTAAGAAATAAAGTAATGATCTCCTCTGACGACCTCTTTCCAGTTGTTAATAGCAAAAACAAACTAAAGGGAACTCTATCTAAATCAGATTTTTCTAAAGCTACAAATTATATTAAACTTATTTTAGTTGATCATAATGAGCCTAACCAATATGTTACTGGTGCAGATGAGGCGACTATAATAGAAATACTTGATCATCACAGATTAAATATTCCTCCAACAAATCACCCTTTTACCGTTTATAATGACATAGTTGGAAGCACATGCACTTTAGTTACAGAAAAATACAGATCAGCAATGATAGATCCACCACCTGAAATAGCTGGGATTCTGTTAGGCGGTATTATTTCAGATACACTTTTACTTAAATCTCCTACTGCTACTTTGAGAGATGCAAACGCAATAAAATGGTTAGAACAATTAAGTAACACAAATGCTGAAAATTTTGCTGCAGAAATTTTTGCCACTGGTTCTGTTATCGCAAGCGAAGAACCTCGCAAAGTGTTAACATCCGACAAGAAAAATTATGAAATTGCGACATGTAAATTTTCTGTTGCTCAGATTGAAGAAACGTCATTTGAAAAATTTGAGGAAAAATTTGATATCCTCGTAAATGAAGCCAAACTGCTTATAAATGAAGAAAAATTAAATTTTTATGGCTTGCTGGTGACAAATGTTCCGCACGAAGTTTCTTATCTTTTAGCTGTTGGCGATGAAAAATATCTTGATCGTATACCTTATTTGAAAATTAAAGAGAATTTATATGATCTACCAGGCATATTGAGCAGGAAAAAACAGCTTTTGCCACAACTTTTAAATGATTTTGAACTCCCAATCAATTAGTGTCTGTACATGAGCGTAATGATAACATTTTCAAACGGGTCACTGATTATAAAAGGAGAAAAAAACCTTTTAGAACAGCTTGAAGATTATGCAGAATTCGACCAAAGAATAGGTTGCTACAGGGCAGAAGCATACAGATATTCGGATATAATTTTAACGCTCAGAGCACTAAAAATTGAACATGTCGATAATGCTTCAGCTTTTTCAAAACTCGATGTCAAAATAACATTTCAACATCAACCAAGGCAACATCAAAAAGATGCCCTTAAAGCATGGATTTCTTCAAAATACAGAGGTGTAATCTCAATGCCGACAGGCTCAGGTAAAACGTATTTTGCAATGTTGGCTATGGCTTATATAAAACGTACAACAATGATTGTTGTTCCAACAATTGACCTTCTCCATCAATGGGCGTCACTGCTTGAAAGAAATTTTGCAACTAAAATCGGCATGCTTGGCGGCGGCTCCAAAGAACACGGCGAAATAACAGTGGCAACATACGATTCTGCCCAACTGCACATGGAATACTGCGGTAACAGATATGGCCTCATAATATTTGATGAATGCCATCACCTTCCTAGTCCAGGCTACAGACTCGCGGCATCAATGTCAATTGCACCTTATCGTATAGGGTTAACTGCTACGCCTGATGATGACTTGGAAAGGAAAAAAATAACAGATGAACTTATAGGTCCAATTGTATATCAACTTCATATTGACAGATTAAAAGGCAACATTCTGGCTAATTATAAAATTAACAGAATATATCTTCACCTCACTGATGAAGAGCAAATAAGATACGATACAAATAGAAGCAAATATCTATCATTTGTAAGAAGTTGCGGAATAGATTTTAATAAAGAAAATTCATGGCGGGAATTTATATATAAGTGTGCTGTTTCAAATGAAGGGAAAGAAGCTTTTACGTCGTATATGGAACAAAAAGCAATTGCTAGAAATGCCATTGCAAAAATAAAGACTCTTTGGGAACTTATTAAAAAACACAAAAATGAACAGATGATTATCTTTACGGCAGATAATAATACAGCGTATAAAATAGGTGAAACTTTTTTCCTGCCTGTAATAACTCACAGTACCAAAGCAATAGAGCGTAAAAATTTCCTTGACAAATTTAGAAATGGCAAATATCCAATAATTGTTACAAGCAAAGTTCTGAATGAAGGAGTAGATGTACCCAATGCCAGTATCGGAGTAGTTATTTCAGGAAGTGCAAGCATCAGAGAGCATGTGCAGCGACTTGGCAGAATATTAAGAGCTAAAGATAACAAAGGAAAAGCTATCCTCTATGAACTAATCACTTATAACACATCAGAGATGAACGTAAGTGAAAGACGAGGACAGCACAGAGCCTATATCATGACTTAAATAACTGACCTTACGGAATTACAATTTATTATTTTATCTCCCGCAGAGTTGCGAAAGACGCAGAGTAAAATTCTTTTTCTGTCAACTAATCCCCATTAATAATGCAATATTTATTTACCACCAATTACTTGGAGCAGAATAGGGACAAGCAAATTTTATTTTCACACAAAGGCGCGAAGATCACAAAGAATTTTAAGATTTAAAATCTTAATGTATTGATTTATCTTGGTGCACTTAGTGCCTCTGTGTGAAAAATAATCCCATAAATCACAATTCATCATTTTTATCTGTGTCTTCAGAATTTTCTATAGTTAACTTTAACATTATGCGTAACATCAATTAAATAAATCTTCTCGCAAAGATCTTATACACCTGCAGCTTTAAAAGTATCGCTCACAATCAATTCTGCTTCTTTCTGTATTTTCTGTAAATGTTCTCTGCCTATAAAGCTTTCTGCGTAAATTTTGTATACATCTTCTGTTCCAGAAGGTCGTGCAGCGAACCAACCGTTTTCTGTCACTACTTTTAAGCCGCCTATTTCGGCATTATTTCCCGGTGCTCTCGTCAGTGTAGCTGTAATTTTTTCGCCTGCCAATACAGAAGCCTTTACTTGTTCAGGTGAAAGTTTACTTAAAACAACCTTCTGTTTTTTTGATGCTACTGCGTCAACTCTTTCATAAACGGGATTGCCAAATTTCTTAACTAAATTCTGATAATGTATTCCTGGGTCGAAGCCGGTTTTAGCAAGAATTTCGCATGCAAGAAGCGATAAAATCATACCATCTTTATCTGTTGTCCAAACAGTTCCATCTTTTTTGAGAAAAGATGCCCCTGCACTCTCTTCGCCTCCAAATCCGAACGAACCGTCTATTAATCCATCAACAAAATATTTAAAACCAACTGGAACTTCACAAAGTTTTCTGTTTAAACTTTTTGCAACTCGGTCAATCATAGAGCTGCTTACTAATGTCTTGCCTATCGCAGCATTTTTACTCCAACCAGTTCTTGTCGTAAAAAGATATGATATTGCTACGGACAAATAATGATTTGGATTCATTAAACCTACAGATTTAGTAACAATTCCGTGTCTGTCAAAATCAGGATCATTACCAAATGCTATATCATACTTGTTCTTAAGTTCAATGAGTCCAGCCATGGCGTACGGGGACGAACAATCCATTCGGATTTTACCATCACGGTCAACATTCATAAATGAAAAAGTGGGATCAGGATATCCGTTAATTAACTCAATATTAAGCCCATATTTTTCTGCTATCGGCATCCAATATCCAAGCCCTGAGCCACCTAGTGCATCTGCACCAATTTTTATTCCTGAATCTCTAATTGCATCCATATCGATAATATTAACAAGATCATCTACATATGGTTTTACAAAATCATATTTTTTTGTTGTTTCAGCCTTAAATGCCTTTTCATAAGGAATGCGTCTAACGTCTTTGTTAGAAGATTTTAAAAAATCATTAGCCTTATCTGCAATCCATTTAGTAATATTTGTATCTGCAGGACCTCCATTAGGCGGATTGTACTTAATTCCTCCGTTATCAGGCGGATTATGAGATGGTGTAACGACTATTCCATCTGCCAACCCATTTTTTCTTCCTTTGTTATAAGAAATGACGGCATGTGAAACAGAAGGCGTAGGCGTATAACCGCCATCAGCCTGAACCATCGCTGTAACATTATTTGCTGCCAAAACTTCAATTACTGAAATAAAAGATGGTTCTGATAATGCATGAGTGTCTATTCCAACAAAAATTGGGCCCTCAATATTCGCCTGTTTTCTATACAAAACAATAGCCTGAGTTATGGCAAGAATATGATCTTCATTGTAAGTCGAGTTTACAGGATTTCCTCTATGTCCAGACGTCCCAAAAGAGACTAATTCAATCAGATTTTCAGGGTTGGGATGTTTTGAATAATATAAACTGATAAGCTTAGGAATGTTTGTAAGAATAGATTTGGGAGCCGTTTTTCCTGCAAGTGCGTTTAACGACATAATTCCTCCTGTTTTTTATTTGAATTAGTATTTTTTGTAACTTATACACTATAGAAACATATCACACTATTATGCACGAAAAAATAAATAGTTTTAGAAAATGATATTTTAAATTCATATAAAAAACAAGGGGTTATGATTTCTCATAACCCCTTGTTAGGTAAATAGTCGTCCACTTAAACTTTCTTTCTCATTAATTTGTGTTCATTTTCTACCTTATAGCCAGACCTCTTAAACTCCGTCATCAAAAACTTCATATTAATTTGAATAAAGAGATATATGCAGACTAGGCATATAACGAGCGAACTGAGAAGCATCATAACTCCAACATGGTACTGTTTCCTTTCTTGGTTATCTTAAACAAAATGAAAAATATAACTTTGTACAAATAAATCAACTTCAAACAGCCTAATAATTTTATAAAAATCCTTATTGATTATTTGTGTCATAGCCGATATTGCTTTTTGTAACATCAGCAAATGTAAGAACTCTATAATCTATATCATTATATCGACTAATCTTAAGTGTCCCACAAATAGTGCATACAGTCTTATCTTTTCTAAGAATATCATACTTTACAGGATAATATTTCGTTTCACTTGACCCTCTATCAAACTCTTGTGCAGCCCATTTAAACACATCTAAACTATCTTTATCTATTAGATTTTCTCGCCAAAATTTATGTCCATTTGCATAAAGTTCCTCAGTTGAATACCCTGTAATAGTAGAAGCAGCTTCATTTACATATAAGTATTCATAAGTTATGGGATGAACAATTAATACACCATGCGGCAGATTATCTAAGTTTTTTGCTATAAATCTACAAAGATCTTTATTTGACATTTCTTCTGTTATGTCTTGAAAAATATTAAAAAAATAATCGCATGAATTTATATTAACTGTTCGATAAATATATTTAATCCATTTTATTTGGTTGTTAGGCAGGCATATTCTACACTTTAAAATTGAAGCATCACTGTTCATAAATTCGGTAAGATTATTTAGATCATCAGGGTGAATAATTTTTTGTAAAAAATTTAAATCTTTTACAATAATATCTTTACTTAAGTTGAAAATATTCTCTATACTACGGTTAACGTATATATTATGCTCATGCGGTAAAAGCTTATTGATGATAATTCCGTAATCTAAATAGTTTAATAAAAGCACTAATTCTTCAAGCTTTTTTTTAATTATAAATTCTTCTGTAAAATCAAAAATAGTCGTTAATAATTCTTTTATATTATTATTCTCATCATATATGGGAGTTATCGTAACTTTCCCACGCCTATCACTTCCATCTGGATACTTAAAAGAAATCGTTTCATTTTCTACTTTAATTTTTTCTATTAATACTTTTTCTTCTAATTCTTCCAATTCTTTCCATTGATTTCTAGATCGCCAAATATCTGAAAATTTTTTCCCGAAAAAACTTTCTCTACTGTTGTTTAAAAGTAATATATTAAAAAGGTTATTAACGCGTTTAATGCGTAATGAACTATCTTTTATTACCATTAAATACGGCGCAGTATCATTAATTAAATTTAATTCATTAATTCTTACCTTATTTTCATTAATTGTTAAATGGTTAATAAACAAGCTATTTCTCTGTTTTAGAAATATTTCATACTTTGCCATGTCAGATTTAGCTAAAAAATCCGAAAATGATAATGGGAGGATGGATTCAATAAAAGAGTCACTTGAATTCTTTTCTTTTATGTCAGAAATTCTAGAAACACTTACCGACAATGCAGTTGCAAGATATTCAATTTCACGTTGAGAAGGTTCAGTTGCACCTGATTCCCATCGCTGAATCGTTTTAAGGGATTTACCCAATTGCATTGCAATCTTTTTCTGAGTTAATTTTTGTGATAATCTTATCTTTTTAAATTTGTCAAAATAAAACATAACAACCTAACTAATACAGAATTAAATTTTTATACATCGATTTACTATATAAGTTTATATTAACCATAAAATAATGCAACATCTGTCGCATCACATTGGATCGATAAGACAAAAGTCTTTTATTTCTTCAAAATATTTCTCTCCTAAGATTTGTTCTATGACATTTATTGTCTACCTTAATTTCATGGTTCTAGTAAAAAGGTTAAGCAATATCAAGTTGAAGAGATAAAAGAATGAAAACAGTACAAAAAATTGGGAATAGATATTTTCATTGTTTAATGTTAATATTTTTGCCGTTTTCTTTGTGCACTCTCTTCACCTCTCCTTCAGATGCCGCTTCTTTAAACGACCAGCCAGCACAAGATATTTACGGTACACATATCGTATCATTAATAAAAGTTGCAAAAAAGAAGAATTCAATAGAAACGTCTAGCTATGTTCAACATGCAACTTTATTCAATCTTCACTTTAAAAATCATTTTGCGGTTAATACATATAACAGCAATTCAACATTGAAATATGTTCAGACTGAATTGCTGATTAACAAAGAATGGATGACATTACAGCTTAAATCAATTTTAAACTGCAGAGGCCCCCCATCGGAATTATTTTCCATTGTTTATCATAATTTAAATACAAACTCAGCCTTTGATTTCATTTTCATCCTACTCACACTTTTGCTATCAGCAAACTTATTTAGACTCGAATCGAGTGATAACCTATCTTCATATTGCATTTTCTCGAATTTCTACTCAAGGTGTACTAATCGTAAAGATACCTTCGAATCCGTGCATTTACTTCGCCTAATTGGCGTACTTCATTTATTTATTAAGTCAAATAACAGACTTTTTATCCTTTCTCACACTTCAATAATAAAACATATATACCAAAAGGAGGGATGTTATGTTTAAAAATTTAAAATACCTTTATTTATGTGCATTTATGCTCATACTCTGTTTCTCACTGATGCCTGTAAGCTTTGCAGCAAGCTCCACCTCATGGCAGGAACTAGGAACCCCATTTCCTTTCAATTACACATCTGCGACATCAAACAGACAAAACGGCAATGTTCAGCTCGTTGTCGGTTTCGTGAATGGTGTAATCGAATACTACAATCCGTCAACTCAGGCATGGATAAATATTCCAAGTCCGGCAGTGGAAGGCGGGACGGCTGTAACTGCATTATACTGCGGTTGGAGTAATACTATAAATGCCGACGGAACTATAAACAGTAATATTCCAAATATTCTTACTGGATATGCAGACGGTTCGGTATGGTATTATCAGGCAAATCAGAACGGCTCTGGGGCATGGGATTTGCACCTAGTAACGCCAACTTATAGTCAACAAGTCACTAAGTTTGGCGGAGTGGCAATAGATTCTTCAAACGATCTTAAAAGATGCAATGTTGAAACTGCAGTTGTCCCATCAGGTGCAGTAACTCCTGTAAGTTATACGAATAGACTACTCTGGACTGCTACTTATACTACTACTCCTTCAGGATCAGTAGTATGGACATGGACCTGTGAATTGGGCTCAGGTAACACTAATATTTCCACTATTGATGCTAATTCTGATGATTGCGGTCTAAGCGACGGCGATATTCAACAAAATGGCGGTTATGATGCACATGTTTCCTCCAATCCTATAGCCTGCACGGTCTATTTAGGTCAGAATAATAACAATCTGAATGAATATTTTTATGGTGATAACAGTGGAAACTATGGCATAGGTTACTTTTCTGGCTTCAATTCATTATCCTCGCAATCCATCAGCTTCGGCAGTGCGACAAATAATTACGTATATACATCTGTTTCCCCTATTGAGAATGGTAATCAATCTGTAATTGTAGCAAATAATGCACTTCGTTTATTTAATATAACAAACAATTATTCCTCTATCTCGTCTAACCCAGATCTTTGGGATGCTCCTGATAATACCTCATTCAATGGATTAGATGTAGATTGGAACGGGGCCACACCTCAAACAATTATTGCTGGACTGACTAATGGAGAGATCCTTTTAAATCTTGGTTTTCCTGGATATGAACTTTTCAATGCTCCGCCAAATTTTCCTGCTGACGGCACTGGATGCTCTCAAACATTTGCAGGTCCAACTTCAACAGAAAGCAGCGTAGCAGAAATATTCAATAATGGAAATAGTTGTTACATATACGCAACTAATATTGCTATCCCTGCTGCACCAACAGCTCAAAATTTAGCAGCTCTGCTTATTTTTACTCCTGGAGCAGCAAATTCTACAACTTACCAGTATGATTTGTCACTTATTTCTTCAGGATTTGGAAATTGTACATATTCAGTTAATGTCAGTCCAGGAGATCCATCAGGCAATTTATCTATCATTAATGGGGATGTTTTATCATCTGATATTACTGACTATAATCAGCAAGTTCTTTCATATGGTTCATATACTATAACTTCGCAATTAGGGCAGACAGCAACAGGATATGTTTATTTTACTGGTGATGGCGATCTAAGTGCTACTATTCCATTCTGGTATTTTGACGGAAGTCATATATATCCATTATTCTGGCTAGATAATGAAGAACCTTATTCTGTAACATTTAATTTTAACGGTTCTTCATATGGCTTTGCTCCTCTCAATTATAATAATTTTTATAATGTAGCCAATCCAAGTTCAAACTTATATTATGCTGATACACAAGGGGGTCTCCAAGTGTCTCTGACTGGAGTTAATTCAATCATATACGTAGTAACTGTGGGGTAATAATTATGAAAACGAAGATACTTTTAACAATATGCTTATTAGCTGGATGCTCGCTCATCTACGCAAACAAATTAACTCTCTCATTGTCAGCACCTGTTATTTATACTAATGGAAATTATCTTGATTATTGTACTGATATAGCTGATGGCCTTACAGGAAGTCCTGTGTCAATAGCTGCGTATTATGATTCTGATGACGGTACTTTGAATTCAGTTATTTTTACTAATAGCAATACAGCTTCCTCAAGCAGTAATACAATGCTTTACTCTCTTGAACCTAACGGCAGTTATACGTCTTTAAATATTGGTGATAGTTTAGCCTCTGCTTATCCTAATGTGACCTATGATGAAACCATTTCATCAAGCTCGAATAATCAGGAGATACTTGTATTAGGGTCTTACGAGACTGCTATGCCTGCTGGAAGCAAAGAGTCTCATTTTGGAAAAAAACAAAGAACAGGTATAGCACCAGCATACTCATTATATCTTTATAACAATGGTCAATGGAGCAACATTCCTTTATGGTCAGGATATAACTATCAAACTCTTCAGCAGAGTCTTACCGCTAAATCCAACCTTTCTGTATATTGGAGTCCAAATGGTGGAAATCCTGAAATATTCTGCACAGGTGATGTTTTTAGTGGAAATTCGTATGTGACTGAATCATTATATTATAACGGTACAGAGTGGAATGAGCTTAGTTTTAGTGAAGGATTTTCTGCACCTGTATATTGTGCAGCTTACGGATGGGGTTATTCAGAAAATTTCCCACAGGCAGTTGCTGCTGATAATGCAGGGGAGATTGACTATCTTAATCAAAACATGTGGCAGACTATTCCAGCTATATCTCCATCAGGATATGACATCAATAATATTGCTGTTGACACAGAAGAATCCGCCGCATTTCAAGGGATATATCCTCAAATATTAGTTACTGATAATACCTCATCAATATATTATTTTTCAGGAGGAACAAGTGGGGCATGGACGAATCTGACATCCAGTTCCATACCAGGCAGCAATATTCTTCCATTCAGTAAATCGAATTTAATGACTATCTCAGAATTATGGGCGTCTGTATCTCAATCCAATGTTAATGTATTAGCTTCTTTTTCTGATGGTAGTGTGTACTATTATGATGGAGATCAATGGACCAATCTAATTCCTTCCTCAACTAATTACATTGGTAATATTTTATCTGCTCTTTGGGATCTCAATCCTGGAGAAACACCATCATTTATTTCAGCTGACGAGAATAATAGTTCAGCAGCGTATTATGACAGCTCTACGTCTAATTCATATGAAATACCAGATGTTGGCAATATAAGCAGTCAAAATAGTGGGGCAGTGTCCGTTATTAATTTTGGTTTATGGAATCCGTTAGGCGTTCCTCCTTCATATACGGTTCTTACAGGAAATGAGTGTTCTTTCCATCATATCTATAAATGGCTATCTTTAAGCGGAAGTATTACTGGAATTTCTAATGTGTCATGGGAAAGTAACACTCTATCCCAAAATGACCATTTAATTTATGGAACTCCATCTTTTTATAGTTCATCATCAACCAGTATAGAATCATATACGATTGACAGCAATGGAAACGGTTCTCTTACTACAGTTGTTGCCGCACCTTCTAAGGAGACAATTTCTATGGCTTATTTCTCTCCTGAAATTAATGGTCTGGAAGGATACTGTGTGGCTCTTATGAAAGATGGTTCAATATGGTACTACACTCCTATTTCAGGAAATTGGACGGAATACCCATCTACTGATGCCCCAACTAACATAACTGCCATATACCCTGATTGGCAGGAAGACTCTCCAAGTCTTACAGATACATCTGATATCCTGCCTCCCCTAGTTGTCGAAACTGCAAATAATAATTTTTATCAATTTCTTTATGGAGCTGGAGTGAGTAAGAACAGTCAATCAGAAGAGAGTACAGGCACATGGTCTCAGATAATTACTATTTTTCTTTCTGGGGCAACGCCAGTATCCGTAAACAATCTATGGTATAACGGCAACCTCTCTATAATATTGGCAACATCCGCTAATCTATACTCATATACATTAGGAGAAGGCGGTTTCGTTTCAGATTCGGCAAGCAGTGCCAGCATAAGCGATATTACTGATTGTTCCAGCTTTTTAGTTAATAACAATCCTGTAACGATTATTTCATATACTTCTGACAATAATGTGGCGCTTGCGGAATATACAGGTGGAAATGGCGGCGATGCTTTTAACCTCATAGCTGATGATCTCCAATCACCTACTGGATTCCTCACTAATACGATTAATACATATATAACTCCATCAGGAACAGTAGAAGCTCTGCTGGGATCTACCAATGGATCTATACTCTTTTATAACGGAAACAGCTGGCAGACTCTGCCCAGTATTAGCAACAACAGCAGTGAAATAGACACAATTTACGCGAATTGGTCAGAAGCTTCTGCGGGATCTGTCCCTCAAATAGCAGTTGTCTACGGTGAAGATTCGCTGGCATATTATAATCCGCAGCTCAATTCGTGGGACACCGTTACACTGCCGGGATCAACAGAAAATATCGCTGATGCAATACCAGATTGGCCTTCAACCGCAAACAGCCTGCCTTACTTTGTGGTACTCTATTCCAACAATTCACTAAATTTTTTCATATAAAAAATAAAAAAAAGAAAGGGAAAGTATGAAGATTAAAAGTAAAATTATAACACTAATAGGATGTCTGACCGCCATTATAGGTCTATCCGTATCAGGAGCTTTGTTTGCTTCTGATATAACAGTCTACAATAATGGGAATTCTTCCACAACCGCGGATTCTTCCAGTTTGATGAATCCAGGATCTGAATTATTCCAATCGCTGGTAAAAACTATTGAAGGAAACAAAAACCTTTATGATGTCAATCAGCTGGTGCCATTGCCTCCAAATGGGCCTTGGACTTCTACACAGGGAGCACAATGTATTCAGTATATTTGGAATGCAAATTCAACTCTATGTTTTGCCATTGTCACGTCAAATGGAACAGCCAACGTATACGAATATGCCTGTGAATCATATAACCCGACAACAGGTACATTCAATGGTATGTGGAATCCTTCTCCTTTATCACTCAATACATCTCTTGATAATCTGACATATTTCGAGCCTATCTTCGATTCAACAGGGGTAAATGTAATCGGAAGTATATGTCTATCTCCGACAGATATAAGCATTACAGGACTCGGCATAACAGGTCTTACACAAGTAGCTAGCAATTCTGAGCCGATATTTGACGGGAACAGTTTTGCCAGCGTAAGCACACTTGGATGGTCTGCAACAGCCGGGAACAGTTCTCTTTTGAATTTATATGTCACCGATGCAGCTGGCAATAACTATTTTTTAAATATTCCATCTCCTTCAGTATCAGGAAAATATAATGCCGTATCAACTCCAGATATTGCTCTAGGCAATTCTCCACTGCCATGGATTAATTCGAATCAGCAGAGCACAAAGACCATTTCATCAGAAACAGGAGAAACTTCTGGATTTGTAATGTCGCCATATGTTAATGCAGGAGCACCTATTACAGTTAATTCTGACGCAGCCTTATATAATGATCTCGCTGCCGGGCAGTACATTACTCCTCAGAATGTATTGTGTTCTGTTTTGCAGAATAGCGTTACAGGACAGTATTCCTTATTCACATGGATGAATGACAATAACCAGGATCAATGGTTTAACTATCCGTCTTTTGTGAGCAATACTCTTCCGCAAGTAACCTCTATTCAGTCGAATCCTGATGGTATAGGCGGTACATATACTATTAATAACAACATAACCTATCAATTAACTGGTAATTCTCTTACATCCAATCAGCCTCCATGGAACCAAGATCCTAATCTGCAAGATTCAACTATAAATTCGACAGATGCAAATAATACTAACAGTCAGGCAGCGGTAGTTGATGTACAGACGAAAGACGGCACTTACGGGGCCGTTGGGAACTATACAATATGGGCAGAGCAAAATAGTCAGTGGGATACTGCTGCATTGGGATATAATAATCAAATACCATCATCATGTATGCCATGGGGGACTGGTAATGAAGTTACATCTCTTGCTCCTTACTGGAATTCGGATGGTACGCTGGGATTTCTATTAGTTTCTGCCAATTCTACTAATGGATCAAACAATAATATTGATCTGTTTAATCCGAGTGCTGGAGGATCGCAATGGAGTTCAATAGGGATCTCAAACCTCCTAAAAGAATACCCTTCGTCAGTTTTTGCCAACTACGCACAAGACGGAACAGAGCTTTCATCAATGTTGGCACTTATTACAACGACTGGCAGTTCATCTCCTTCTGATCTTCAATTTGCTTATGTCAATCCGACAACTCAACAGCCTGTTCCTGACACATGGACTGATGCAACATCTATTCCTTGGGGTTCAGGATACAGCGAAGCAGGTTTCAGTGTGAACTCACAAAGTGATACTGCTTCTTCTACTCTTAGTACTCTTATGAGTAGTAAATCATTAGAGTCTTCTCCGCTTAAATCAGGGCTTATCGGAGATCAAAATTACAGCTTTGACTCAAATGTTAAAATTTTGTCTATCTCATACATAGGCAAAGATTCCTCAGGGAAACCTGTAACAAATATTGTAAATGGAAATATACAATGCATCCCCCTTCAGAATTCTCCATATAAGTACAGCATATCATTTGTGACATCTGATTTTAATGGAGTTTTAAATGCAAATGATGTCAAAGTAGAAAGTGCTCTTGAAACTGTGACAGATCCATCTGAAACAGCTTCCTCCAATGGAACACAATCTATGGTATGGGCTAATCCAACATCAATCGGGAACGGTACGGGTCAGATTTATTTCTATGACCCCTCATCAAACGGCATCGCTTCATCATGGAGCTCTAATCTAGCACCTTCTAACTGGAATAATCAGAATATAGTATTAGGTGCTGTTAACTGGGATGCTGACGGAAATTATGACGGCATGATTGTAGTAACCACTCCCGATAATTCCACATACAATGTCTTCTATTTACCTCCTAATTCCAGCTATACCCCATCTTCCACATGGGAATCAGCCGGCACTCTCCCGTCAGGCTTTACTCCGAAAGATATCCTTGGATTTGAATTTGACAGTTCAGAAAATCTTTCATACATATCCATAGCAAACAGCATATACGCAACAGCTGCAAATTCTTTTGAGGTATACCAATATACATCCGGAAATAACAGTTGGAATCAAGTAAGCACTTCTGGTACAACATCATCTCAAAACGGCGATATTACTATCCAAACTGTCTCATACGCAGGAAATAGTAGTGGTGATGGTGATGCTCTCTATCAAATAACAATTAATGGAGAAGCCTTGAGTTCGGCTATGATGTTTGGTACCAGCACTGATTATACTACAACGTTTACGACGGGTACATCACCGTCAAACACTATAGCTCCTAATAGTATATACGTAAATGGCAGCAGCACGCTTACGCTTGCAGATGTCATGCTGGATGGTATAACATCCTTGAATCCAAATCAAACTTATACAGTTACCACTATGCTTAATATTACCAGTTTACAGACCACTGCTCGTTCTACCACAAATTGGGGAACTGTATCTTCATCAACAATCACATACAATAAGCCTGAACTTGGGCTAAATGGCCTAGAGTTTACAGTTACAACAGGTACAGGCGCATCATATACTGCACGGGCATTTCCTCTAGCAGGATTTACCTCATTCAGTGACTATACAGATGGTATAATGAAGATAGCTCCAAGAGAGTTCTCTTTCCTATGGGAAGGACCTCAATTTATCGGTACCACTGCTGATCCTACAGTAACTATAACAGAGAATGCTCATACTTATGATTCCAGTGGAAATGTAACAGCTACTTATCCTATTAAAACTTACACTGCGGCTTTGCCATTTTTCATACCCCCTGAATCATTACCTCCTGGTTATACAATTACAGTTAGTGAATATAACGGCTCAGTAACTTTCACTAACGGAGTCTGCGCTCTGCCGTTTAATGTAACTATTAATGATCCGGAAAATAAGCCTGTTTCTTCTACAAATCCTCTTTACAATGAATTGTCATTTTATAATTATAATAGTGCTGCAAATGCCTATAATCTCATAGGTGGTTCGCCTCTTATTCCCTCTGATGATTATACTGCGGTGATACCAGCAGCTGAAATGGATGTTATCAGCGGTTATCCGAAATATGGATATTCATATACTCCAGGAAATGGAAGAGAGTATTATGCTGTTCTTGGAGACAATATCACTCCGTCCACAATAACCCCAGATGCTATCGATACATATATTATTGATAGTAACGGAGAGACTCTTAGTACTTCTAGTGAGGTCTCTATAAACGGCGTTGGAAAGAATAGCTGTAACCCTACTCTTACTATTAATCCTAGCTCGAATGACCCTACTTCATTTATTCCTTCAGCGTTTGGTATTTCAACACCAAATTATACGACTGAAGAACTATCAAACATATATCCAGAAGTCAATGGAGTTGTTGAATTTTCTCCTGACTATATACTTGCAGGCACCAGCAATACTGACACGGATGGCATTTGCGTAATACTTCCTGAAGGTTTGAATCCTGACAGCTTGGTTGCTAGATACAATCTTAGCAGTCAGGTCCAAGGATTATGTTATGGAGTAAATGAAAAGAACACCTTTATCCAAAATGGGCAGAGTGATCCATATTGGATAAGCGAATATAGTCTTGCACAGAACCAGATTAATAAATATTCTTATCAAATAACGTCTGGGAATACAAATCCAACTTATTCTTCAACTTCTTATTCAATAGAAGAAGCTATAAATCAAATAGATAGCGGCAGTGATAATGATTACTTTTTTGATCAGTATGGGAATGACGATGAACTAAATGTTGCAGCAACAGATCAACTTAGCGGCAGCTGGAATAATACAGGAGAGGATGCTGATATGGAGGTCCAACTTAACAATACCCAGCCTCTGCCAATATATGCATCTTCATTCCTGGATAATCAGAACCTTGGCTATACACAGATTTCAGGGGTACCGAATGGCGGAACATTAAGTCCAGATTCTTCTACGAATCTTGTTACTCAATACATAGGTTCGGGACTTTTTATCCCGTATGGGTCTGACTCAGCTCCTGCTGTCTGCAATGTACTTACCACACTTGCTACAGGGGCCGACATATCACAATCACCCAACGGCAACGAACCAAATGATGCCAACTGCCTCTGGTTTAATCAGGCATATCCCATAATCGAAGTCTATGGATATGGGATTGATAATACTCAGCTATTCAATAATTCACTGAACTTCATGGCCGGCCTAACCTGCAATAGAATATTCTTTAATCTTGGCAATAACGGAGGTCTGGCAGGTTATTCTGCTCTCAACATGCTTGACATGTACTGGGATAATCTTTCTAGCGGACCAACCAATGCTATGATCAAGACATGGGGAATTGAATATAATTCAGCGTCAAATGTGGATAACACTGCGGCGGAATATACTAACAGCCTTAACAATGAAGAAATATGGGGAGCTGATGATACTAGTGGTCCTATTGTATGGTATGATACTAATTCATTTTTTAAGGCACTTACCAGTCCTTTGTTAGTGAATAATAATGAATCTCTTCTATACGCTTTGTCTGGAACAGGAGAATTTGGCAGTGTTGATAATGAATATACAACTTCAAATAGTGGTGATTCTAATGGTATTTGTTTAAATGACTCTACAACTCAGCTTTCTAATTCTCCTATCAATTATCCCTTGGGGTTCTGGCTGCTCAATCTGAATAATCCTGAACCTTCCGTAAAAACAGCTCTTACATCGATACCTGTAAATTTTCCAACTATTACTAATTAAACTCTATAAAGGAAATATAAATATGAAAATAATTATTTTAATAATCTCACTGCTTGTTCCTACGATTCTTTTTGCCGAGACATCTGGGACTACATTAACGATTGTTGACTGTGTGCCTAATACCAGCTATACAGTATCAATTAATAACTCTTTTGAAGTCTCAGATGCCTCCATAACCACACCTGATACCTTGTCATATGGAAGCTTAGTGCAAGTGGCATATCAGGGAAGCTCAAATGGCAATACTTATCATTGGGTTATCCAACTTGATCTTGCAAGTTCCCCTAATACTTATTATATAGATATGGGATTCAACTGGGATGATCTGCCTGATTATAATTCTCAAACTACAACATCTATTAATTCAGCATGTTATTTTAACTTTATGGATTTTTATAGTTCGATGTTAGGGCTTTCTGCTCATCACGTACAAAATATGAATAATTTTGAATTTGCATCCAGTCTCTCTAATATTACATATCAGATACAATACGAATATGGCGAGATGAATAATGATTTCTATATGATTCTTCTGCCAGCAGCCGCTGGTAGTCCGACTGCCTCGCATATGACAGGCAAACTTACCTCAAATAATGCTGATGTTTAAAAAATAAAGAGAAAATTATGAAAATTAAGAAAAAATTAGCAACGCTGTTGATGTTTCCAGCGATGGGGATGTTTACAATTCTCCCATCATTTGGATTCGCAGACAGTGTATATTTAAGCGGCGGAAGTTCATCTTCAACTGACTCTTCAAGTACATATATATCAGGTAGTAATTTTGTGCAGAAACAAAACAGTCCAAAGCCTGAAATGAGTAGAGGGTATCAGCTTGGCACTAAAGCAAATCAGGAGATGAATCAGCAGAGCGCTTCCCAGAAAAAAGGCAGTGAAACAAAGAACAGCAATAAGGGCAATAAAAACGCTAAAGCTCAGGACTCAGGCTCTACTCCATCTGCGAGCAGTTCATTTGCCAGCAACTATTCGCTTGGTCTTGATGCGGAGGTAAATCCTCAGACAGGGCAGCTTCAAATGACTATTGACAGCGTGAAACTTCCAGGTATTACGCAAAATTCATCAGTAAGTTTCGGGATAACCAATCAGGCCCCTACTCTTGCCGATTCGCAGGCAAATGGGATATTGGGCTTTCCTCAAGGCTGGCAGCCTGATGTAGCCTATATTGCGTATGATAATTCTAATCCTGCTGTTCAAAGATTGTACCTTAACGGTGGAGAGAGTTATATTGTTGATTGGGGATATGCCAGCCAGGACGGCTTCGTCTCAAATCTTAAGTACCTGCCTAATAAAAAAATAATGCTGGAAAGCCTTGGAACGAGCCAGAATATAACACTAAACAACGGAATAACTGTACCGTACTATTATTATTTAGCCTCATCTGACGGAAGTGTTGTCCTTTTTGATCAGGGGGGTAAACAGGTAGCGACAATTGATCCTTATGGGAATGCAGTAGCATATATTTATAGCCCAATAAGCCCAACTACTGGATTAATGGCTGGCGTAAGCAATATTAAAACAGAGGATACATTGCAGGACGTATCTACTGCTGATGTAGGCAATGCTTATCTTGCATATATTGTCGGTCCCTATGGTGATCCAGATCAGGCAATTGGATTAGCTGTTACCACGACGAATTCGCAATCTACTGTAAGAGTAACAATGCCTGACACAACTGAGTGGTATGAATATACGTTTAACAGCTCCACACTGCCAACTAATATTACGCTTACTTCTTATACCGGAAGAACAGCTACCATAAATAACACCTATGATTCTTCAAATGAACCAACACAGACGGTAATTACTTATCCTACCGGCGGTACCGCTACGTATACATATTCTACATATAATATAGCACAGGGTGGTGAAGATATTTATGGCGTACCATATATGGAAGACACTTCCGATATGTATTATTTCCCGGCAGTTACCAGTGTTGATATCAACCCTAATACTTCAGGTTCGACTGCAGAACCTCAAATGACTACAACATACAATTATAATCCCAATGTCTCATACAACTCTTCAAATGTGATGCAGCTGAACGATCCTCAAACTCCCACAGAATTAGGAACTAACAGCTATAGCACATTTGGTGCAGGGGCAAATGGAGAGGTAGCTGCCGATTGCGGTAATTATGACAATACCACTGATTGGCTTATGGATTCTAACAGTAATAGTTATAACTACTACACTACGGTTACGCATTCATGGCAGAGTTATGACTACTATGGTAATCCTGTTACAAATCAACTTACCACACTTATGAAATTTAACTTTCTGCACCTGCCAATGGAATCACAGACATATTTTGGACAAGGAACATCTCTATCAAATATAACTTCAGCATCGCTGGTAAGTGATGAAACTACACTTTATGCCGGACAAGATTCTTCGGGCGATTTCTCGGCATACGACAGTCTTCCTTGTTATTATAATATGCCTAGTCAGATTTCAACTACTATTTATCAGTCGCCAAGCATGGCAAAGTATCTTCCCGCAAAAGGAACAGCTTCTCCAGCTTCGATAACATATCAAACCGATATGACGTACAATGGATATGGCAACGTTTACACACTTAAAAAGTATATCAGCACCCTTACTGATCCTGTGGAAACAGTAACTTACAACTATGATTTCCCATCTTTAATTAACAGCTCTGGACTGAGCACATCACAAGGAATGGCTCCATATAATGGTATATATTACACTAAAACAGCTACTTACCTTGATAATACCTCTTCACAACAAAGTCCTTCGCTGTTAGAAAGTGCCCCTGAAACTACAATTACAGAAACAAATGCAACGCCAAGTTTAGCAAACAGCACGTATGCTGATCCAGCATCTTCTTATAATGTAACATTTACCTGCGGTTCAACTACAGATCCGACACAGATTTATGTAAATGGCAGCACTACAGATACGTTGGCAAGCGAAGCGGTAAATGGAGATATCCCCTCAGCATTAACAAATGGAGCCACTTACACATTCTTAGTAAAAGAAAATATCACATCTTTGACCGGTGCCACTAATATTTCTACGGCATCTTCGCAATCAAACTATTCATATTATGTACCAAGCACAACTACTACATTTGCTGATACAGGTGTCTCATCTGCTTTGCTTGCGGCTTCAACCCCTCAGCAGAGAGAGACAGATATTGTAATAAACTCCGCTGGGCAACAGACATCTTCTACCTATTCATTCGGGACCACATCTCTTGGTGCTTCGCAGGAGAGCCAGCCGACAAGTGCTGCAACTTCGACAAGCTATTCCACACCAACCTCTCTTACTATTAACGGAATTCAGTATCCATGCGTTGAGATTACACAGACAGCTCCAAATAATACCTCCAGCTCTGAATATGCAGACGTGGAAAATGGAAGAGTTATGGAAAAAGTAGGGCCGTCTGGCGAAACAGAGACATATTTATACACAAATAGTGGGCTGACAGTGACAACTATATACAGCGATGGGACAACTGAGACTGAAGATAATTCGACATCTCCGAATACAGTAATAAAAACAGCTCCAAACGGCACTACGGAAACAGATACTCTAGATGGGATAGGAAGAGTTGTTGCGTCCACTACAACCTATCCAGGAGACAGTTCTATCAGTTTTACAACAGACAATGAATATAACGCATTAGGTAAAGTTTCTGAAGTAATACTGCCTACAGGACGTACCGAAAATACTTACTATGATAACTGGCATGGGCTTCCTACAGCTCAAATAGATGAACTTGGGAATGAACAGTCAATAGTTTATGATGATACAGGGCTTATGTCATATACTTATCTTGGGACTCCGCCAACTACACCACCTTCAAATTCTACATTAATGACTACAACATATTATAATAGCGATTGGAAACCTATACAGGAAGTTCAAGATTCTTCAGAATCAACTCAAAGTGTACAGTATAACGGCAGTGATCTGCCTGTAGCAAGCTATCTCTATGACACAGCCTTAACAGGAGATTCTGCTTTTGCTTCTACATCTTCTATTATGAATTCAGCTACTACTTACGATATAACTGGATCTGCTGCGGAATATCAGGTAAATACTAGTGATGCTGAAGGTGAAACATCTGGTTCAAGTGACTATCTTGCTTCCAGCACATGGACAAAAGATCTGTTTGGTCAAATCATAAATAGACAATCAGTGTTCAACTATGATGAACCGGGACTTAATGTAAACATTGGACAACCGCTTCCATGTGAAACTAAATATTATAATAACATGGGACAGTTGATAGAGCTTGTAAATCCAACAGGAGAAACAGAATCATGGACATACAACAATGAAGGTGATATTTCATCATTTACAGATTTTGCCGGCAATACATTTGTATATCAGTATAAGCTGATTGGAACCAACCAATGGGTCAAAAAGTTTGAATTTATGCCTGATAAGACATTTCTCGCATACAAATATTATACAGATAAAGGTTCTTTTGATTTTGGGAACCTTCAATCTGTAACCAGATACGCTAAAGTATTGAACGATGGCAAGGTAACAGGCAGCAAGTTCCTAAACGAAATAGAGTATGGGTATCAGCTTTCTGGGAATAATTTGATAAAGACCGTAACATATGTCTATTTCGACAGCAATGGCAATAAACAATCCAAAACTGCCACATATACTTATGAAGCTGCAGATACAAGCAATACTGTTACAGCGGCAAATGGAGGACAATCTTCTGGAAAACAATGGCAGGTAACATCCATTACCGACTTCGCTGGTGTAACGTTTAATTACACATATTATAATCAATCAAATCTCCCTCTCTCTGATATTAATACTATTACTCAATCATACAATGGAAACACGATTGCCAGCGAAACATACACATACTATACGACTGCTGATGGAGCCTTCTATGCCAGCGGGTCTATACCCAAAACCGTGACTTTCAATAATGGGATAACGATAGCCTATTCATATATTGATAATTATGCCACTAATACTCAGTCGACGACAGGTCCCAATACTCCTGAGCTTCAATCTATCGAAACTACCAATACCAACACAAACACTATAATAACAGATTCATATTATGTATATGATAGTCAGGGAAGAGAAGTTGGTTTAGGCACATATTCTAGCCTTTCTCCAGGTTATAATTCAAATAATTATAAGGCATACACATATAATGATCTTGGTAATCTTACATCATGCATTGTGTATGACGTCACCTATACCGCCCCGACGACTACAACTTATCCGATTCTAACACAAGGCACGATAGAGCTTGAGTCTTATCAGTATGTTTATGATGCCAATAATAATCTGCTGACCGAGATTGATACACTATACGACGGCAGCGATGATAATGTTCCTACTTCTGTTACATGCACAAACTATATCTATAATTCATTAGATCAGTTGCAGAAAGTGTCTGTGTCTACACCTACAACCAATACGTTGTTATATGCATGTATATATGACAATGATTCGTCGCCTGGCGATGGCAACATGACTGCACTTACAACCTATGGGGCAGCTGGAGCAGGAACGCTTGAAGAATTTACATTTAATGATGAAAATCAGTTGACAGGTTTCGTGGAATACGATACCACAACTATCTCATCAGGTGAACAACCGAGTGTAAACTACTCATACGCTTATTGGCCGGATGGAATACGTATGTCAAAAACAGACAATCTATATCCAAATGCTTAGGAAGTGTAACTAAATAAATTACATGATTTTACAAAATATCAAAGAGATTATTTGAGGAATGAAACTCTTTGCATATTAGCAATATGTGAATAGTTTCATGACAAAGAAGAACTCTTTGAGATAAAGTAAAAAATGTAAG
>ORMF010648438.1_pt1 | contig 42305 bp, 35 predicted proteins | sample 1779871 | NCBI WGS metagenome assembly ORMF01 (sample SAMEA104232316, study PRJEB22302) | groundwater metagenome | biome: forest; feature: aquifer; material: groundwater | place: USA | collected 2011-08-07 | depth 5.4 m
CAAAGGCCTGATCACGATCCAAACTCGACCCGAAAGGGACCCGACGAGACCAAACAGCCCCGAGCCCGAAACGGTCGCTGATCCCACCTCAGCTCAGTCGCTATTTTTCAGGGGAATCTAACTAGCCGCTACGCGATTCTCGTTCGGCTGTCTCGAATGAGCGTGTCGGGCGAGCAGCCAGCGTCCGCCTGAATCCCGTGATCGCCAATCGACACCTTGCCCACAGAGGTGCGACCGCACTACGGACTGGATCCATCGCTCGTCCTACTGACGGGGCAAGTCGGCGGGCGATGGCGTCCATGGCGCAGTAGGCGCCGCCGACGCCGAAGGGCGGGTTTGCGGCGCTGAGGCCGACAAAGGGGAGTAGGGGCGCCCAGGCCCAGTTGCCATGAGCGGTGCCCCAGAACTCGAGGGTCATCGTTATGGTGAACGAGATCGCATAGAAGGCTGGCATCGTTCCGCAGAAGAGGAACCACAACAGCATCAGCCAGGTGACCAGGCCGAGGAGATCGGGCGCGGGTTGGAACAGGATTCCTCGCACCAGAAGCCCGATCGACCCTGCGAAGACGGTTCCCACCACGGCGCGGCGATGGCGGTCGATCCACGGGAGCTCGGACAGACGGACCGCTGCGAAGAAGAAGATGCCGTGGCCGGGGGGCACGTAGAGCGGGATGTTTTCCAGACGATATCGGTACGCACCCCAGATCAGTGAGCCGATGCATTCGAACGTCGTCGCTACACCGATCATGGTCAGCACCTGGACGCGCTGCGAGGGCGGCGAGAAGCGCAGGATGATGCCGAGATAAACCCACGCGGCCACGCCAAGTGCGATTTGCTGGGCGAGGGTCGTATCGGTGTCAAGGTGGAGGATGGCGAAGACGTAAGCGATCGACGTGGCGGCCAGCACCAGCGTCGTGCGGGTCTCTGCCGCCATCCTCAGCCGCGGGGCGCCCAGGCGAGCTGCTCCTATCTGAATTGCCAATCCTGGACGTCCCACGACATCAGCGCCGTCGACGCCACCACGCGCGGGCCGCGCAGGGCGGACGTGTGCGCCGTGATCTGAGTCGTGTGGAAGAGCGAGACGGCGCCCACGTCCTCGCTGAAGATCTTGGTCAGCTCCGCGACTTGGCGGATGCGCTCGTTGCGATCCAGCGTCGTGTTGTAGGCGACGACCAGCCGATCGTATTCGGGGTTGGACCACCCGCCCCGGTTTCCTCCCGTCCAGCGGTTCTCCGCGCGTGGGGCGCTAGAGGACGTGTGCGGGAGCATGGCGGAATCGCCGTTCCCCGTCGGGTGGATGTAAAGGCTTATCACTCGCGTCAAAGGCCAGCGGCCTCGGTTTCTGAGTCTCGGGATGCTCATTGGTGCCGCGGTTCCATAATCCTCGCCTGCCTGAGCCATCACGCCCCCGTCCTTGTCGTCGCGGGGGATGATAACGAGGATGGACTACAGGATCAAAGACACACTTGGGGCCCGCCACGCCGCGGGCGTGGAGGGCCCCTCAAAAAAACCTACTTCGAAAGTCTACTTCGCGAAGACGCCGCTCTCGCCGATCTCGTCGAAGTACCGAACAGCCTCGGCCAAGCCGACGACGTCCGCGTACTTCTGGTCCATATCGAACAGGTTGATCGCATGGGACGCCTCGGTGCGGTCGAAGGTGCACTCCTCGACGACGCCCATCTGGAACCGGTTCGTGCAGCCGTCGACGACCGACGCGCGTACGCAGCCGCTGGTGGTCTCACCGCACGCAATGACCGTGTCGATGTCGTTGAACACCAGGTGCGCAATGAGGGGTGTGCCGTAGAAGGCGCTCGCCGCGGCCTTCTTCACTACCAGCTCGCCGTCGATCGGCGCGATCTCTTCAACGATGTCGAACTGGATCTTCTGCTGCTCTTCGGTGAGGCGGCTCTTCCGCTTCTCGCGGGTGCCCCACGGGCTCGGGAACTCCATGCCCGTTGCAAAGACGACGGGGATGTTGTTCGCGCGGGCCGCCTTTAGCAGCTCCTGCGTCTTGTAGATGGCTTCCCAGCCCTCTTCGCCGCAGCTCATCGGCCATTCCTTGACGGACTCCAGGATGGGCTTGGGCTCGGTGCCGAGGACCTGGTAGTAGTCATCGATGATCAAGAGAGCGGGTCGCTTACCAAAGCCCTTCCTTGGGCGGTTGCCGAAGCCGGTGATCTCCATGTGCTTCTTGTCTCGCTCGGTGAGGAATGCGTCCCAGACTGCCACGTTTGTTCTCCTTCTCTCGTGAGTTTCTTGGGCGCGCGGCCCTTCGGCTGCGGCTACTTTATACGAGCCACAGCCGCAATAGGCAGGTTTTCTAGATGAACTTGAGCCGGCCGTACAGACGCCAATTGCGGGCTCTTGTGAGCCGCTGCGTAGAGACGGGGGGCGCCTCTACGCAGCGGCTCGTCGCTTAGGGGGCTATGAGCTTAGAGGGGCTGAGACGAGCTCTTCGGCCTCACCTCCTTTCGATGCGGTCGTCAGACTAGATGGCAAGCCACGTGGCGTCCGGGCGAGACGCTGCGCAACGCTGGCGGCTCGGCGACACATCGAGGTGTTGCCAGCGGACAGCGTGTGTGAAAGCGGCAGCCGGCCGGCGGGGCGGCCGGGTCTGGCACGTCGCCCTCGAGCAGCGTGATCTGGCGCTGCGATTCCGCTTGGGGGTCCGGAATCGGCACAGCGTCAAGAAGCGCCTTTGTGTAGGGATGCAGCGGCTCGCGGAAGAGCTCTTCCGATGGAGCGCTCTCCACGATCTGACCCAGGTACATCACTGCAACGTCGTCGGAGACGTGCCGAACCGTCGAGAGATCGTGGGAGATGAAGACGTATGCGATGCCCAGCTCCGTCTGAAGGTCCTTGAGCAAGTTGATCACCTGGGCGCGAACGGACACGTCCAGCGCCGAGGTCGGCTCGTCCGCGATGATGACTTCAGGATCGAGGGCCAGCGCCCGAGCCACGCCAACCCGCTGGCGCTGTCCGCCACTGAGCTGGTGCGGGTACCGGGCCCCGAGCGACGGATCCATGCCCACCCGATCGAGCAGACTCGCGACTCGCTCGGCGCGCTCCGCGGCCAGCCAGCCGTGGAGGTAGAGGGGCTCGCCGACGGACTCACCGACGCGCATCTTCGGATCGAGCGAAGCCGAGGGATCCTGGAAGACCATCTGGACGCGCTTGCGGTAGGCCTTTACGTCGGCGCCTTGAAACTTGGCGACGTCGACCCCGTTGAACCGGAGCTCGCCGGCCGTCGGCTCTTCCAATCGAAGGATGACGCGGCCTGTCGTCGTCTTACCGCACCCGCTCTCGCCAACCAGCCCGAGTGTCTTCCCGCGTTCGAGTTTGAACGAGATGCCGTCCACCGCTCGGACGACTCGCTTGTTTCGGCCGAGCAGCCCGTTGCGCGAGGCGAAGTGCTTCACGAGGTCCCGAGCTTCGAGGACGGTTTTGGTCGTCTCAGTCGTTGGGGCTGTATCAAGCACTCGCCAACTCCAGTTCTGGCGTTGCCGCCCCGGTTGCGTCGAGCCAGCACGCGACGGCGCTGCCTACGCGCTGCTCGAGTGGCGGTCGCTCCGTCGAGCAGCGGACCATCGCCACGGGACAGCGTGGCTCGAACGGGCATCCGGTCCCGCCCGCCAGCAGGTCCGGCGGGCCGCCGGGGATTTGCGCCAACCGCTCGAGCCGAGGGCCACTGATGGCAGGGATCGAGGCGATGAGCCCCTGGGTGTATGGGTGCTGGGGTGTGGAGAATAGGGCCGCGGTCCGAGCAACCTCGACGAAGCGGCCCGCGTACATCACGGCGACGCGATCGGCGAAGCGGCTCACCAGCCCGAGGTCGTGGGTAACGAAGATGACGGCCATCCGCATGATCCTGGCCTGCTCGGCGAGCAGCGCGACGATCTGCGCCTGAACGGTTACGTCCAGCGCGGTGGTCGGCTCGTCCGCCAGGAGCAGCTTCGGGTTGCAGGCCATCGCCATCGCGATAAGGACGCGTTGGCGCATGCCACCGCTGAGCTGGTGGGGATGAGCCGAGAGGCGCTGCGCAGCCGCCGGAATTCCGACCTGCTGGAGCAGCTCCAGGGCCCGAGCTCGTACTTCGTTTCCCTTGAGGTTCATGTGTCGCTTCAAGGGCGCCACGATCTGCTCTTCCACCGTGAGGACGGGGTTCAGCGACGACATCGGGTCCTGGAAGATCATCGAGATGTCGCGCCCGCGGACGGAGTTGAGGTCACGCTCCTTCATCGCGCGGATGTCGCGGCCTTCGAACTCGATGCTTCCGCCTACGACGCGTCCGGGGTAGGTGACCAGCCCCATCAGCGCCATGCTCAGGACGCTCTTGCCCGAGCCGCTCTCGCCAACGATCGCCAGCCGCTCACCCGGAGCCAGGTCCAGCGATACGCCGTCGACAGCCCGTGCGACTCCTCGCTTGGTCGGAAACTGGACTTCGAGGTCGCGGACGCGGAGCAGAGGCTGCGGTCCGTTCATATAGCTCATAGTCTTACGCCTCCGCCCGGGGGTCGAGGGAGTGACGGAAGCCATCGGCGAGAAGGTGCAGGCTCACGGCCGCGAGGACGATCGCCACGCCCGGGAAGGTGCAGATCCACCAGCCGTCCTGGAGATATCGGCGTCCGTCGCTGATGATGTTGCCCCACGACGGCGTCGGCGGGGTGATGCCCAAGCCCAAGAAGCTGAGTGCGGCTTCGGCGAGGATCGCGTTCGCGGCGTACGTGCTGCCGACGACCAGCATCGAGGCGATGGTGTTGGGCAGCAGGTGTCGGCAGATGAGCCACCAGGTTGGAGCGGAGAAAAGCCGCGCCGCGTCCATGTAGCTCCGGCCACGAATGCCGAGTGCGAGCGAGCGCTGCAGGCGGATAGCTCGCGGAATGTCGGCGAGGGCGATGGCCACGATCACCTGGACAACCCCCGCGCCGAAGACAGCCACGAAGCCGATGGCCAGCAGCAATGACGGGAACGAGAGCAGGAGGTCCACGACTGCCATCACGGCGCTGTCGACACCTCGACCTAGCGTGGCGCTCAACATCCCGAGGGCCATACCGACGACCACGGCGATCGCTGCCACGCTGAACCCGATGAGGAGTGAGACGCGAGCGCCCATTAGGACGCGGGCGAAGATGTCGCGGCCGAGCTTGTCGGTTCCGAAGAAGTGACTCATCGATGGTGGCTGAAGCGCGCTGCGCACGTCAGGTGCATTCGCGTCGGGCAGCGGGAGAACCGGCGCAACGAGCGCCAGAATCACCATCGGTGCGAGAACCAGCACGCCAATGAGCGTTGCTGGCTTGCTGAGAAAGCGTCCGACCGCGCCCAGCGAGAGGCTGAATCCGGGCACGGCGTACGCTGGACGGGCGATTGCCGTCGCAGCGATTGCCATTGGTCGTGAGAGCGTACTTTCGATCATGCCCATAACACGTCTCCTTAGAGCTGCACGCGGGGGTCGACTCGGGTGTAGAGCACGTCCGTCGCAATGTTCACGGCGACGAACATGAGCGTGTAGAGCAGGATCGTTCCCTGCACGACGGGGTAGTCGCGGCTGAAGATCGCATTGATGAGCACTGTGCCCATCCCAGGCAGCGCGAAGATGTTCTCCGTCAGGACCGTGCCGCCGAGGAGCCGTCCAAAGCTGAGGCCCGCGATCGTCACGACCGGCAGCGCGGCATTTCGCAGCGCGTGGCCGAAGAGCACGCTCCACTCAGGAGTGCCGAGGGACCGGGCCGTCCGGATGTAGTCCTCGTGCAGAACCTCCAGTACCGACGTCCGCGTGATACGGGCGACGGATGCGATCTGGCCGATCGCCAGGACAGCGACAGGGAGGGTCAGGCGCGCCAGGAACGCGCCGGGGTTGGTCGGATCGAGAGCTCCCGTGGCGGGGAACATCCCGAGCTGCAGCGTGAAGAACAGCATCAGGAGGAGCGCGAGCCAGAAGCCTGGAATCGTATCTACGATGAGCGCTGCGATCATGACGCCGTGGTCGAGGGCGCCGTGGCCGCGAGAAGCCGTGAAGGCCGCCGCGGCGCCGAGCGGAATAGCGATCAGGAAGCTCAGCACGAGGGCGAGACCGCCGACCACCAGAGTGATCGGGAGAGCGCCGGCCACGATGGCCGCCACCGGGTTGCCGTTCATGAGCGACTGCCCGAGATTTCCTTGGAGGATGCGCCCCAGGTAGGTGAGGAACTGCAGGTGCAGGGGCATGTCCAGTCCGAGGTTCGTGCGCATGGCGGTCAGGGCCTCAGGACTCGCGTTCTCGCCGGCGATGAACACCGCGGGATCGCCTGGCAGCATTCGCAGCATGAGGAACACGACGACCACGATGCCAAAGAGCGTCGGTATCGTTTGGAGCGTTCGACGGCGCAGGTATGCACCCATGTTCTTCTCCCTACCCCTCGATCGTCACGGGCCAGAAGTCGACGTTCGCGAGCTTGTTGATGACGACGTTCTTCACCGACGCCCAGCCCGGCCAGTAGGTGCTGGATTGCAGGATGGGCAGGTAGGGCAGGTCTTCCATGGCGATTTTCTGTGCCATGCCGTAGAGCTCGGCTCGCTGGGCGGCGTCGGTTGTAGAGCGCGCCTGCTCCAGCAGCTTGGTGACCGATGGGTTGTCGTAGCGCGCGCTGTTGAAGCCCTTGGGCGCCATGTTGTTCGGGTGGAGGTAGCCGAAGAGGATCGTGTCGGGGTTCACCGCGGGCAGCAACCGGCCCGCGAGCTGGAAGTCGCCGTTGTTCCGGCGCTGGTTGTAGACGGCGGTCTCGACGTACTCGAAGTCCATCTTCATCCCGACTGCCGCGAGGTAGTTCTGGCGAAGAAGGTCGGCCTCGGATGCGCCGCCGGCCACCGCGATGCCGGTGTTCTTGAAGCTGAATCCGTTCGGGTAGCCAGCCTCCGCTAGGAGAGCCTTCGCCCGGGCAGGGTCGAAGTCATACCTGGGCATGTCCTTCGCCGCAACGTCCATCCACTCGGGAAGCAGGTTGTCGGAGCGGCTCCCCGTCATCGGCGTCGTCGCGTGGATAATGGCGTCTCGGTCGAGGCTGTGGGCGAAGGCCTTCCGCACCAACGGCTTGCCGAAGGGCTCGAATTCCATGTTGAACATCTGGAGGTTCACTGCGTAGCCCACGATCCGGTTCATGGTGAGCTTGCTGTCGTCGCTCAATCGGCGGAGCACGCTGTTGTCGGAGATCGTGCCCGAGAGATCGACCTCGCGGTTCTTCAACGCCACTTCAGCCGTGCCGTCGTCCTTGATGATTCGATACGTGACCTTCCGCAGCTTGGCGGGGCCTTTGTAGTAATCGTCGAAGCGGGTCAGGACGATCTCGGAGTTCTGGACGAAGCGATCGAGCATGAACGGTCCCGTGCCGATCGGGTTGAGCTGGTACTGATCTGGGTACTTCTCGACCGCCTCGCGCTTCACGATCTGACCCTGGTGGTAGCTCGCGACCTGGTGGAGGAAGTTGGCGTCGGGTGTCTTCAGATTGATGACTACGGTGTAGTCGTCAGGTGCGGAGATGCTCTCGACGTTGGCGAACTCACCGCGGTAGGGCGACGCGGTGGACGGATCCAGGATCCTGTTGAAGGTGTAGAGCACGTCGGCTGACGTGAGCTCACCATAGCCGCCTTGCCACTTCACACCCTTGCGCAGGTTGAAGGTGTAGGTCTGGGCGTCGGGCGTGTCCCACTTTTCGGCGAGGTCGGGGACGATGGCGCCAGTCTTGGCATCGTACGTCGTCAGCGCGCTGTAGATATTGAAAGCGACGTTCTCTGTCTCGATACGGAACAGTGTTGCCGGGTCGAAACCCATTGGGTTGTCCCACAAGCGGACGATGATCTCGTCTTTGGTGGCGGTGGAGCCGCTGCTAGCCGATGGAGCCGCCGCGCCAGTCTTTCCGCCCGTTCCTTGGCCACTGCACGCCATGCTGACAATTGAGAGGAGCGTGGCCGCTGCTATCCAGCCGCGCCATCGCCCCGTGCTGCTTGCTTGGATTCGTCCCCCTACCACGCGTACCCCCTCATGGTCTGCGACTGCGGAGTCGGCTCGCCGAGTTGAAAAAGGACGCCCGGCACCTCGTTGGCGAGGTCTGCCGAGCGTCCCAGTTGCCTGGCTCTTCACTCGTTCGCGCCCGGCTGGCGGCTTCCCCCATCGGGTCTGAGCCACAGTCCGATCGCGTATGAACATGGTATTCCGCTCTCGTTGTGTGACACACCGTCAAAATCACCGGACGCTTCACCGTGGCATTGGATAAAACGTCCAACGATCTCGCGTAAAGTGGACAGGTTGTCCGCGGATGCGTTAACCGGTATCGTAGAAGGATGGGCGATAGACCGTTCAAGGAGTGAGTGTGGAGCCGATGATGCCGAGCGAGTCCGAAAGCAGGTGGGATGGCGCCCTGGGGACATCCATCGTTGACGAGAGTCCCGAGGCGAGCGCCGATGGCCTTCGATCCCGCCCAGGGCGGCCTCCCGGCCGGCCCGTTGCCACGGCAGTCACAAAGACGGTGGAGCAGAGCATCATCATCTCCCGTCCTGTGGCGGATGTATTCGCCTATCGCAGCGCCCTCGAGAATGGGGCGGCATGGCAGTCGGGCGTATTGGCGTGCGAGCTCGCGGTTCCTGGGTCAGCCGGGCTTGGCACCCGTTGTACGGAGATCCGACGGGGACCTGGCGGCGCTATCGAGGCCTGGGAGCTGGAGATCACCGAGTACGAGCCGGACTCCGTTGTCGGCGTGATCGCCTGCTGCGGCCTCCAGCGCATGACCGAGCGCCACATGTTCACGAGCGAAGGCGACAACACCCGCTACACCCTTTCGGTCGAGATCTCCGGCTCGCCCGCTCTGACGGCCAGCGTCCAGCGGAAGATCGTCGAAAACCTCGTTCGGTTTCGGGAGCGCGTCGAAGACCGGAGGTGAGCGTGTCCGAGGAACGCGGCGGCATCGATCCGACCAGACGTCTGCTGAAAACCTTCGGCGTCACCGTCACCGAGTATGAGGAGCGCACCAGGAGGATCCTGGAGGCCAGCCCGGACGAGCTCGCTGGCGAGGAGCTCCTCCAGCTCGCCGGGGAGGCCGTGAAGCTCACCGCCAACCTCAACGCCCAGCTCCGCGAGATGAGCGCCCACGTCCTCGGCATCCAATCCGCCGTGCTGGCCCGGGTGAACACGGCGCTGCAGGCTGCCCAGGCTTCACAGGCGGGACACTAGGCCGACAACGCCATGTGCCGCGTTGAGCTGTTCGGTGTGGCTAGGGTTATGGCCGGCGTACGGGACGTCACGCTCGACTCCGACGTTACGATGACGGTGGGTGAGCTGCTGCCCGCGCTCGCTTCGCAGTGTCCCGCGTTGGTGGGGCCGGTGCTCGATGCCGAGCGTGGGGGTCTCTTGGCTGGATACGTGCTCAACCGCGATGGGCGCGAGTTCCTGCTCGATATGGACGCAAAGGTTGCACCCAATGATTGCGTGTTGCTGCTATCGAGCGCGGCGGGTGGATGAGGGGCCAGCGTCATGGATGGCTACCAGGGTAAGGCGCTCTACGTCGATCTGACGACTGGGCGGTCGGCAGAAGAGGACATCCTGGAGGACGTGCTCCGGGCGTTCGTCGGCGGCATCGGCCTCGGAACCTATCTCCTCAACCGCGTCTGCCCTGAAGGCGCCAACCCGCTCGGCCCCGAGAACCCGCTGATCTTCGTGACGAGTCCCTTCGTAGGCACCGCCGTCACCACCTCCGCCAAGTACGCGATTCTGACGAAGTCCCCCTTGACCGGCTTCATCGGCGACTCGCTCTCGGGGAGCCACCTCGCAATAGAGCTGAAGCGGACGGGGTACGATGCGCTCGTGGTCACGGGTGTGTGCCCGCGCTGGAGCGTGCTCCACGTGTGCGATGGAGAGGTTGCACTCTCCGACGCGAGTGACCTGCTCGGCCTGGACACCTTTGAGACGGAAGCGGCCGTTCGCGAGCGGTTCAGGGGCAGTCGAGTCGCGTCGATCGGGCCGGCCGGCGAGCACCTAGTCCTCTTCGCAACCATTAGCAACGACGGCCGTCATGCGGGCCGCACCGGGACTGGCGCGGTCATGGGCTCGAAGCGGCTGAAAGCGATCGCGGTCGAGGGCCACAAGCCGATCAGCGTGGCGGACCGCGACGGCCTGAAGCGCGTCAATCGCCAGCTCATCGAGCGCACGACCGGTCCCGCGACCGCCAAGTACCGCGTGCTTGGAACGCCGGCGAACATGCTGACCTTCGGCCGGCTCGGCATCCTCCCCACCTACAACTTCAGCCAGTCCACCTTCGAGGGCGCGGAACAGCTCAGCGGCGAAGAGCTCTACCGCCAACATCTCTCGAAGGTCGCGGGCTGCGCGAGCTGCACCGTCGGCTGCGAGCACCTCTACCACGCGCTCGACGAGGACTCGGGCGACGCCACGCGGCTCGAGTACGAGACGACCTTCGCCCTAGGCCCGATGGTCGGCATCTCCGACCCGAACGCCGTGATCCGGGCCGCGCGCGCCTGCGATAAGCTAGGGATCGACAGCATCAGCGCGGGTGGCACGATCGCCTGGACGATGGAGTGCTACGAGCGAGGCCTGCTCACCGACAGCGACACCGACGGCATCGAGCTTCGGTTCGGGAGCATCGACGCGATGAATCGGGCGCTGGTCGCGATCGCCTCGCGGAACGGCATCGGCGACTTGCTCGCGGACGGAAGCCGCAAGGCGGCAGAGCGGCTCGGCCAGGGAAGCGAGGCCTGGGCGATGCACGTGAAGGGCCTCGAGCTCCCGGGATACGAGCCGCGCGGGCTGAAGACGATGGCCCTCGGGTTCGCCGTCTCGCCGCGGGGCGCGTGCCACAACCGCGTCGCCGCGTACGAGGCGGACCTTTCGGGCGAGGTGGATCGCTTTCGCGCCGAGGTCTCACGCGGGCGCGTCGCCGCCGAGGCCGAAGACGTGGCCAGCGTGCTCGACTCGCTGATTCTCTGCAAGTTCGTCCGCCACTGCTTCGACGACCTTTATAACGAAGCCGCGGACCTCTATCGACTGGTAACCGGCTGGGAGATGAGCGGCCCCGAGCTCCGCCTCGCCGGCGAGCGCATCAACAATATGAAGAAGCTCTTCAATCTCCGTGAGGGATGGACGCGCTCGGACGACACCCTCCCCGACCGCTGCCTCACAGACCCGCTCACCGACGGGCCGGGTGCAGGCGAGCACCTTACCCGTGACGAGCTGGACCTCATGATCGTCGGCTACTACCGCGCCCGCTGCTGGGCCGACGATGGAACGATCCCCGCCGCTACCCTGGGCAAGCTCGGTCTCTCGAACCTATCTCAGCTCGCGGCCTGAGCTCCACTCGGTGGGAATCGAACGCGCCCACGCGGTAGCCTGCTGAGGTAGCCTGCCAATGCAGCTTGGAGTGATCATTGGATAGGCTGTGACCACATGCGCGCTATTGGCTGGCGAAGCTTCGAATGTAGTTGATCACCTGCCAGCGCTCTTCCGCGCTCAACTCGTTCCCGAAACCGCGCATCGCCGTGCCGGCGACGCCATTGCTTACCCAGTCGAAGAGCTGGCCGTCGGTGTGTCCGGCTGCCATGTGTATCCGGAAGTCGGCAGGCCGCGGCGTCAGCGATGCCCCGAGGGGCGATTCGGCTCGTAGACCTATTTGACGAAGCGGTACCCGACACCGCGGACGGTCTGCACCCGAGTCGGATTGGACGGGTCATCCTCGATCTTGCCGCGCAGACTCCGTACATGCACCGTCACTGTGCGCGTGTCCGGATCGTTGTGGCCCCAGACAAGCTCGAGCAATCGGCTCGCCGAAAGCACCTGACCTCGGTTGCGTACCAGCACCGCTAGCAGGTCGAATTCTTTGGGCGTCAGGGCAACCAACTCTCCGCCGAGCATGACCTCGTGCGCAGCGAGGTCGACGAGAACATCCCCCGCCTCCAACATCTCCGTCCGGTCCTCGGCATCATGAGCCGACAGCTCCTCCCGTAGGACTTCGTGTCGGCGGAGTAATGCGCGGATACGCGCGACCAACTCGCGCATGCTGAAGGGCTTCGTCAAGTAATCGTCGGCGCCGACCTCGAGACCGATGAGCTTATCGATCTCTTCGATCCGCGCTGACAACATCAGGATTGGCACGGAGCTTATCTTGCGGATGCGGCGGCACACCTCGAGTCCGTCGATCCCGGGCAGCATGATGTCGAGCACGATGAGGCTGGGTTGAGACTCACGTGCGAGATCCAGCGCCGAGAGGCCGTCCGCCGCGGTCAACACCTCGTACCCATCCTTGCGCAGGGTGTAGGCGATGGACCGGGTGAGGCTCGGCTCATCGTCGACGACGAGTACTCTTCTCAAGGCGCCCATCGCTTATGCGTTGATCTCCTCCAGGTGGCCGGTCACGAGGAACACCACGCGTTCCGCGATATTGCTGCGTGTGCCCATCCGAATCTCCCTACCAGTCGACTGAGCGTCAATCAAGGATAGGAGGGTCACCCTAAGGCACGATGAAGCGCTTGTGAAGTTTTGGGCAAGCATGAATCACGCTTTGGGATGGCTCCTGCCGGAGCTAGCCGCCGACGACAACCAAGCGGGAGGCTCGAGGCCTCCGGTGTGTGGTGAGGCGCTGTGGGGAAAGGGCTCGTGGCTCCAGCGCCTGCCAGATCTGCTGGGCGTCGATCGCCGCTGGGTCGTGAGCAACCAAGACGTTTCCGGTGACCGAGCTAGCGCTCACAAAGGCGACGCCCGGGAGGCAGCGAATCGAGTCGGTGATCCGCTCCGCGGCCGCGGAATTGCCGCGCATACCTACCACTTTCAGGCGAATGCGTCCGGGCGTCGCTGAAACGACGTAGGCATTTGGCACCGGTCGAAGTCGCCTGGGTGCACGGCTGTCATCAGACTCATGCGGGTGACCACCGTGGATGGACGTATTTCGAAAGCTTGCTACGTCACGAAGACGGTTAACGGCTAGTTTGCCTATCTGGAAGAGTGCGATCTCGATTAGCTCGATCGCGACCCACTCGATTAGGAAAGCCGCACCAAGTCCCAATGTCTCCCCCTCATGTCGCCAGATTGCTATCGTTCTCCTGTGATATCGTGCCACAGAGACACGAGGGCGAGAAGAGTGTTCGATAAAGGACACACTAAGAGTTGATGAAGCTTTCGTCACAAATTGCGGACCACGGCCGAGTGGTCTTCTGAGCCTAGAGGAACTCCACGTCGTCCTTCGTGAAGGTACGTGGGGGCTCGGTTTGTGGGGGACGATGCAGTTTGTAGAAGGCATCGAACGCATACCACAAGAGGACGTACGCGGGGACTTCGGTGAGCCCCAGGCCGCTCTGGAGCAGGCGCCTCATGCCGATGGCGCCCAGGGTAAGCGGGAAGAGCATCTTGAGGTCGAGTTTCTGCCCGGTGGCGCGGGACAAGCGTCGGTCGAGATCGTCGAGGGCGACCAGGATCGAGTTGGCCGTACGGCTGTGGCCCGGCCCCTCGCTTGGCACACTCAAGTCCTCGCCTTCGACAAACTCGTGCAGCACGAGCCCCACGTCGTGAAGCAGGTCCAGCAAGGAGTCAGGGGTCGTTGACTCGGCATCGTAGTGGACGATCATGCTGCCCGTGGCTGCCCTAGTGTCGACGTGCTTGACCTCCGGGCGATCGGCGAGACGGTGCTGGATGTCGCTCATGGACTCAGCCGTCCGGTGGTCCGGCCCGAGTTTCACACGAAGACGGCCGGGGGTGTGGCTAGCGACGTGTCCGTGTGCGGTCATCTGCTCCCGTCATTGCCCTCTCTCTCGCCCCGCATGATTGCGATCAGACCCGGCTCGGAGAATGGGCCGGGGCTATCGGCCGCGAGCCGCTGCTCTGCGCGGATCTCTGCGTAGAGATCTTCGAGTGTCTCCCTTGTGGTGGCAGTGGTCTCTTGCACCTTGTCGGCCGCCGCGATGCACGCCATCATCACGCGTTTGGCAGTAGGGCGAGAGGCTAACGAATCGCCGCGAGCCACGGCGAGAACCGCGGCCGCGCCCAAACCCCACAATGCCCCGTTGACCACTCGGCCAATCATGTGGCCCAACATATCGTGTCCTCCATGGGTGATCTGGCGCGGCTGTCAGTCAGCCGGCCTCCGCCGAACGGCGCGCGCGGCATTCCCCAGCCACCGCATTGGCCCACGAATCGCGCGTGCGCCGGCCGAAGCCACGGTCGCGACGATCCAGACGCCTGCCACGGCCACGGTCCGAATGTCCGCATCCAGCGCAGAGCCCGAGAGCCCCGCTCGTTGGAGGTGCGCTTCGGCGGCGTCACTGCTGCAACCGCGGAGCGCGGTTCTCAGCGTCAACAATAGAGCTGCCAAGTCGTCGAGTTGTCCGACAACCGGGATCACCCCTGGGATGAGGTCCACCGGCGAAATCGCATAGCCGAGCCCAAGAAGTATCGCCGTGCGCCGAGGGCCGGAGACGCTCCCATCGCTGAGGAGCGCGCGGCCCAAGCTCACATACTTGGGTAGGCGGGCAACTGTGCCCGCGAGCCGAACCATTGGATGGTGGGCATATCGACTCTCTCGAAGTGCGGCGAGATCAGGCGGGCTGGCCAGTGGGTGTCACCAATCCAGTGGCTGCGCCGCGCCGATGTGAAGCCGCCTCGGGCTCCGCAGTGGACGTGGCGAGCGCAATCTCTTCTTCTTCGGAAGCCGTAGTTGTAGTGACCTGCGACTCGTATTCGTGCTTCGCTTCGGCATACAGGTCCTGAAGCTGCTCGGACGCTTCAGCCATCGCCTCACGAGCCCGCTCGGTGACCGCGAGATACCCCTTGATGGCCTGCTTCGCCAGGGGCTTGGCGAACGGCGCCCCTACGGCCGCGGCGGCCGCGATCGCAACAAGACCAATGCCCCAAGACGTGCCGCCGACAACTCCTTCGACTAGCTCTTCGATAACTGCCGCCATGACCCGCCTCCTCTGTGATTGTAGCCGAGCCAAACCCCTCTTCTGTCGCTTACGGCACGAACGGTCTTCGTGCGAGAGAGCGGGCCTCGCGCAGCGGGAAGACACACATACTAGCGCATCTTGAACGCAACGGTCTAGTGGAAGAGTTGCTTTCCATATTGCTGTGGAGATTCTTATATTGCTCTTATCTGTTCTTAATGTTGGGTTGCTACCATAGTTTTTACACAAGCGTGACCGGAAGTGTCTTGATAGGCGCCCGCGCCTACGGCGTTTGCTCGCCGCGGGCGCGCTGAAGCGTCTCGCTTTGCTTTACCAGCAGGAGGTCCTTGGTGACGGCGTTGCACGACGCGCTCGGGCAAGACAGGATGAGACTCCTGAGCTGCGGCTCACCGGGCCGCGTCCGCGTCGCCGTACCCGGCATTTATCGTTGCCCGTCCCGCGCCGTGGAGGTCGAGGAGAAGTTGTCTCGGATGGACGCGGTCCACGGCATCGAGGTCAACGCCCTCACCGGCAACGTGCTCGTGCGGTTCGATGCTTCATTGCGATCGGGCGACGATGTGGTTCGCGGCATCGCTGCCGCGCTCGACCTGGAGGAGGTGGAAACTCGCGCTCCCGAGAATGCCTTGGGCAGCGAGCTCCTGGTACGAAGCGCCATTCCCAGCAGGTTGCGCATTGAAGTCGCAGGACTGCATCGACATCCGGAGAATGAAGCGCGAATAGCGGCGGCTCTTGAGTCCATTCCGGGCATCCGTAGCGTCAGCGGCAGCGCACTCACCGGCACCGTGCTCGTTCGCCACGATGCCGATGCGAGCGATGTGCCGCCGCTGCTGGAAGCGGTTCGCCGGGCGCTGGCGACCATCCCCGTCGACCCCGCGGGTGTGCCGAGCTCACTGCCCGAGGCCGTAACGACTGCTCCAAACGCGAAGACCAATGCCCCCGCCGCAGTACCGTCTCAAGGGACCCCACCCTGGCACGCTCAGTCGGTTGCCGAGGTGGAGCTTCAGCTTGGCGTAGACGGCTCCTGTGGCCTGTCGACGGAGGAGGTCCTGTCTCGTCGAGCGTCGTGGGGAGCCAATCGCCTGTCGCAACCGACAGAGGAGCCACTTGGCACGTTGTTCCTTCGACAGTTCTGCAACGCGCCCAGCGCGCTGTTGGGCGCTGGAACGGTCCTTTCCTTGGTAACTGGAGGCTTGTTCGACGCGGCGCTGATTGCCGGAGTGCTCATCCTCAACGCCAGCATCGGAGCTGGAACTGAGCGCACGGGAGCGCGTTCCATCAACGCGCTGCGCAGAGGGGCTCCGTTGCATGCGCGGGTCCGCCGAGGTGGCGAGGAATCGATGATCGCAGGAACCGAGCTTGTTCCGGGCGACGTGATCCTGCTCCGTGCGGGCGATCCCATCCCAGCGGATGCCCGCCTCGTGCGCACGGAGCGCCTCCGTGTCGAGGAGTCCGCGCTGACGGGAGAGTCGTCCGCCGTCGAAAAGCGAGCGAGAAGGTGTGCAGAAGAGACGACGCTCGCCGATCGAACGGACATGGTGCATCGAGGAACGACTGTTGTCGGAGGCCGTGCGACGGCCATCGTCGTCGAGACCGGTGATCAAACGGCGTATGGGCGCCTGCGCTTCCTCGCCGTCTCCGCTGAAACGCCACCTACGCCGCTCGAGCGTGATCTCGACACACTTGGTCGGAATATCGCCATCGGGGCGACGGGTGTCTGCGCGGTCGTCTTCGGTTTGTCGCTCCTCCGCGGGGTCACGTTGATCCCAGCGCTCTCGACCGCCGTTGGTCTCGGCGTCGCCGCAATTCCCGAAGCGCTCCCGACGATCGCGACCACGGTTCTCGCTTTCGGCTCGGGGCGGATGCGCCGGAAGGGAACGTTGATTCGCACGCTCTCCGCTGCCGAGGCGCTCGGTTCGGTGACGCACGTGTGCGCGGACAAGACAGGCACGCTCACCGAGAATCGAATGGCCGCACGGGAGCTGAGCTTCGACGGGCAGGTGGTTGCTATCGGCGGGCTTGCGCTCTCACCAGGTGGCGCCTTCGAGGTCGATGGTCGGGCGATCGTGCCGCGTGAGTCTGCAACGCTCATCGAAGCGCTGGAGATCGGAGCGCTGTGCTCGGATGCCGAGGTTCGCGGGATCGCCGATGGTGAATTGCTCTGCGACGGCTCCCCCACTGAGGGGGCGCTCGTCATTGCCGCGGTGAAAGCCGGGATCGATGTAGCGCGACTTCGATTGCAGTGTCCGATCCTGGATCGTCGTGACCGCGGGGACTACCGGCGCCACATGCTGACGGTGCATCAGCGAGATGGTCGGACCGTGGCGCTCGTGAAGGGTTCCCCCGAGGATGTGCTGACGCTGTGCGACCGGGTCATCCGCGAGGAGGCAACCGTCGCGCTCACCCGATCGCGACGCGCCGACGTCGAGCGCAGAAATGGACTCATGGCCGAGAGGGCGATGCGCGTGCTGGCGCTTGCGCAACGAGAGCTCCCGCCGGACTATGCGGATGAAGATCTCCGTTCCGGCTTCAAGCTGTGCGGCTTGATCGGGCTCGTCGACCCCATTCGGCCTCAGGTGCCAGACGCGATCCAAGCCCTTCACCGCGCCGGAATCCGGACGATCATGATCACCGGCGACCAAGCTCCTACGGCTGTCGCGGTCGCTCGCGAGCTCGGCCTGTCCCGCAGTGGCTCGCTCACGACGGTGGAGGCCGACGAGTTACGCACCGCGGACCCGCAACGGCTGCGCGAAATCGTGCGCGAAGTGGGCATCTTCGCCCGAGTCCCGCCCGAGCTCAAGCTGGCGGTGGTTCGTGCGCTCCAGGCTAACGGCAACATCGTAGCCATGACGGGCGACGGGGTGAATGACGCCCCTGCGCTGCGAGCAGCGGACGTCGGCGTCGCCATGGGCGAGCGCGGAACCGAGCTCTCTCGCGAGCTGGCGGACGTGGTGCTTTCGACCGACGACTTCGGCAAGATGGTGGACGCGGTCGAGGAGGGGCGGCTCGTTCGCGCCAACGTCCGCCGAGTCGTTCACTATCTCCTCGCAACCAACGCGGCTGAAGTGTGGGTCGTACTTGGGGCTGTCGCGCTGGGCATGCCTTCGCCGCTGAGTCCGCTGCAGCTGCTCTGGCTGAACCTCGTTACCGACCTAGCGCCTGCTCTGGCGCTCGCGGTAGAGCCTCGCGACCCGAGCCTTATGCAGCAACCCCCACGTGATCCGGGCGAGTCCATCGTGCCGCCGTCGATGCTGCGGCGGATCGTGGGGGAATCCGCGGTCATTGCTCTCGCGGCACTCGGGGTGTACGCCGTTGGCGTGAGCCGCTATGGGTTCGGGCCGGCGGCCCAGACTATGGCATTCGCCAGCCTGGTGGGAGCGCAGCTCTTACACGCGCCCCTGGCCCGAACGGGTTCCCGACCCGCGAGCCTCGGCGGAAGCGCACCGAATCGCTGGCTGGTTGCCGGGCTTGGAGTGTCAGCGGCTCTGCAGCTCGCGGCGCTCTTCGTCCCGGGCCTGCGCACTGTGCTCGGGGGCGCGGCGCTGGGGCTTACGGATCTCGCTGTTGCGGCGCTCGGCGCGCTTGCCGCCATCCTGGCTATCGAGGGCCACCGATTGCTGCGCCACAATGCTCCTCGAGGCCTCCTCGGCGCGGCTGCAGTCGCGCCGAGCTGAGAAGTCCCTCATCTCACTAATACCCCATTTTTGCAGCAAGTTGATGTTCACTCCGTAGACTTTTTTACGGAGGTGCACATGACTTTGGCAGAAACCACCGCGTTGTTCGCACTATTGTATTTTGGTGTCGTTCTTGTCGCATTCACGGTCGTTGAGTTGCTCGGGACGCAGCTTGCGAATCTCGACTCGTGTCCAAAGTGTGGAGCTGATCGAACGGCTGGACTCGAGAGCCTACAGCCATGGGAGCTGTCCGCTGGGGGCTGGGCTGTTCAGTGCACAAACTGTGGCAACCTGGACCCACGGATGGCTTGGCTTCGCAGCGATGATCCTTGGGCCGCCTAGGCTGCTGGCGGGAGGAGCCTACCGCGCGAACCGTCGGGTAGCGATTCGAGGCTCGCGCCTATTCGTTTCGGGGCGTTGAAGAAACGTCGCCTGGCTGTCCACGGAGGGCTCGGCCGTAGTGTCCCAAACGAAGGTTCCGTCGCTCATCATGTGGCGGGCGTTGCGGTTGTCTGCGAGATACGTTGCGAGAATCTCATCTCGCACGCGCTCTTTGAGCTGCTGGCTTTCGATCGGGAATAGGAGCTCGACTCGGTGGTCTAGGTTGCGCCCCATCAGGTCAGCGCTGCCCAGGTAGAGCTCTTGTCGTCCGCCGTTCTGGAAGTAATAGATACGACTATGCTCGAGAAACCGCCCCAAGATGCTAATCACCCGAATGTTCTCGCTGACACCGGGTATACCGGGCCGCAAGGAGCAGATACCCCGCACAATCAAGTCCACCTGTACCCCTGCCTGTGACGCCTCATAGAGCAGGCGGATCATGGCGAGATCTTCCAAAGCGTTCATCTTGAAGATCAGGCGCGCATCTTCTCCCTGCTGCGCAAGATTGATTTCTCGGCGGATCAACTCCTCCAGCCGTTGGCGCAGGTCAATGGGCGCCACCAAGAGCTTGCGGAACCCTCGCTTCGCCGAGTATCCGGTCACGTAGTTGAACAGATCGGTCACGTCGGCGCCAGTCGGCTCGTCGGCAGTGAAGTAGCTGAGGTCTGTGTACTGACGGGCGGTCGTCGGGTTGTAGTTCCCGGTGCCGAGATGCATATATCGTCGTATGGTCTCGCCCTCTCGGCGCACGACCAGGAGCACCTTCGAATGGACCTTTAGTCCCACCAACCCGTAGACGACGTGGACGCCCTCAGCCTCCAGCGCTTTGGCCCACTCGATGTTGCTCTCTTCGTCGAAGCGTGCCTTCAGCTCCACGAGCACGGCCACTTGCTTACCGTTCTCGATCGCGTTCACCAAGGCTTCGACAACTGGAGAATTGCTGCCAACCCGATAGAGCGTCATCTTGATCGCCAGAACGTCGGGATCTGCAGCGGCCCGTCGAAGGAATTCCACCACCGGTTGGAACGAGTCGAAGGGGTGGTGGAGCAGCACGTCGCCCCGACGTAGCAGGGCGAAAACGTCGTCTTCTGCCTTCGGATTCAGTTCCGGCGGTGTGTAGGGCAGGAACGGAGCATCTTTCAGGTCAGCCCGATCGAGCAACGCGAGTTGGCGGAGCCGGGAAAGGTCGAGAGCGTCGTCGACGGGGCAAATGTCCCGCTGATCGACCTGGAGGTTCGCGACGAGTGTGTCCAGAACATGGCTGGGTATGTCCCGTGACACTTCGAGACGAACGACCGCTCGAAACCGTCGCTGCCACACGGCCTCCTCAATGGTCTCCAGCAGGTCGTCGCTTTCCAGCTCCTGGATTTCGAACTCAGCATCGCGCGTAATGCGGAACGGGTAGGCCTCGATCACGTCCAGCCCGGGGAACAACTCGCCGAGGTTCTCCGTAATGAGCTGCTCGAGCCAGATCACAGCAGACCGAGCGCTAGCGGAGCGATCGATCGGCACGAGCTGCGGTAGCGTGTCCGGCACCTTGACGCGTGCGAAGCGCTCGACACCCGTCGCATCTCTGATGACCACGGCCAGGTTGAGGCTCAAGTTGGAAATGTGCGGAAATGGGCGGCCGGGATCGAAGGCAAGCGGCGTCAAGACGGGGTACACGACTTGCCGGAAGTATGCCTGCATGGCCGCGACCTCGCTCGCGTTGAGGTCCGAATACTGGCGCAGCTCCACACCTTCGGCCTTGAGTGACGCGTCCAACTCGCGCCATATCGCGTAGGCATCTGTGACCAACTGCCGCACGTGCGAGCGGATCTCCTCGATGTGATCGGAAACGACACCATCCAGGGAGCTCGTCGCAGCCGTCTGCTTCAGCACGGCGAAACGAACCATGAAGAACTCATCCAGGTTCGAGCTCAAGATGGAAAGGAACTTCACTCGTTCCAGGAGCGGATTCGCAGTGTCCTGGGCTTCATCCAGCACCCTTCGCTGGAAGTCCAGGAGGCTGATCTCACGGTCGAGGTAAAGGCTGGGATCGTCCAGCGATTCGAGAGGCGCCAAGGAGCCTTCGACATCGGGATCCGACATGAGCACCTCTGGCAAACGTTTCGCACGGAGTGTATGTGTCGCAAGTAACGGAAGCGTGAACTCTTCGTCACGTTCAGAGAAGGAATCCGTCAATGACGCGCAGTCCATCGACTGCACTGACTATAGTCCCCTGAAGGACACCAGACGCTCAGCCCGCTGCGACGTATCGTCTACGCTGGCTCAGCCGATGACCCACCGGAGGCGCCCCAGAATGTCGCCGCGGACCGTTGCAGTCATCGACATCGGCTCAAACAGTGGGCGTGTGACAGTCCTTCGCTTGGATGAGTCAGGCGCCGTTGAGCCCCTCGCAGAGGCGCGTGTTCCGTTGAGGCTGGTCCGGGGCGTCGACCGGGACGGCGCGCTCGAAGACCAGTCCGTAGAGCATGCGCTGCGTGCGCTTGCCGACTTTCGCGCGGTAGCGACCGGAGCAGGCGTTGACGAAGCCATCGCGGTCGCCACGGCCGCGGTCCGTGAGGCCTCCAATGGCCCGTTGTTTGTGCGACGCATTGCGAACGAGATCCGGTTGGAGATACGGATACTTGATGGTGCGGAAGAGGCCCGGTACGCTGCGGTCGGTGCGATCCACGACCTCGACTGCGACGACGGCCTGCTGGTCGACGTGGGCGGTGGTAGCATGCAGCTTGCCCAATTCCAGGGACGCCAAGTCCGTCGAACTTGGTCCCTCCCTCTTGGAGCGCTCCGTCTCAGCGATGCTTTCCTCACCGGTGATCCACCATCCGCGGCGGAGCTCAGTGCTTTGCACGGGCACGTTCAGGATTGCCTGAGTCGGGCCGACGTCCCAGACCTCTCGAGTGATGCTGTGCTCGTCGGTACGGGTGGTACCATCCGCAATCTCGCGCGCATCGATAGGAAGGCGACGGACTACCCCATCCCGCACGTCCACGGATATGAGCTCTCCCTGTCCGCGGTGAAGCAGATCGTGGACCTCGTTGCCGGTCGCTCGATGCATAAGCGCGGCGCGATTCCCGGCCTGAACGAAGACCGCACCGACTCAATCGTCGGAGGAGCCGTTATCTTTCAAGCCCTTATGGATGCGGTGAACGCCCCAATGCTGCTCGTCTCCGGGCAGGGGTTGCGCGAAGGTTTGGGATATGGGCTGCTTGCTCCGACAATGCCTGGCACTGACCAGGTTCGTCACGGCGCGCTGCTCGGACTAGCTCGCCGCTTTGCCACCTGGGACCGCACCGTTGCAGAGCGACGCAAAGCGATTGCGTCGGCAGTGTACTGCGCGCTCGAGCCCAGTCCAGACGCAAAGATGCGTGAGGCGCTTGAGAGTGCTGCCCTCGTACTGGATATCGGACGCAGCGTCGACTACTACCGACGCTTTACGCACGCTTCCGACATCGTCCGTACCGCCAACCTGGCCGGTTGGTCACACCGTGCCGTCGCCTTGCTCGCTGCAACGCTCTGGTTCGGAGGCGGTGACAAAGTGCGTCTGAAGCCCTTCGCGCCGCTGCTCGCGCGCGCTGACAAGGCGAACATCGAGCGGGCGGCGGCCACACTCGCGCTCGCCGACCACCTCGAGGGCCGCACGATTCCTGGATCTCCACTCAATGTGAACTGCGAACGGCGCCAGGGAGGAGTGCTCCATCTGTCGGTGCCCTTGATCGCAGGAGGGTCTCTCGAGGGGGTACAGAAGCGCTTTGAAAACATGACGAAGCACGGTCTCGAGTTGGTTTCCCGCGGAACAGTGTAGGAGGACCCACGCATTGAGCTGCGGAACCCGCGATAGTCGCAGGGCGGGCTAGGAGCCAATGACGTCCGGACCGGGACCGATTCGGGTTACCGCAACGACCCCGGGTCGCGGCGGCGTGTGGCCATCTGGGAAGAGGCTGGGGCTGTCGTGGTACGTCCCACCTTCTCCGGGGTGTTGGATGCAGGCGAAGAGGGTCGAATCGTTGGGAGTGAGCGCCAGGCTCGAAACTTCGCCTCCGGGCACACCACTGAGGAACTGTCGCAGATACCCGCGCTCCGGACCTTCCGTCGGGACGACGAAGATCGCGTCGTTCATGCCGAACGACTCGGCTCGGATCTGGCCGTCCGTCGCGATCCAGAGGTTCCCCGCACTGTCGAAGGCGATGTTATCGGGAGCCGATATTGGGCTGAGTGAGCTGGTGTCGAAGCCGGCGGAGTACACGCTCGAGTCGCGCGAGGCGTCGCCACACAGGAGGAATATCTCCCAGGCGAACGTGGTCGCAGCGGCGTCTGCGTCCGTTTCGGAGAGCTCGATGATGTGTCCGTGCAGGTTTGCCGCACGGGGGTTGGCCGCGCCGACCTGCTCGGCGGTGCGCCGCTCGTTGTAGGTCATCACGACATACACCTTCCCGTTGATGGGATTCGGCTCGATGTCCTCGGGCCGGTCCATTGGCGTTGAGCCGAGGAGTTGCGCGGCGCGGCGCGTCTGGATCAGAACGTCCGCCTGGGACTCGAAGCCGTTCGCCGGGGTTAGGGGACCGTGACCGAAGGTCAGGGGTAGCCACTCGCCGGTGCCATCGTCGGCGAAGCGCGCCGCGTATAGCGTCCCATCGTCCAGTAGATCGAGATTTGCGGCGCGGTCGTTTGGATTGAACCGGCCGCTACTCACGAACTTGTAGACGTACTCGAAGCGCTCGTCGTCCCCCGTGTACACCGCGACGCGATTGTCGGCCGTGAGCTTCGTCGTCGCGGCCTCGTGTCGTACGCGCCCGAGGGCGGTGCGCTTGCGTGGGACGAATGTCGGATCGTACGGGTCGATTTCCACGACCCACCCAAACCGAAACGGCTCGTTCGGCTCCACTGCGACGTTGAAGCGATCGTACTGCTGCTCCCAGCGGCGATCGCTGGCACCGGTCGGTATGCCGTAGCGTTGATGAATGGCGCGTCGAGGATCGGACTCGGGCAGGCCAGCCAGGTTGCCGAAGTACCCGTGGAAGTTCTCCTCGCAGGTGAGGATCGTGGCCCAAGGAGTCTTCCCTTGCCCGCAGTTGTTCACCATGCCCACAACCCAGGCGCCCGTGTCGTCCGCGCTGGTTCGAAGCCACGGGTGGCCGGCCACGGGACCGGTGAGCATGATTGGGGTTTCGGCGGTGATGCGGCGGTTTAGGGGTGATTCGAGGTTGTACGTCCACGCGCCGTTGCCGTCGCGGGTGATCTCGACGACGCTGAGACCATGCGCCGCCATCTCCAGGTCGACCTGCTGCCGAGTCATGGCAGTCGGATCGAATTCCGCGAACATCAGCTCGGGATTCGTGTACTCGTTGTTCACCGCGAGGAGCCCGCGGGTGTTGCTGGGCGAACCGGCCGGGAGCCCGTAATAGAAGATGCCGTCCGCGTTGTAGCCGAAGCGCTGCCTTTGATCCTCGGCGGTCAGGTTGGCCGCGTCGAATGGCGGTAGTCCGGCCACCAGGGGATCGCCCCACGAGATCAGCGGGGCGGCTCGATAGCCGTCCGGCACGAGAACCCGGTCCAGAGAGCTCAAGCGAATCGAAGCAAATGCCAGCCGCGCAGTCTGGGCTTCCACCCTAGGCTGCTGCCCGATGGGCAAACCCTGTACGACATTGTGGAGCGTGAGAGCCGCCGCGCCACCCGCTGCCCCGACGATCAGCGACCGCCGGCTCAGCCGTCGCTCCAGGATCTGGGCGAACGACCGGACCGCTCTGGCGGCGCCGCTCTTCTTGCTAGGGTCCTCAATCATACGAGCGCTCCTCATAGGCAGATACGGGCTCGTCCAACCCGTTTTCGAGCCAAACGTCTTCTTCATCAAATGGTAGGCGGGTCATATCAGAGGAAGCGGTGGGGTTGCTGAAGGGGCGCTGAAGTGGATGTGAAGGGTTTTGCAGAACGCGGCCCCATCTCATAGGCATCACGTCACGAAGACTTGATTCGCGCTTAGCTGCGTCTTGCGAACGTTCTCTCTGGAAGTTTAGGCGACACAGCTACGGTCCTAGGTGAGCGTGCCGACTAATCGACGGGAGGGAGCATATGTCCAAGGTCCTTGAACGTTGCGCCGACACGTTCCACCTTTCATGCGCGTTTTCGTATCGATCACGACCGCTGTGTTGGTCTTTGCTTTGTCGGTTGCTGTGACGACTCAGGTTTCGGGAGACACGATCGAAAGCAGGAAGACGGAGCTGGTCCCTGCCGAGAGCCCTGATCCATCGAGTCACGCACCGGCGCAGAATGCTCTTGTCAGCGTAAAGATCCTCGCTATCAACGATCTTCACGGGGCTCTCGATTCGCAGCATAAGGTAGCCGGCGTCCCGATCGGTGGGGCCGCGTATCTGGCGGCGCACCTCAAGGCGCGCGCGGCGTCCAGCCCGAACTCGATTGTGGTGGGTGCCGGAGACCTCTACGGCGCGAGTGGCGCCGTCTCCGCGTTGCTGAACGAGGAGCCGACAGTCCGCGCCGTCAACGAGATGGGACTCCGCCTGAACAGCCCGGGCAACCACGAGCTCGACCAAGGCATTGGTGAGTTCATGCGGCTGACCAAGGGTGGGTGCTCGGAGCGGGGGTGTTTCGAAGGCTCTCGCTACAAGCAGATCTCATCCAACATCGTCGTGGAAGCAACGGGTGAGCCGTTGCTCGATCCCTATGAGATCGTCCTGGTCGACGGCGTTCCCATTGCGTTCATCGGCGCCGTGCATCGAGACGTCGCGGCAATCAACCTCGCGGGAACGGTGGACGGTCTCGTTTTCCTGGATCCCGCGTCGGCGGTAAATCGCTACGTGCACGAGCTCGAGCAGCAAGGCGTCCACGCGTTTGTGGTCCTGATCCACGAAGGCGGGTGGATGAACGACAGGGGCGAGCTGGCCGGCCCGATCGTGCCGATCCTGGAGGCGCTAGACCCCGCGGTGAGCCTCGTCGTCAGCGCCCACACCCACCAGATGTATGCGGTCCGACATGACGGCCGCTTGGTCACCCAGGGATTCGCCGATGGCGCGGCCTTCGTCGACATCGACCTCGTCATTGATCGTTCCAGCGACTCGATGGTGCATTCGTCTGCCGAGGTGATCACTACCTGGCCGGTGGGGATCGAGCCCGACGCGCGTGTTCAAGCGATCGTCCGTGAAGCGCATTCCGCCGTCGAGTCGCTCATCTCCCGCCAGGTGGGCTCCGCGGCCGAGGAGATGTCGAAGCTTTCGCCATCTTCCGCGGGCGAGACCACATTGGGCAACCTCATCGCCGACTCGCAGCGCTGGAAGGTAGCGACCGACTTTGCCTTTATGAACCTGTTCAGCATTCGGGCTGCCATTGAGCCCGGCCCAGTCACCTGGGGCGACCTGTTTCGAGTGGAGGCCTATCGCTATGAGCTCGTGACGATGTCGATGACGGGCCGTCAGCTCTACAGCCTCCTCAACCAGCAGTGGAGCGTCGATGCGAGCGGCGCAGAGGTTTTTCGTCCGCTGCAGGTCTCAGGGCTCAACGTCGTTTGGGACGCGTCTCGTCCTCGAGGGCAGCGCATCGTTTCAGTTCACACGTCGAGTGGTCAGGCTATTGACCACGCCGCGAGCTACTCAGTCGTGGCGAACGCATTCATCGCCGGGGGCGGCGACGGCTACACGGAGTTCCTCGCCTGTGACGCGCGGTATGCCGGCGTGACCGACGTAGATGCGCTCGTCGAGTATGTGGAGCAGCTCCCGCAACCGTTCACAGCAAGCATCGATGGGCGCATCAGACGGCTCCGCTGAGAGGTTCTCACAGATTTCATCCTTGGTGAGTGGAGAAGCTATGGCCACATATCTGCGAACTTGGCGCATTCTCGTTGCCCTGCTACCGATGCTCGGATCGATCGCGCTGGCGCACGCGACGCTCGTCGGCGCGCAGCAAGACGACCCGACGGCGCGCGACGCCCAATCACGCATCGTGGCCACGAACAGCGAGCGATTCAGCTTTGCTCTGTGGGGCGACATGCCCTACGGGACCAACGGCGACGAGGATCAAGTCTCTGCCCTGATCGACGACATGAATCGGAGCGACATCGCCTTTTCGATCTTCGACGGCGACACCAAGGACGGCAGCTCGTGGTGCACCGATGAAGTCATCGGAGCTGAGGCGCGGGCCTTCTTCGATCGGCTCCAGGCACCGGTGGTCTACGTGCTCGGCGACAACGAGTGGACCGATTGCCATCGTCTGAACAACGGCGGCTACGACAATCTGGAGCGATTGGACTTTCTCCGGCGGACGATGTTCGGCACACCCACCAGTTTCGGCCAGCGCCAGCTCATGCTGGAACACCAAGGACCTATGGGCGGCTCCTACAGCGAGAACACCAGGTGGACCTTTGGCCAGGTCGTCTTTGTTGGTCTCAACGTCCCTGGCAGCAACAACAACAAGGTGACGGAGGACGACTGCTTCATCGCCAGCGCTCGGACCCAGGAGCAGTGCGACGCCGACAACGCTGAGTACCTCGAACGAGACGGGAAGAATATCGAGTGGATGCGCGGCTCCTTCGCTCTCGCGAGACAGCAGGGCGCACTGGGCATCATGTTGGTGATTCAGGCTGACCCGAGCTTCGACGTACCAGAGACTGCGGCGAACGAGCGAGCGCGTCCAGGGATGGACGGATACGATGCGTTTCTTGCCGCGCTCGAGGATGAGACGCGTGCGTTCGCAGGACAGGTAGTGCTCGTCCATGGCGACACGCACATCTTCAAGATCGACAAGCCGCTGCTTCACGAGCGGCGCGTGATCGAGAACTTTACCCGCGTTGGGACATTCGGTAGCCCGCACATTCATTGGCTGCGTGTTTGGGTGAATCCCGAGAGTCGCGGCGTGTTCACGTTCGAGCCCATGACCGTCGTCGGAAACTAAGCCTTGCCTGGGACGATCTTTTCAGGTTCAAAGACCTGTGCCATCCATCGCCGCGACACGTGCACCGAAGCCGCGAGGTCGCGCAGCCAACGTACGTCTCGAGTCGATAGTCGAGCCGATAGGGTACCGGGTCCGACCCAACCGCCACGCCGATCGCCGAGAGACGATCAGGGCTCAGCCGGATCTCGGCGTGCTCAACGCCGACCGGTCCCTCCTTGGCCCACGCTACCGCATGCTTCTTTCGCCTCACGGCGATTCTAGCTCCGAGAGTCGGGCGAATTTGTAGGCGGCCCGTCAGTGCGGAGACTCAGTCCCACCAGTACCCGAAGGAGCGGGCCATGACGTCTCGGACGGCCAAGTCCACCGCGCCGCCGCGCTGAGCGCCGAACGCAGGATGCTCAGGGTGTGGCGATTGCAGCCGCTGTGGGGACGCCGGACCAGGTCCCGTCCGCCCGCGTACCGATCGTGCGGTGCTCGCGGACGGCCAACGTTGGCTATGTCCTTGTTGGGTGAGATACGCCTGTACTGCCATGGAAACCTCCTATTGGTTCAATGAAGCGTCTGTTATGACTATCCCGCTCCCTGACCAATAAGTTCAAGACCAGTTTCGTCTATTATCAATATGCATTAGTTATGAATAATTGGAGGGCGGTATGGAGCTCCGCCACGTGCGCTGCTTCGTCTCGGTCGCACGCGAACAGCACTTCACGCGTGCCGCGGCCGCACTCGGCATCGCACAGCCCGCGCTGTCGCAGCAGCTCCGCACCCTCGAACGCGAGCTCGGGGTTGATCTCCTTCAACGCACGAGCCGCCGCGTCCGACTCACGCCGGCGGGCGAGGTGTTTCTCCCCCGAGCCGAGCAACTCCTGGCCGATGCGGACCGAGCTCAACGCGAGATGCAAGAGTTTGCGGGGCTGGTGCGGGGGCGGTTAGCGGTCGGGGTAATTCCTTCCCTCAATGAGCGCTGGCTGGCGAGTCTTTTCGCTCGTTTCAATCGAGGGTATCCGGGCATCGAGCTGGTGCTCCGCGAGGAGACCACCGCGGAGCTGATCGAGGCGGTCGGAAAGGGTGAGCTCGATCTTGCCTTGGTCCATCAGACGACGGGCGCGGACCGTGCCGGGCTCGTCTGTGAGCCTCTCTTCGATGAGGACGTGGTGCTGGCGGTTGGGTCCGAACACGCGCTGGCCGGAGCGGAGCACGTCACGCTCGGCGAGCTGCGCCACGAACGGTGGGTGCTGCTCAAACCCGGCTCGGTCGTAAGGCAGAGCGTCGTCGACGCCTGTGCGAGGCTGGGGTTTACTCCTCACATCGTCTTCGAGAGTAGCTCGCTCACCCCCGTCCGCGCTCTGGCGAGTGCGAACCTCGGCATTGCCGTCCTGCCGCAGTCGATCGCCTCCGCGGAAGGCCCGCCCATCTCCATCGTGCATCTCGATCCACCCGTGCTCACGCGCACGGTGGCGCTCGTCTGGCGCGCGCCGCCATTCCACTCTCGTGCGGTCGCGGAGTTCGTTGACGTCGCCCGGGAGGATCGGCGCCAGGGTGAATCGCCCAGCTCATGACCCACCAAGCGGTGAGGTCCTGAGCGCTGATCGCGAAGACTCGGTTAGCCGCCCAGGTACATCTTGCGAACGCGCGCGTCGGTCGCGAGCTCGGAGCCTTCGCCCTCGTACTTGTTGCGGCCCAGCTCGAGGACGTAGCCGCGGTGGGCGATCTCAAGCGCGCGGGCGGCGTTCTGCTCGACCATGGCGATGGCCATGCCGCGGATCTTGAGGGCCAGGATCTGCTCGAAGACCATGTCGACGAATCGTGGTGACAGGCCGAGGGATGGCTCGTCCAGGAGGATCATCTTTGGCTTCGTCATGAGCGAGCGGCCGATGGACAGCATCTGCTGCTCACCGCCGCTCATCGTCCCCGCGAGCTGAGATCGGCGCTCGGCGAGCCGGGGGAAGAGTGCGAACGTCTCGTCCAACGACACTTTGACGGCGCGCGGATCTGAGACGGTGAAGGCGCCCATCTCCAGGTTCTCGAGCACGGTCATGTGGGGAAAGACGACGCGCCCTTGCGGCACGTAGCCGAGTCCCACGCGGACCACGTGGTGGGTCGCCATTCCCGTGATGCGCTGTCCGTCGAAATGGACGTCTCCCTTCGACGGCTTGAGGAACCCCATGATGGTCTTGAGCACGGTCGACTTTCCGGCGCCGTTGGGGCCGATGATGGCCACAACCTCTTGGGCGTGGACGTGCAGCGATACGTCCTGGAGGACGTCCACGCGGCCATACCCGGCCGAGATGCTCTCTACCATGAGGAGAGGTTGCTCTACAACGGCCATCTCACGCCTCTCCGTCAGAATTGGTGGCGCCCGCGGCGGCCTCGACGAGCTTCGCTCCGCGGCGCCCGAAATAGGCTTCGATGACTTCTTCGTTCTGCTGGATCTGGGTGGATGGTCCATCCGCGATGAGCGCCCCCATATCCATGACGAGCAGGCGCTCGCACAGGTTCATAATGATGGACATTGCGTGGTCCACGACGAGGATCGTGAGCCCCTCGGCGTGCAGCTCGTGGAGGATCGCCAGCACCGTCTGGCCCATCGTGGGGTTCACTCCGGCGAAGGGCTCGTCCAGCAGCAGGAGCTTCGGCTCCAGCATGAGCGACCGCACGATCTCCAGCAGCTTCGCTTGCCCGTAGGATAGATCGGCGCCCATGGCGTCCCGGTGGTCGTAGAGGTTCACGCGTTCGAGGAGCAGTCGCGCCCGCTCGGCGGGCGGATGGGTGGCGCGTCCGGCCGCGACCATCATGTTCTCCCACACGGTCATCTGGCCGAAGACACGAGAGATCTGGTAGGTCCGGGCGAGCCCCTGAGCCGTGATCCGGTGGGGCGCCCATCCAGCAACGTTGCGCCCGTTCAGGACGACGCGTCCCGCGTCGGGCTTGATCACGCCGCTGATCAGGTTGAACGCCGTGGTCTTCCCCGAGCCGTTAGGACCGATGAGCCCGGTGATGCTGCCCTCTGTGATCGCGAACGACAGTCCATTCACAGCAGTCAGTCCGCCGAACGACACTTTCAAGCCTTCGACTTCGAGGATGCTGCTCATCAGATCCTCCAGTTTCGAGGAAGCAGTCCGCGGGTTCGCAGCAGGTTCATGACGCCGCCCGGCATGAACAGCACGATGATGATGACGAGAACCCCGAATACCGCCTGGTGGAGCTCGGGCAGCCTGGCCCAGAATGCCTCCGCGATGGCGGTCAGCACCACACCGCCGATCACGGGGCCGAACACGGTCCCTGCTCCGCCGAACATCGACATGATGATCATGTCGATAGAGAGAATCGGACGGAAGACCGACGTAGGGTCGATGTACGCCAGATACCACGCGTAGACGCCGCCGACGAGGCCAGGAAAGAAGGCGCTGATCACAAAGGCCGAGACTTTGTGTGCCGTGGTGTTGATGCCCATCGACTCGGCCGCGCCTTCATCCTCCCTGATGGCGATGAGTCGCAGCCCATACCGCGACGTGATGATCAGGTACGAGACGAAGAGCACCACGAGCATCGAGAGCGCCATGGCGAAGTAGGACTCCACGAGGTTCAAGGTTGGCGGCAGGCTGAGTCCCGAGCCGCCCCGTGTCATCGGCGTCCAACTGCTGGCGACGATCTGCAGCGCGGCCGAGAGCCCCAGCATCGAGATCGCGAAGTACGGCCCTCGCAGCCGCAGCAGGATGAACCCAAGGGGCACGGCGACGACCGCCGCCAACAGCCCGCCCGCGATGCAGGCGAGGATCCAGTGGACGCTCAGGCGGATCATGAGCAGCGCGGCGCTATACGCGCCGAGACCGAAGAATGCCGCGTGTCCGAATGAGACGTAGCCGGTGTACCCGGAGATGATGTTCCAGCTCGAGGCCAAAGTGATGTACATGAACGTGAGCACGAACAACGCGGTGCGGTAGCTCGGTAATACAAAAGGAACGACCGCGAGAGCTGCCAGAATCGCGACCCCAACCGCGAGTCCGATGGCGCCGCGCGTCGTGGTCGGGCGCAGGCTGGAGACGGCGATCATAGTCGCGCCCCCAAGAGGCCATTGGGCCGGGCGAGGAGGAAGAGGATGAGCGCGAAGTACACGATCGCTTCGCTGACCTGCGAGTTCAGCACGTAGGCGCTAAAGGACTCGATAACCCCGACGACCAGCGCTCCTACGAGCGCTCCCTGGAAGCTCCCGAGTCCCCCGATGACGATGATCGCGAACGACTTCAGCATGAACGTGGGGCCCACGACGGGGCTGACCGCAAAGATGAAGACGATGAGGTTTCCAGCGGCTCCCGCCATGGCCGCGGCGAGCCCGAAGGGGATGTGGCGCACCCGAGCCACGTCGATCCCACAGACTAGCGCCATCTCGCTGCTCTGCGCGGTGGCGCGGATCGCTTTCCCCCAGCGCGATCGCTGAAGGAAGAGCCAGACCGCGCCCGTGATGGCGATCGCTGCCACGAAGGCGATGCCTCTCGATCGTGAGATCGACAGGCCGCCGAGCTCGATCCCGCCCGAGAACGCCGGCACCGATCGCGAGTTGCTGGTCCAAAGGAAGAGCGCCGCGTTGATGATGACGAGCGACACGCCCCACAGCAGGATCAGGGACATGAGCGGTGGCTGGCCGACCACGCGGTCGACCAACCACCGCTGCAGCCCCCAACCCAGGAGAAACAGAAGCGGAACGGTTGCCAGCAGGGAAACCAGAGGATTTAGCCCCGCGAGCGTGTAGAGCCAGAACGCGACGTAGGCGCCGAGCATCATCAGGTCGCCGTGGGCGAAGTTCACGACGCGCATGACGCCGAAGATCAGGTTCAGCCCCGCGGCTGCGAGGGCATAGACCGCTCCGAGAAGCAATCCCCCGATGAGTAGCTGGACGAGTGTCGAGATCTCCACCGTGAGCGGGGAGTTCTACGACCGCTGGTTCCAGCCGGGCATGGGGATCGAGGCCGCGCTTTCGGCAGCGGCATCTGGCCAAACAAGCTTGCGCTCGCCACCCAAGATCTGGATCAGGTAGCTCGGCTTCGCCGTTTGCGAGCCGGTGTCGTCGACCTTGAAGGCGCCGAACGCGGTCGTCGTGTTCATCGACGCGAGGGCGTCTCGCAGCTTCTGGTTATCGACGGATCCGACCTTCTCCAGCCCCTGCTGAAGAAGCTGAGCGGAGCCGTACCCACCGGCGGCGTGGTAGCCGGGCATGTGGCCGAACTTGGCGTTGTATGCGGTGGCGAACTCGGAGACGCCCGGCGCCTTGATGTTCGGCTCCCACTGCGTTGCGCCGAAGACGTACTCGGCGTCCGTGCCCAGCGCTTCCGTGAAGTCCGGCAGCGCCGGACCGATGGTCAGCGCGACGAGCTTTGGCGTCCAGTTCAGATCCTTGAGCTGGCGCACGATCAGCGTCGCGTCGTCACCGTAGGTGCCCGCGATCAGTACGTCGGCGTTCGCCGCGCGAATCTTCGTGAGGGTCGGCGTCAGGTCGCGGACGTCCTTCGTATATTCCTCGGTATAGATGACGTCGAGCCCTGCTTCTTTGGCCTTCTTCTCAGCCGCCGCCACCACATCCTTCGAGAAAGCGCCGTTCTCGTTGATGAGCGCGACTGTGCGGTAGCCGTTTTTCTTCGCGATGTCGATCGCGCCGTCCATGTAGAAAGGGGCCATCGTGTATGTGCCGAAGACGTACTTGTACCCGCGCGCCCAGATGTCGGTGCCCGAGGCGCCGGAGACGATCATGGGGTAGCGGTGCTTCTCGGTTACGGTGCTCGCGGCCAGGGTCACCGCCGTCGAGTACGGGCCGATGATGACGTCCACCTTGTCTTCGCTAATGAGCTTCTCGTAGAGCTTCGCCGCCGTCTCGGGGTCCGACTCGTCGTCGTACGTGACGAACTGAACTTGGCGATTCAGAACGCCGCCCTTGGCGTTCGCCTGCTCCATCCAGAATTGGTAGCCGTTCAATAGCTCTCTACCGGTGCGGGCATATTGCCCCGTGAGAGAAATCGATGCCCCGATGCGGATGGGCCCTGCCTGGGTCACTGGCGCCGGTTGGGACCCAGTGGCGGGGGTAGCCGGTCGTGCGCACGCCGTAACTATCAGAACCAAGAGCAGGGCCGCCGTGGTCCCCAAAGACGAGATTCGTCGAGACATCGCACTACCTCTAAAACGGCCGTGCACGGGCTCCTGCGTTCGGCCTGCTTATCATCAATTGTTGTATTGGCCGAATTGTATGGGAGAATGCCTCCTGGCTTCTCATATATGGATTCCGCGTCGGGCGCCACCCACTCGACAAGAAGGTTGCGTACGGCATGTGGGAGTGGGGCTCCCGCCGATCGGGCTACAACTTGGAAGTAAGGACGGCGATCCGCATGAGCGACCCCCAGCGAACGGAATACGCAGAAGCCGGCGTCGACACCGATCAAGCTGAGGCCGGGCTCGACCGCCTGGTGAATCGCATCCGCGGTACGTGGCCGCTGGCCGGGCTCGGAGCCGTGAAGCTCGACGTTGGCTACTACGCCAACGTGATCGACGTCGGCGGCATCGGCCTCGCAATATCGACCGATGGTGTCGGCAGCAAGGTCCTCATCGCCCAGATGCTGGACCGATACGACACGATCGGCATCGATTGCATCGCCATGAACGTGAACGATCTGCTCTGCGTCGGGGCGAAACCCTTGTCGCTCGTGGACTACCTGGCGGTCGAGGATGCGAACCCGGACATGATGGACCAGATCGCCATCGGTCTCTGCGAGGGTGCGAGGCAGGCCAACATCTCCATTCCAGGCGGGGAGATCGCCCAGCTCAAAGAGGTGGTGCAGGGCATCCGTGGTGGCGTTGGGTTCGACCTAGCAGGAACCGCTGTCGGGATCGTCCCACTCGATCGGATCATCGTCGGGCGCGACGTGCGAGCTGGAGACGTGCTCGTCGGGATCGAGAGCAACGGCATCCACAGCAACGGCCTGACCCTCGCGCGACACGTGCTCTTCGAGCGGCCTGGCCTGACCGTGAAGTCGCTGCTTCCCTCCGGAGCCGCCACCCTGGGTGAGGAGCTGCTGCGGCCGACCTACATCTACGTACGCGAAGTCGTGGAGATGCTGGAGAACGGGATCGAGTTGAAGGCCTTGATGCACATCACCGGAGACGGGTTCCTCAACCTCCGTCGCATCGCCGCTCCGTGTGGCTTCTCAGTCGATGTCCTCCCCCCTGCACCCGAGATCTTTACGTTGATTCAGAACCGCGGCAGCCTGCAAGCGGATGAGATGTACCGCGTCTTCAACATGGGGATCGGCTTCTGCGTCGTCGTTCCACCCTCGGATGCCGACCGTGTGATCGACATCGCGGTGGCGCAGGGAAAGCAGGCGGTGGTGATCGGTCGAGCGGTGGACGACCCGGAGCGACGGATCACGATCCGCCCCGCGGGCCTCGTGAGCCAAGAAAAGCGATTCGTCCGCGCCTAGCCAGCTACAATCCACAAGACGGCAGTTGAGTCGACTATCCAGGCATTCAAGCGTCCGCGTGCGCACCCACGGGGGTTTCCCATGACTGAAGTCCAAACGAGTCCCAGCTACAGCATCACGATCCGCTGCGCCATCGAGAACCGACCCGGCATGCTGGGACGGCTAACGACCGCGATCGGCGAAGAGGGCGGGAACATCGGCGCTATCGACATCGCCGGGACCGGGCCCAACGTTCTGATTCGAGACGTGACCGTAAACGCACACGATGAGGCTCACGCCGATCGCATCGTGGCGCGAGTGAAGCGTATCGACGGCCTCAAGGTCGTGAACGTGTCGGACAGGACGTTCCTGCTCCACCTCGGCGGCAAGATCGAAGTCACCAGCAAGGTGCCGCTCAAGACCCGAGACGATCTGTCCATGGCCTATACGCCAGGAGTTGCGCGGGTCTGCACCGCTATCGCCGAGGATGAGTCGAAGGCCTGGAACCTGACGATCAAGGGGCACACCGTCGCGGTGGTGAGCGACGGATCCGCGGTCCTCGGTCTTGGCAACATCGGGCCGTATGGCGCCATGCCGGTCATGGAGGGCAAGTGCATGCTCTTCAAAGAGTTTGGTGGCATCGACGCCTTCCCGATCTGCCTCGACACGCAGGATCCCGAGGCGATCATCGAGACCGTCGCACGGATCGCGCCGGCTTTCGGCGGCATCAACCTGGAGGACATCTCGGCGCCGCGGTGCTTCGTGGTCGAGGACGCGCTGCGGGAGCGAATCGACATCCCCGTCTTCCACGACGACCAGCACGGGACGGCGATCGTCACCCTGGCCGCCCTGAAGAACGCGCTGAGAATCGTGAACAAGCCGATCCAGAACGCGCGAATCGTCATTCTCGGCGCCGGCGCGGCAGGCGTTGCCTGCGCACGAATCTTCCTGGCCTCGGGCGCCAGGGACATCATCCTGTGCGACCGAGCCGGCGCCATCTACCGCGGACGACGCGAGGGGATGAACGCCTTCAAGGAGCAGATCGCGGAGGAGACGAACCCCTCCAACCTGCGTGGTGACGCGAACGAGCTGCTGAACGGCGCCGACGTCTTTCTCGGACTTTCGGGCCCGGGGCTCATCCGTGCGGACGCCGTCGCTCGCATGAACCGCGATGCGATCGTCTTTGCGATGGCGAACCCGACGCCCGAGGTCATGCCCGAGGAGATCCAGGGCTACGCACGCATCATCGCCACGGGGCGCTCCGACTACCCGAACCAGATCAACAACGTGCTCGCCTTCCCCGGCGTCATGCGGGGAGCCCTCGACTGCCAGGCGAGGACGATCAACGAGCCGATGAAGCTCGCAGCAGCGGAGGCGATCGCCGCGGTGGTCGCTCCAGACGAGCTGAACGAGGAGTACATCATCCCGAGCGTCTTCAATAAGCAAGTCGCCCAGGACGTTGCCGACGCGGTGCGCGAAGCTGCCTACTCGACCGGCGTTGCGCGGCGCGAGCGGCGCACCGTCGAGGAAGACATCGCGTCCGCGGTATCGCGATAGGAGGATTGATGGAGCGCGTCGCCGTCATCGACGACTTCCACCGGGCATTCGCGCCGATGGAGTCGGTCAAGCGCCTGCAACAGGCCACCAACGTTACGATCTACGAGGAGCCGTTTCCGTCGCAGGACGCGTTGGTCGATGCGTTGAAGGGCGTTCCCATCCTGATCGCGAACCGCGAGCGGACGCACTTCACGGCCGACCTGTTGAAACGCCTGCCCGATCTCCGACTCATCTCGAACACGGGGTCGCACTTCTACCACGTGGACGTCGACGCCGCGACCGAGCAGGGAGTGATCCTCTCGAACGCGCCGGGGGGCTCGTCGCCGTCGGTGGCCGAGATGACGATCGCGTTCATGATCGCCGTGGTCCGCCGTATTCCGCAGACCGACGCGGCGATGCGGCGTGGCGAGTGGCCGCTGGAATTGTTCGGCTCGGTCCAAGGGAAGACGCTCGGCATCCTGGGAATGGGAAAGATCGGGACTCGCGTGGCGCGGGCCGCCAAGGCGCTCGAGATGGAGATCATCGCCTGGGGCCCGACGCTGACCGACGAGCGGGCGGCCGCGAGCGATGCCCGTCGCGTCGAGATCGACGAGCTGATGCGCACGTCGGACTTCGTCTCGATTCACCTCCCCCTCTCACCACTCTCGCGGGGCATGGTCAGCCGTGAGCGGATCGCCCAGATGAAGCCGACCGCGTACCTGATCAATACCGCCCGCGCGGCCATCACCGACGAGCAAGCGCTCATCGAGGCGCTCCAGGATCGACGCATCGCCGGCGCCGCCCTCGACGTCTACATGGAAGAGCCGCTACCCGTCGATTCACCGCTGCGACGCCTGGACAACGTTGTTCTCTCACCGCACGCGGGCTGGACGACCTACGAGTCCTACGGTCCATGGATCGACATGACCGTCGAGAACGTGTTCGCGTTCCTCGAAGGCTCGCCTATCCGGGTCCACAACGAGGGCGCGCTCGCCACCAGTGTTGCATCCAAATGAGCCGGTAGGAGCGAGCGCGGAGCGCGCGAACCAAACGCCGTCGCAATCACGACGGGCGGGACGGCGAGCTTTTAGCGATGCAGCGCCGTAGCTCGGCTGCTGATCGTGGTGGTGCTCATGTTCGGCTGGGCCCAGAGGCACATGATCCCCACCTGGACAGAGCACTGGGAATCGTGCTTCTGGCACGTCCCCACGCCTGCGACCTTCCGCCCCTGCTGGTACTCGGGAGCGAAAAAGGAGCAGCCGCCCGAACAGATGCGCGCGCGAGCGGCGATGTGCTGTCGGATGTCGATTAACTCTGCTTGTAGCATTTCGTAACCTTCCATCTCTCTGCTCAATAGCATAGATGCTCACCGCGCAAGGCGCTGTGAAGGCCGCCACACCCGGAGCGTGAACCCGGCACTTTGATGATCGACCAGGAGCCTCGAATTGGAAGCGGAAGCGCTCGCGGCTCTCATCACCAGCGTCGGTGATCACGCGATTGAGCCAGGCTCTTCTACTACACCGGTGACGTGTGGATCGCCTACAAGCGGGCGCGAATCCAGACGCCGTTAGATATGGGCTAGCAGGTCACCCGAGTCGAGACCTCGGCGCCCGCGAACCCATCCTTCTCGGCGGACACGGTTACCACGTACGTCCCAGCCTCGGGCACCTGCTGCTGCACCTGGAAGATCGGGGTGAGGTACGTGACGTTGACCAGCTCCATCGAAGCCCCTGATGGAGCGACGGCCGTCGCCGCGAGCTGGTAGCTCGCGACCGCGCCTGCGCCGCCAGAGACGGTCCCTCCCACGCGGATGGAAGGCGAGCCCTCGGGGCCGGCTCCTCCCGGCTGGCAGCTCGCCGAGAGGTTGATTCGGAGCGCGTCGGTCGCCGTCGGCGGCTGGTCGGACGGCGGCGGTAGGACCGGAGTGCCGGGGCGTGTGATGTCTATCTGCGTGGCGGGTCCCGGCACGATCGTCGGTGTGGCGGATGGCTGCGGAGTCGCAGTTGCGGTTGGGGAAGGAGGCGTCTCCGTCGCGGTGGGCCCAGCGCCCGCCACGAGGAGACAGGTGCGCGCATCCTCCCGCGTGGGGAACCACCTGGCCGCCTCGGTGCAAAGCTCCACGGCGCGCTCGCGATCGCCTTCGCCCAATGCCCCACGACCTGCCCCTACCAGAGCAGTGACGTAGGCTTGGAGGACGGCGCTGGAGCTCGGCGCGAGAGCGCGGAGCTCCCCAAGATCGAGGAGCGCCGAGTCCCAGTCCCGACGACGGTCCCCGATGCCGAGCGCGACTTCGACCTCCCGTAGCCTGTCGGACGCATCCGGGTCATCGGGAACGGCCTGCAGGGCCAAGAAGTAGAAGTCGCGGGCGGTCCGAAGATCGTTGGACTCCAGGGCCTGCTCCGCGAACTGCATCGCCTCGTCCCGCGCCAGTCCGAGATCCAGATCGGGGCGATTGTTGGTCAAGGTCGGCTCGGCGAGCGCCCGCGGTATTGGTGTGGACGCGAGGCTCGCCACTGCCCCGCCGCTAGGACGTGTCTCTATCCCAGGCGCTGCGACGGCCGACAGCCACCGAACGAAGACCAGGCCGGTGAGGACGATGGCTAGCGTTGTGACAGCACGAATGGCGTCGGCTCGCGCCCTACCACGATGCGTGACGCGGCGGTGGGAGCCCGCGGCGATCGGGAGAGCCGCGGCGTCTTCGTCGCGCGCCAACTGTGCCGAGGCGGCCCCGCCGCCTGCCCTCGTGGATCGGGTTGGTCCCTTGGCTCGGCGTTTCGACCTCGTCTCCCGAAATGCGCGCTGGCGTCCGGCGTGGGACCCGAGTTCTTTCGGGAGCTCGTCGCCCCGCGCCGTCTCGCCAAGCTCGCGATCGTCCCGGTAGTCGCCCGCGGCGGCGCCGCTCAACAGCTCCCGCGAAAGGCGCTCGGACGTGCCCGCGGGATCTCGATCTGATGCGTCCGGGAGGCGAATTCGGCCGAGCCGCTCCGCGCCCGCCAACGTCAGCAGGGTGAAGACTTCGGCGTAAAGACGTTGGAGGCTGGCCTCGTGCGACTCGCGGAAGTCGCGGATCTCCGCAAACTTCAAACTCTTGTTGCGGAGGAGATACCTCAAACCCAGGTCGGTGGTCGCGCGCAGAGCCAGCTCCCGAGCCGTAATTGCACCGGTGGCCCAGCCGTAGAGGAGCGCCTGGCGCAGGTCGGGATCAGATCCGCGAGCCGATCCGTTGGCGGAAGCCACGTCGATCTCGGCGATGGCGTCTTCGATGACCAGGGCCAGGTGACCCTCGGGAAGGTCGCTCGGGGCGGCGCGGCTTGGCGCCGCGTTAGGTGGAGCGACTCCGCGTCGTTGGGCGGGCCGGCGACGAGAAGAAGATGGAGGCGGATCTCCCATGTCTAGGCGAACACGTCCGCCACGGGGCAGCTAAAGCCCGGCAGCACGGCGCCGCCGTCGAGCACGTCCTGGTCGGTGAGCTCCTCGCGGTCAAGGAGCGATCGGATCACGGATACCGTGCGCGTGCGTGGATAACACACCCAAACCAAAGGGACACCAGCCCCGATCCATTCGCGGATCTTGGCTTGTACCTCGCCCGGCGTGTTGCTCGGGGATACGATTTCGATGGCTAGATCAGGCGCGATTTCCCAGAAGGTCTCAGCGGGTCCTCCCGCGGGGATTCGCTCCCTGCGCACGAACGCAACGTCTGGTGCCCGGACCGTGTCGGGATTCCGCTTCAGGACGAAACCACATTCGACGAGTACCCATCCGAGTTCCAAGGAATCCGCGTGTAAACCGAGCTTTGTCGCGAGTTTTCCCGCAACTCTGCTATGCCAGGCATTCGCCGGGGGCATTTCGATCAGTACTCCGTCCACCAGTTCCAGGCGCATGTCGGAATCGAGCTGTTCCAGCTCCTCTGCCGTCATGAGCCGTGTCAGGGTCGCCACGTCAATACCCCAGTCCTGCGAGCAGGTCGCGACATTCTACCAGCGTTGTCTTTGCCTTCCTCAGCGTGGAGGTGGCGGCAGGCGGAGCGCGATGTGAAGGTCGGTGAGCTGATCCTCCGCCACCGGCGATGGAGCACCCATGAGCAGGTCCATCGCGCTCTGGTTCTTCGGGAAAGCGATCACTTCGCGGATGTTCTGTTCACCCGCGAAGATCGCCACGGTACGGTCGATCCCTGGCGCCATCCCACCGTGCGGCGGTGTGCCATACTGGAACGCCCGCAGCAGGTGCCCGAACCGCATCTCGACCGACTCGTCGTCGTGGCCGAGCAGCCGGAAGATCTTCTGCTGCACGTCCCGCCGGTGGATGCGGATGCTGCCGCTGCCCAGCTCCCAGCCGTTGCAGACGAGGTCGTAGGCCTTGGCCCGCATCGCTCCTGGGTTCTCGTCCAGGAGGTGCAGGTCCTCGTCGAGCGGCGACGTGAACGGGTGGTGCACCGCATCCCAGCGATTCTCGGCCTCGCTCCATTCCACCATCGGGAACTCCGTGATGCGGGCGAAAGCCAGGGTATCTGCGTCGGCCAGGTTCTCGCGGCGCGCAACATCGACGCGAATCGCCCCGAGCGCTTTCGACGGCACCGTTCCCTTGTCGGCCACGAGGAGGATCAGGTCGCCTACACCCGCGCCCAGCCGCTCGGCCATCGCCGCGCGCTCGCCGTCGCTCAAGAATCGAGCAAAGGACGAGCGCATCTGGTCCGCCTCGATCGCTGCCCAGGCGAGCCCGCGGGCGCCCTGCCCCTTGGCCAGCTCCGTCAGCTCGTCGATCTCGCGGCGGCTGTACTTCGCGCCGCCCGGGACCGCCATACCGCGGATTGCCGCGCCGCCCGCCAGCGCATCGCGGAACACGGCGAACTCCGTCTGTCCGAAGATGCCGGAGACGTCGATCGATGCGAGGCCGTATCGGAGGTCGGGCTTGTCGGTACCGTAGATCTCCATCGACTCGCGATAGGTCAAGCGAGGGAACGGCGTCGGAACGCGCTTGTCGGTGAGGGCGGCGCTCATTCCGGTAAACAGCTCCTCGATGAGGTCCAAGACGTCGTCCACGTCGACAAAAGACATCTCGACGTCGAGCTGGGTGAACTCTGGCTGCCTGTCAGCGCGGAGGTCCTCGTCGCGGAAACACCGTGCGATCTGAAAGTAGCGGTCCACGCCCGCCACCATGAGAAGCTGTTTGAACTGCTGGGGCGCCTGAGGCAGGGCGTAGAACTCACCCGGGTGCACGCGGCTAGGAACGAGGTAGTCGCGTGCGCCTTCGGGAGTGCTCTTCGTCAGGATCGGCGTCTCGACCTCGAGGAAGCCGCGGGAGTCCATGAAGTCGCGGATGTACTTGATGATCTGGTGGCGGAGGACGAGGTTGCGCGCCATGCGGGGCCGGCGCAGGTCCAGGTACCGGTACGTCAAACGCAGCGGCTCTTCGACGTTGCCCTCGTCCGCGATGCTGAAGGGTGGAGGCA